>Ga0209755_10004636_pt1 | contig 16130 bp, 8 predicted proteins | sample TergutCo191P1_FD_187301 | JGI IMG/M metagenome (GOLD analysis project Ga0209755, IMG submission 187301) | Cornitermes sp. P1 segment gut microbial communities from Petit-Saut dam, French Guiana - Co191P1 (SPAdes) (version 2) | ecosystem: Host-associated > Arthropoda: Insects > Digestive system >... | reverse complement strand
AGATTGGAGAGCTTCTCCCTTCCTGCACCATCACTGACAATGTTCAGCGTCCAGCAGTGTCAACGCCGATCATTAGGGATTCTTGGAATCCACTTCAGTAACACCTACTTTTGTTTGCTGCGGATATTCCAGCTTGTTCTGCAGTCACTGTGTACATCACGGTGCGGTCGTCCACGATCACGGCATGAACACGCTCCACGTGTCACCTGTTGCGGTTGCTGGCGCCTCACTACAAGGAGCATTCTTGCCTCCTCCAGCGCGTCACGAATGACGTTCGAACACCAGGGAAAGGCTTCATATGATGGGTCATAAGTGCTCACGCCTTTATTAGAAAGATCATGACACTTTCTGGAAGTGTTCATCAAACCAGGGAATAAAACTTCCTCACAGTGTTACCTCCGCACGCGAGAAATACCAATGTTGTTGCTATCGGTCCACAATTCAGCGACAGTGTAGGACGACATAGCGTTGTCTCATCGCTCCCCAACATCAACGCCGTTGCCACATAGTGCTTATCTGCAATCCCCATCGCGGTTGCCAAGTGGGATGGACATACACAAGACTTGAAGGAACGTGGTCGGTGCAAGTACTAAGATTCATCTACAAAGAATGACCACTGTGCCACCAAAAGCCACTACCCCGATGGTATACGGAATATTGCTGCGTAGTGACTAACCTTCTTGTTACATGTTTATGAATTCACAGACTCTTTCGGTCGGCTGGTCGAAGATGTGTATCAGTCCACAACCATTTCCACAAGAAATATGTGGATATACTACGTTAAAAAGACAGCAAGGTCTGCTTTCTCTAGTATCTTTTTCAGTTCGTATCTCGTAAACATACGGACACATCATCTGATACGTTGTAACTGACGCAGTGGACGTGGTTTTTCGAAATGAAAGACAGAGGTATGCACATAAAAGGAGTCAAAGGCTTGGGAATCTGTGAAAGACAACACACAATTCTGAAAATTTACTTCACATGAGCCATGGATAGTGCTGTTAGTCCCCACACAGACCCGGGATCGATCGATGGTTAGTCCACGTAAAATTTGTGCTCCAGAAATTTGCTTGTCTTCCGAGTTATTCTGTTACTTCTTGAAAGTAACGTTTCACCAGTGCCTCAAGCACGCAATTCATTTACCGCCGATGCTGTATAATGACGGAATTTAGAGCAACTTCAAACAGAACACAGCTCCCTTTTTCCCACTCAGAGATAATTTATTCTTCTTTCAAGTACAGTGGAGGATGGAGAAAATTATATAAAGCTTCGTAATTTTCCCTTTTTTTTCCAAATATCCTTTGGGCGAACAAATCAAGTAGGATCGGGTGATCGTAGAAAAGCAATTAAAGCGACATAGGCAGAGCAGCGATGGTGTTAGATGCAGCTCAAAGAAACAGATGTTTGTGAACTGAACTAAATTATCCAGGACAAGAGACCAGCAGTGCGCTGCTGTGAACAAAACAATGAACCCACGCGTTGAGGCTGTCCCGAAACATTGGTAGTCAACTGTTAACCTACGCTGCCTAACGTCCCAGGAGAGCGAAGACCTCGACTGTCTGAAATCTTTCAACCTTCTGGCTCCATGAGACGTGGGGCATTTCTTGAACAGCTGAACGACTGCTAGCTTCACAAGAAAGACCTTGACCAATTCAGTTATTTAGTGGAAAATATTAGATTATGTAATAATGGCTGTGTTGGAGTTTGCTTACGTGAACTAACTAACTACCAAACTGACTAGTGTATTTGTATGTAGTAAAGAAACTAAGCAACTACCTTCATGGAATAAAGAACATGTCGCTCACTGAGTGCAATAGTGGCACAGCTCAGAATTGCCCATGTGGACTTACTACTACGGCTAAACCCATATATATTACTACATCTGTCAACACCAGCACCCTGGTTAGTTGAAACGTACAGTACCTCGCTAGATGCCATTACTTTCAGATGTAGTAATATTTTTTACCTCATTCATAATATTGATTGCAAATGGAAAATTATGGGTTGTGCTACTATTGCATTCGGTGAGCGATATGGTGAATTTAATGCTTCATTTCGTAGTCAAGGAGTACGAGTATTACACATTTTAAGAAACATGAAGGTCCCTTACTGAATATAAAAATAGGTAAGGACACGTTTTCTATCATTCAGGACAGAATTATATCTTCCTGTTTACTACCTACAAATACAAAGTTTAAAGTATACAGAACTATAATTTTTCCTGTTGTATTCTACGGGTGTGAAACTTGGTCTTTCACAATGGGGAAGAAACAGGCTGAGGGTGTTTGAGAACAGAGTGCTGAAGAAGATATTTGGGACTAAAAGAGATGAGGTGATGGGGGAGTGGAGATGAGTGCATAAAGAAAAGCATTATGATCTGTACCTTTAACGAATATTATTCGGGGGATCAAACCAGGAAGAATGAGATGGAAGGGGCATGTGGCACATACTGAGGAGAGAAGAGCTGCACAAAGGGTTTTGGTGGGGAAACCTGAAGGAAACAGAACACTTGGATGACCTGGCATAAATGGGAGAATAAAATTAAATTGGACCTTCATGAAGTCGGATGGGTGAAGGGCATGGACTGGTTTTTGTCTGGTTGAAGCCAGGGACATGTGGTGGTCTCTTTTAAACGCAGTAATGAACTGGGTTGCACAAAATGAGAGGAATTTCTTGAGTAGATGAGGACCTGTTAGAGTCTCATGAAGGAATCTGCTTCGTTACTTGATTAGTTATTCAGTGAGTTTGTTAGAAGGTCTATCACAGTGTGACAACAGATGGTCATTTATCCCAACTCCGAAGTCATTAATCCCGTACGGGCCGTATATTGCTACTTACCTAATGGTTTAAAAAGTTCCTAATTTCTATTAATATTTGAATTTTAGCTTCGTAAATTACACAGCTCTTGAAATCCAATCAGTAAATTTCTAATACATTAGAAGACGCAGCACCTGTGAGGATGGGGACACGTTCGGTTTACCGCGTGTCTTGGCGGAAACTCTTTTGATTGTCCTCAGCCTCTCCTTGAGAAGGCCATGAAATTTCTTGCATTTCGTAACGACTACGTCCCATCAAATTACCTGCACCTCCTGACTTTATCTATTTAAAAACAAGTAATGTTTTAAATTTTAACTGTTTTATTCCACGACACTGTCTATTGCTAATATTGTAATGTACATCCGAAATGTACATTTGAAATTGTATTTGTACTTTAGTGATAAGTTACTTTCGAAACGCACAGGTATTTTAGAAACATTTGTGTCAAGATGATTTAGTAACTGACATGCTTTGCTAGAAGCTGACCGTAGCTATTTCCACACTGTAAACTGTTTCATAAACCAACCGAGTTACAGCAAGTTATGACAAGGTACAACAGATAGCTAGCGTCAGCATTCTACGTTTAAGAGTTTCGAGACGGTCCCAAGGTGAGGTGTACAAATCACGCTGAGGTGATGCAAAATTGTGTTAACTACACACAAGAACTGATGAATGAGCAAAATCGCCTTTGTATATGCTTACGAATTTGAGACTAGATTATTATTCGGCGTAAAATTTCGACTAGTATAGTTTGGAGAAATACTGTTGCTGCTTCGAGGCTGGAGAAGACTGTCAGTCTTAAAGATATTCTGCAGGACAGAGGCTGACATGCTGATCAACCTAGCGTCATTTTACTTCTTAAAGGTGAGTTGCTTGGTTGAGTGAAATTCGGAATTAAATACGAAATTCAATTTGGAACTTTGGTACGAAACACGAATATAAAGGCGAGACAGCTACTTGTGTGGCAGATTTTGTAACTTGACACGGCAAGTTTAACTTTGTTTATTTAACAAATTTGATGTACAATTTTTAAATCTTTACATAGGTAAAATAGAGTAGTTTTGAACTAGCTGCCGTTTTTGGAAGCGAGTTATATAGACTCTGAATCCTAACCCTGATCGAATCAGGTCTCCTGGTTCTGGTGGCACGCTACCTCCCTCTTGGCCCGAACGGACCTATCGGTGTCATTGGGAAATTTTCTGGGAACCCCTTCCCGTGGTACTAACGGAGCGGTAGGTTAGGTCCACACTCGACCTCCCATACTCCGGGGCATTACAATATTATATGACGTTGTTCATAGATAAATGTGTTGGAGTGTTGCTGTTAAGGATAAACCGTAGATCTTGGTAAAAGTCTGTTTAAGTCCCAGTTCATCTACCACAAACGTAATATCTACTCTCCCGCGATCATACTAATGCCTCTGCGATTACAGGCCAGAGATCTAGTCGCCTGAAACATGGCACTGTTGCAGCTACATTTACCTTCACAGTATAGAATGTTATTTTTAAAAATGTAATTATTTTAGGGAAGGTTAACAACAATAAATTATTTGTCCAAAACAAAGCGCGATTCTCAAACAACAAGAATGAGTGTTAATACAATTAACTAACTTAACCACTTTTTAATCGAAAATAAAGGTTGCGATAGCTAAGTGTAACAAAAAACGAATGATAATAACTTTTAATTTTATGTGCCCAATTTTAAAGCCCGAACAGCGGCATTTTTGATGCCTGAAATTTGTAATCATCTATCGAATTAGATACCGCATAAACCCTGCAGTGTTCATATCGTCAGCATCAGAATAGCTCAATATTGGAATGTAGAGACCAGAAGTTGTATTACATAATACAATGAGCAGAAAGAAAGAAATGTAAGAAGTAAACGCTCAGTGTAACCATAAGTTTCATAGCACAAACATTTTACCAGAACCACGATGTGGGTAACAGCAGCAGTAGTAAAGGCAGCAGCGCATGCACTGTGCCCGGGAGGAGGCGTCGTTGTATGTAGTTTTCCTTGCCGGTCTGTCGATGGATTTGGTGAGGCGTTAGCTCCCAGTAGCGACTCTGATTCATAGCCAGTACTGTGTCCGGCGTTCGGTTGTAAGCATTCGCGGTAGTTAAGTTGCGATCAGAACACGTGCACGTAAGCGCAGACACCAGTGAGATCCGTTTACTTTCCGTAAGTGCAAAGTTCATTGTAACCTTCCAAATGAGTGTCGTGAAATATGAATTATCATAAACCTGACCACTTATTTTTATTGAAGTTACGTATTTCAAAATGCTGTACTGAATAGGGGTAATATAGACGAGGGTTAAAAAAAGTCAGTTTAGGTAATCACGTAACTAAAAACTTAAAATATTGTCACACGTTGCAATGTAGCTGTTAGTACTGACGGTCGGTATTTAGGAGGCATCCCATTTGAAGTTTAGCTGGAATCGAGTAATCTCTCTGAAGTTTTCTATGCGTACCCTCATTTCGTCCGGACAAATGCGACGGTAACGTCTTAAAATAAGCCACAGCTCATTATACAGTATTTCTGTGTGACCATTCACCTTATTTCCCTCAGTTCTCAGTCGAAACGCTTCAATTAATTGCATTTATATTTCAGTCAACACACAACATATAAAATCAATTATGATTTAATGCAACGTGTTTCGACTCGGAGGAGTCATCATCAGGCTACTTTAAAACCATATCGAGGTGTACAAAGTAATTGTGCTCATTTGGGATCCCAAAGGGCTTACAATAATATGCATGTATAGTTAGAAGTTTACACCGTTTAAAATACTGATATGTCCTTATTTAACTGCCCGAAGTATCCGATTGATATTTTATTCAAAGGGCTAAAATTAAATTATTTATATTCTCAGTTCAATTACTGTATATATACGAATTCGCTTCCGTTATGATGATGGTTGTAGTGATCGTGGTTACTTATTCCTCATTTGGATACTCTGCTTGATTTCAGGGGTGTAGGTGGTTGCGATTCTCCACTAGTTGTGGTCCGTATAGTTCAATATTTCGGCAGACTATGAGTCATTGTCACATCTGTAAACTTGAAACCTGGTTTTGCGATTTGATGTGACTGTGTGGAATATTGTGATACACGCGGTAATCAAGCAGAGTATCCAAGTGCGAAATAAGTAACCACGATCATGACAACCATTATCACAACGGAAGCGTATTCGTATATATACAGTAATTGAACTGAGAATATAAATACAATAATTTTAACCTTTTAAATAAAATGTCAGTCAGATACATCGGGCAATTAAATAAGAACATATCAGTATTTTAAAAGGTGTAAACTTCTAACTATACATACATATTATTGTAAGTCTTTTGGGATCCCAAATGAACACAATTACTTTGTACACCTCAATATGGTTTTAAAGTAGCCTGATGATGACTCCTCCTAGTCGAAACATGTTGAATTAAAGTATAATTGATTTTATATGTTGTGTGTTAATTGAAACATAAATTAAAGTACTAAGCAACAAAACACAACGGGATGACGAAGTTGAAAGTGAAACGCTTCAGGTTTTAAGTTGACGAAGTATCGTCAAACAAACTGCGAACTAAGTACTGGTTACAGTATCATAAAAAATTACTCGTTTTGGAGGAATTAGCAGGCACGTCTTTTATATTAACAACATTATAAGGGTAAAAATGTTCAGTAACGTCCCATTATGATCTGTTGGTCAATCTGTGAGGAATATGCCTTCGTATTTAGTACTACATATGTCATAAACTAGGCTAATTCTTATAAGTTTTAAAACCAAGTTGATCCAGAACTTTACGTGTTTAATTATAAGTTACGTCTATTCACTCTTTGTAATTCAGTGACCATATGACTGGTCGATAAGTTACAGCCAGAATTATGTAATAACATTAGCAACTGCATATATTTTGCAGAGATCCTGGGAACCTTGGAGACGAGTCGTCGTAATTGAGTTTCTTTGGCTGTCCTTATTTTTAACAATTTATCATTCACAATTATTTTTTAGAAACAAAATATCCTACGTAAGTTACATAGTTCAGGAAGCGTCATTGAATTACAGATACTGTGGGAGCTCATCTTATTAACACTTTGAGTACTGTACATGTACATAACGGACAAATAGCGGAATTCTAGTGTTAAACTCGGCAGTACAAGGAGTAGCCGCTAGCCTTGAAAAGGTAATACGTGTACATAGGCTGTACCAATACACATGAGGACAGGCATACCAAATGATAGGGTTGATAAGATTCCAATATGTTACCAATGTGCTAGTAAGTTGTTCAATTAATGGACCTGCACGGATTTGTGTTTATTTGTGGATATCCTGTGAGGTGTTCTCGTTTATTTATTATTTTTTATAGTTAATTTCTGGACGCTGTCTGTAAATCAGACGACATAGCTTCAGACATTACGCCGACCTGTAAATAATGATTTGCAAACTATGGGGAAGAAAAGAGTAGGCAGTGTGTGGGTATTGTCCTAGCGGAAACTAGGAGAATCATAAAGAAACTGCCCTCAGTAGCTGGGTCAGATTTAAATCGGGTACGGTGGAATGTGAAGCACGAGTGGTACCAACTGGGCAATTGTTAAGGTATCATGAGCATTAAAACACTTTTTTATCCAACAGATGCACAAATATATAATTCGTAGATACAATTAGAATTATTATAAAATATTTAAAAATATTTAAAATTGCTCCAACATGTTTCGGACCACAAGGGATCCATCATCAGGAAGCTGTATACAGTGCTTGGCTAAAATTACAGTAATGGTTCTATCGTGTCCGTTGACATGGACGTAGTTGGTGTTATGGCAGCATATTTGCCCTGGTGCGTGTGTGTACTGAACAGTCCATAGAGGTACTGTGTAAAGCTCCCCAATGATGGATCCCTTGTGATCTGAAATATGTTGGAGCAATTTTAAATATTTTAAAATATTTTACAATAATTCTAATTGTATCTACGAATTATATGTTTCTACATCTGTTGGATAATAAAGTGTTTTAATCGTCATTGATGCACGGTACAAACATGAAGATTATATCATGAGCAGCTGATGGATAAGGAAGAAATTGTGAAGCAGCATTTTACTGCGTTTCAGTTTCGTTTTTAAAAAGTTAAACACATCTGGAAGTCTTGCGATGCTGTAGTTAAGCGAATAAAAGGGAATCTCGGTGCTTTAGCCTGTCTTTAAAGCTGGACTAATAAATCAGAATGCTACACGTGATTCAACACAATATATTGTATAAACACAGGTGTAAAGGCAAAGTTGTCCCTGTAGCCGTGATGGCATACTCGTATGGAAGAATGGCAGTAAAGACCGAAGAATTCTTAACTCCGAACTAAATGGAAGTGACCTGTTGCCTTCAAACTTTGGCCACTTTACTCTCGGGGATACAGCCCCCGCTATCAACTGAAGGGCCACACTAGAATACAGGAATAAAATGAATAATTCAGCACTATGAAAAGACTCATGATACTTTCAGATCTCCTACTGAGCAGTAAGTGCATAAGGTTTATTCTTTCTCTCTTTTTTAAACTCGGAGTTCTTTCATTGAATTTAATTAATGGCTTTGCCAGTTACGCGTTATAGCGTGGGCATGTTCACCCTAACAATGTGGTGTGGGTAATTCCTGTCAATTTCATCCATTATATAGAAAGTTTGGACGTGGCAGTAACGATCTGCAATTTGACAAGAGAGCAGACACTCTTTGCTGGAAATCCAAGTTTCTTTGTGTCTTTTCTCAGTCTATACAGAAGAATACCGCGAGACCACCTTACACAGGCCATAGCTGCATCTATCTAAAGACCCTACTTTTCATAAATTTTATATTCATTTTGTTAGCTGCTCTATTTGCAGCAACTGTCGCATAGAATTATAAAATGTGGGGTTACCGATGGGTTAACTGTTATACTTAACGTGTGATAACATTGAACCGGGGACGTCTGCTTTAAAATACAATAATGTACGGAACACAGCCCCATTGTGTAACACTTTTACAAATTAGTTCTAAAGTATGTGTTTATCACAAGCATGAAAATTGTTAAAGAATACTGGTGAAAAACCGGATAACCCTGTATCAAAATGAAAGTATAAACGCTAATTCTGGTAATTAGTCCATATTATTATCACGTGAAAATCTTATCACAACACTGGCTAGAAGTTCCTAACGAAATATTATGATTGAAAGAAGACGGCACTATAGATGTAGACAACAGTGTCCTTCTAGTGAACGAGTTTAAATTAGTATGAGCTGAGGCTGTCACAGCGTTGTTGTGTAAGTCGCATTCATCTGAGATATGACGCGATTTTTATTCATAATTATTTACCGAGGTTTCAAAGGGGATTACTGCTGGCAACTAATTACCTGTTAACACGGCGTCGTATCCCATAAGACTAATATTTTAAGGTCAGATTTTACTCTTGTGAAAAATTATGGAATAATTTGATTTCAACCATTTCCCACAATAAAAGGAAATATCAGTAATTGTAATTTAAGTGCTGAAATTTTGTTGATATGTTCTGCCCAGCGGAGCGACCTGCGATAATCCTGGAACACTCATAATCGGTGCTGAATGACACCAATACTAAACAGCAGAGGTGAGATTTGGAAGGTTAATTTCGTTAGGACACAAAATCCACATTTTGCGAAGAATTTATATAAGTTTCTCTATACGTAGTGCAAATGATGATAGTAAACAGCAGAAAGTAATGGAGCAAGTATAACATTAACTGTAACTTTAATTGAAGAAAATTCTAAATATCTGGAAATACATTTTCTTCAAGCGTTATTTCTATGTTTAATGAAACGAATGTTAATTGATTAAGCAGGCATTCGCTTTTTATACGGAGGCCTCGCAAAGAAGATAAATGCGATGACAGAATATTGGTTTTCAGTAAGTGGTAAAACGAGGAAAGCAGAATTACGCGTATTGGGGCGAGTCGTTATTTCACGAACATATGTCTGCACGATTCCTCTGTTATTCCTCTGCTTACAAATGGAATCAATGTAATATCAGTGTTATACTCGCTTTCCCTCCTACCAATTTGTGCGACAGAGAATGAGTAATCTTCCCCTACCCTGGACAAAGCCCAGGCCTACAGCGAAAAAGGGGAAAAAAATATTCTCGTGTAATTAAGACATCTAATAAAGCAAAATCGTATATGTGTCAACTGTAGTAAAACGAGATAAATATCTGCGGTACACAGAGATATATAATTATTCTATTTTTTTTTCTGTGGTGCTGCCGCCCAACACGGGCCATGGCCTCCTCATTCTTGAGGTTTCGAAATCACACACAACGACGCATCACAATCTGTAGGACTCCTCTGGACGAGTGATCAGCTCGTCGCAGAGACCTCTACCTGACAACACACAACACTCACAATAGACAAACATCCATGACCCCAGTGGGATTCGAACCCACAATCTCAGCAGGCGAGCGGCCGCAGATCTACGTCTTAGACCGCGCGGCCACTGGGACCGGCAATTATTCTAATTAAGAGAAATTAATAACAGAACTAAGGAAATGGGTAAGTTTCCCCGTAACGTGCCACGCAGTCACAGAGGGGTAGCAGAGATACGTAGATGTTCTCATTCTTAAATTTCGTCGATAGTTGGGAGTGGATGGGCATTGTGGTGACCGGGGCTTTGCCGCTGAAAAGACCTCCGGCATCCATTAAGAAATGTTGAGTAGGCCTATACAGCAAGGGGAATTGGGATAGATAGCACTTGAAAGACAAAACCAGCGTTGCAATTCAGTGCAGGTGATAGAAGATTGTCTTCGCGTAATGAAAGAGAGATCACAAGTGAGGCGGTTAGTTTGTCTTGTTATGAACACTCATTACTTATGCTGAAAACGGATACTGAAATGGCAGGAACGCTGAAACGAAAATATGTTACCTGAACTTCCTTAAAACTGTGTACAGCTATATACAAATAGGATCATGACATATTTCAAACGGTTAGTAATAGTTCTGGTACAGCAGAAGCCCATTTTCAATTTCAGGACATTCGAGTGTGATTTGTGGTTTATAAATTAGCACTGAAATAGGATTCTTTATGAGGATTTCGGTTTTACCCTGTAACATTTCCAAGCCTAGTGGTTTAACATTAAAAAAGTCCGACATTCTGCCTATAGAGTGCATTGATGTGTTCGTAATATCTGTGGATCGCTGAGTGACCATTTTTTTGTACAGAATTAACTAAAAGGAATTTATAACCGCGTCGGAGTGTGTGTAGGTCCTCTATACGTTACGAAATAGTCTTTAAATACGTCTCCGGTTAATTTTAGTCTTTAAAGGATTAATAGTAATTGCAGCAATACTATTTATTCATTCACATATATGATACGGAGGTTAAAAAATGGGTCCCAATCAAGGCCGCATTTCCACGCAGACATGTGAATCAATAAGACAGACTGCAAAAAATCGAATAGACAGTCACTCCAGGTCGTGGTGCATTGATTACTCTACGTCACGTACTGATTCAGATGTCGGTGACATTCCACACAACTGGCAGGTGACAGCTCTGTGACTGCACTGTCTTAAGGAACGCTTCTTGCGACCATGTGAATTTTTGTGATTGGCGATGTGCAATTAAGATGGACTGTGCAAACTGACGTGGCTTGTCAAAATATTGGATGGATATCCTTGGGAACTAATTCTGACATTCTTCAGAGGAGGTTTATGAAAATCTTCATTGCTTCAATTTTATTACCTTAAATAAGAGTCACTTATGTCCGATATAATTTATTAAATTATTTATGACATTAAAATCATTTCCAAGGAACATAGCGAGTATAAAATTTTGTTGTTTCGATGTAATAAACGGTACATCCCTTTAATTATTTAAAGTAACTATATACATGTGCGGGAAGGATAGTTGGTCTGTCACAGTAAGAAGAGATGACAGGTTGAGGGTTTCTTTGAATTGTGTTCATTTTACCGAAATTATTACCACTCAGGGGGCAAACTGTATTCATTAACTTCTATGAAAACCACCAAGTTTTAGATTTTAATTATGAATCACGTTCAGAAGTGCTGTGTGCAAATCTTTTTAAACACATTATGTATCAGTTACATATTACGCAGTCTGTATCAAGTAATGACAGGATATTTTGGTCATTTCTGTCAACAATAATGACAGTAACATTAAAATGTGTAGAACTGTAATATGTACAAAATTTTAACATCTGTTAAAGCTGTATTGATTTCTACACTTTCTGATCATTAGTAAAGTAAATTATTAGGTTTTCGGATTTGCCACAACATTCATTTGCGTTCGAGTGTGGAGGTTATGGTTTCCTACAATTTTATTGTTTTAGCGTGACGTCATAGTGACTGGTTATATTGAGAATGTTTGTAGATTTTTCGTTGCGACTGTTGAGTGTAAACGCTTAATTTTCGGTTCTTTTTCATTGAACGAGGTTACACATCGTTTATTTTCTGAATATTTTCTACGTGAATCTTAAGTTTATTGGACCGTGCATCATCTTGATAGTTGATTAAAGATAGACCAACTTGATGTCACTTGTTTTATTATTTCACTATTTACTGCTCAACAAGTTTCGAATGTTAGTACGTCCATCTTTAGGAGCTTGCAACTTATTGTGGATTTATTTCACGTGTTGTATTGCTCTGGTTCGATGTGTGCTGGTGTTACGGTGTGGTTCGCCTGGGGTGGTGTGGTATCCTTATGCAGGCTGAAGCACTAGTGCGAAGAATGTGGTAATGTGGGAAGAAATTAGGGAAAGACAAACTAGAAGTAACTTGCACAAAATTTCGAAGATATAATATTCCGATTGTCCGGGACAGACTAACACGTGCTGGGGATAAAAATGTTCTATACGAAACTTTTAAGGGTAAAAAGAGAGACAGCATGTAGTAAACATACAGCAGTGCTTTTCAAACAGTGATAAGCATACAACTGGTGGTATGCGGACGGTCACCTGGTGTTACGCGAATATATTTAGGAAATATATTTATTAATAACTGGAATTTAGAAAAGTTAATTGCACTATTAAAATTGTTTTAATTATGTCGAAATGTAGGGAAAACATTTATAAAGTGTATATCAAGATATTATTTTATTGTTCGAATATAAATACACATCCCCTTCTGTCGTCTAATCGTGTTAAATTAGAAAAGTGGCAACTGCGAAATTTGAGGTCTCCATAGTGTTGCTGTTTCTCTAGACCAGTATCCTGAGAGTAGGCACAAATATATATGCAGTGCCCAGTGGTAAGCGTACATGTTTCTCTTTTATTATGAGATTAATGCGCGAGAAAGGAATAGTTTGAAAAAAACTTTCATAGAAGATATTAGAGGTTTTAAAGGGAATGGTATGTAAGCTTACAGAGAAGTAACGGAAGATAAAAGAAAAAAGCCGGTACGAGAAGATGGTGTTTGTTAAATTTAAGCTTAGAATGTTATGTAATAGTCGTCCTCTGACGTTGTGTTTGCCAGACACTCGCCACCGTCAAATGGCACAAGATATCAAATGATAAAACAATGGGCACTTCTTAATTACACATACAGTAGTGAAGAAACTGATTAAAAAAAGATGTGCTCTTCAGGAGAAGTGGTAGGATCCAATTAATCAAGAGGAACCTCGGTTAGGATATTACAGATTCTCGCGCTATGTCGCCGAGCGCTACCACGGCTCTCGTACCACAGCTGCAATTATGGCAGGCACTCTACAGTGGCTGTCATCCATTCAATGCACGAACGTCGTCCATTCACAAATACTTTGGGCGTTACACTTCATGTCCTATCTTTGAAATACATTAGCATCTGGATGACGTCGAAAATGACAGGATAAAGCGTATTCTTGTGTATCACTGCCAGGTCGAATATTACAAGCAATGGGGGAGATATGGTATTATCGCAGTGTTTTTCATGTGTTTTTCTGTTATCGTTTAATCGCAGCTGAGCCCTATTGTGCACGGTGTGTCTTCGGTACAATAATAACGCGCGCTATTGTGACAGATGGTGCTGCTGACAGATGTGTTATCCCGTTTGACAGTGACATGCATCTCGCAAAGGGAGTGTCTAAGGTTATACGTCGTCTAATATTTTCGATATACTTTTAACAAAAAGAAACGCTGTGGTGGTCCTGTGCGACACTGTGAGCAAGGAAATGTTGATGTCAGATCGATAAGATAACCCAGAGCGCAATAAAATTATCTGTTCAAATTATTACAATTTCTAAACTTGGTCTGATGAAGACAAATATAAATGCAGCGAGTTTATTGCAGAAAACAGTGCAAAAATAAATGCATCATAATGATGGTAAATATTTTCTTCTAGTCCAACTGAGGCTGAAACAGCAGAAACAAACTTACGAATTTGGCAAAAGGAGTGCTTTCTATGTATTGGATTACACGGGATATTTGCTCGTCGTGGCTGAATGCTTTACTAGGGACCATTAGCAGAATCGAGATAATTAATTCTGTTTGGTATTGGCAACACCCGTGTGCAGTACAGAATTTTCTCAGGTTACATCGGACAAACTAGAGTACAGGGATTATATATGTCACTTCACTGACGAAAAAACACACACGATTGTTAAGTTTATTAATTGTGAATTAATACTTGACAGAAGTCTTAGCTTAAGAGGAGCTCTATGTAAGCACAACAGGATGGAGGGTTCGTCGTTAAAAGTTATATTTAAGAATCGAAAGTACAGTTTCGCTAGAGCCAGCCGAATTTTAATATGTAGCAGAGCAAGAAGCAAGGAGAGATATAAAAAAACCTCATTTAATAGACTCCGTAAAAGAGCAGTAGGTATTATTTCGTGACTCTCCTTTGCGCCGCGAAGGAATGAAAAGTTATTTCCTAGAATCATAAGTTATGGAGGAACTCTACGACCTTTGAATCAGCCCTACTGTGAAAGTACGGCAAGAAATTGTAGCCCATGCAGACTACAAAAATTTTATTCGGAGTTTCAGATGAGGCCAGTTTCAAAGTTAGTGATATTCATGGGTTGGCGTACGAGTATCGTAGGTTTAGATTTTCGAATCGAAAGTAATAAAGATACATTTGGACTATTTTCCGAAAATAAGTGGAGAGCAAAGAAGTACACGAATGAATAAAAAAGAGTCTAAATTATGTAGAAATTCAACACAATGAGAAAACCGGGGGAGGGGTAATTTATGGTACCTTAACAATATATTTCTATGCCTGGAGCTACGGCGTATGTATTCAAACACTATAAAGAGAGTTCATTGGAAAGTGAAAACTACGGCAACAGATATCCGACTTCAGTATTTCTTCTCCGTGCATATGAAGTAAATTGTAACACAGAGTGTTTTATGTGATGTCAGTTGTTGGACATAGTGTCATATCAAATTTAAAAGCGTTTTCTTTTCTTTAAGTTCCAGTCAGAATACATGTCCACTATCTTCAATGGGACAACACGAGTTCTTAACGGGGTTTGTAAAGCGACGTGTTATGATGCAGTTGATGGACTGAAAATTATTTTAGAGAGGAACTTAATAATTAAACGATCGCCTAAGTTTTCAATATAACAGATACTTAGCAATCAGGAGATAATCCCACAAATCCCACACTAGCATAACAGGCACGGTTACTTTACGTTAAATTTGGTGTATGGTTTGCTCACAGTGTTGCAGGAATAATCGGATATATCCCTCTTCGGATACAATAAATATCTTATAGTTCTAAGGAGGTCATTTTCAGTCCCTGCTTTAACGTGCGTTTAGTTATGCAACGCTTGTTAATATACATTACATAAGCACGATTGTAGATTCTATGAGGGGATTCGGCGTTAAAACAGACCCTTGTAGTTGGCATGTTACTGGCATGTCATGTGTTAACGTGTAAGATATAATTTAAGGTACCGTGTACTTAACATGATGCACAGGTGAGTAGTAAAGGGTACCCTTATACCGCAGCAATTTAATGTTATAAATATATTACCCTCCACGCCCGCCTACGCCTCCCTGAAGAAGGACGTGAAAGATGGTGTCGAAACGTCGCGAATTCCCGTCCGTCGCCATATTTTTTTTACCTATCCTGAGGGTGGCAGCCACGTTTAGCAATGTGGAAGTACGTGAGGTTATCCTCAGGCACTGTGAAACCATGTGAGGTTATCCTCAGGCACTCCCACGTTTACCTAACCTTACGGCGGCAGCCCGACACAGCCGCCATCTTGTTTAGGTTATCCTCAGGCACTCCCACGTTTACCTAACCGTACGGCGGCAGGCCGAAACAGCCGCCATCATGTTTAGGTTATCCTCAGGCACTCCCACGTTTACCTAACCGTACGGCGGCAGCCCGGCACAGCCGC
>Ga0209755_10004635_pt1 | contig 16132 bp, 13 predicted proteins | sample TergutCo191P1_FD_187301 | JGI IMG/M metagenome (GOLD analysis project Ga0209755, IMG submission 187301) | Cornitermes sp. P1 segment gut microbial communities from Petit-Saut dam, French Guiana - Co191P1 (SPAdes) (version 2) | ecosystem: Host-associated > Arthropoda: Insects > Digestive system... | reverse complement strand
TGTAGATTGTAGACACTCTGTCCCTATTCTCCGGACAATATCTTGAGCTTAAAGCTCGAATAGCAGGTTGTTGAATAACTCTTTTTCGGATGTTTTAACCTATAATGGGTGCTTCTTGCCCAAAAAGGAGCTGTAAGGAAACTTTTTTACATTTTTTTTAAAAAAACGCTTGCGTTCGCATCATAGCAGGGGCGTTGCGTGCAACGCCCATTCGGTTGGATGCGTGCCAAATGACAATTTATCCGACACGTCCACCGGAAACAAAACGGTTTTGTAGGGGCGACCGTCCCCGGTCGCCCGTGCCGGAATTGCGATATTGCGTTTGATTTGACGTATTCCACAATCCCGGCATCGCAGGGCGCCCCTACGTTGGATTGTTGGTGTATTTTGCGGGATATTGTAATCCGTGCGTTGGCGGGCGACCGGGGGCGGTCGCCCCTACAGGCATTATCGGTGGAAATTGCCATTTGGCGCGTATCCCGCCTTTTTTGTCTGAACCTTGATTTACATGATTAAATGATTTCCTTGATTAAAAATCAACATCAAAACCCGGATTATCGGTGATTTTGACGTTATCTTTTGACGTTTAATCATGTTAATCCTTTAATCAGGCAAATCATGGTTCAGACAATCAACGGCAACACAACGCTAAATTTGAATTTTATTTTGATTTTAGCTTCGCTAAATTATCATTTACCAAATAGAATGGGAGTAGAGCCGTTTTTTTACGCGGATAGACGAGGGTGGGATAGTTATAAACGCCGCAGCGAGAGATTGACAAGGCAATGCGTAACTTATCTGACTTTAGGGAAAGGAATAAGCAATGAACAGGAAACCGGTCAGTCCCGTAGGGCGCAGTTGGGATGAGGTTGAGAGCGAAATATTTTCGCCGGAGGAAATAGCTGCATCCGACCTGCGCGTGGCTCTTATGATTGAAATTGCCAATGCGAGAGCCAAAAAAGGTATATCCCAAAAGAAGCTCGAGATTATGAGCGGCGTCCGGCAGCCAATTATTGCCCGCATGGAAAAAGGGAGTACAAGCCCGCAGTTAGACACCGTCTTAAAAGTTCTAACCTCTTTGGGCAAGACCCTCTACATAGGGGACCTGCGTCCGCAAAAGCCCCGCAAACGCGCACGAAAACCAGGCGGGAGCAAGGTTCTGCAATCCGCATGAGGCTATTTAAAAACAAAAAACCCCTGTAAGCCGTTGACTTTACAGGGGTTTATATGGTAGCGAGGGCAGGATTTGAACCTACGACCTTTGGGTTATGAGCCCAACGAGCTACCGGACTGCTCCACCTCGCGATATATCTTTTTTACCGGTTTTTTAAGGAAAACGTCCCAAGCACTACTATAATATACGTCAAAGTGGCATCGAAAGTCAATACTTTTTTACTTTTTTTTATTTTACGTTCAAAATCCGGCCCGGCAGGCCGTTTTTGTCTGAGATGCCGAATTTATAGATTCACCGGTTAACTATTATCCCCGCGCCGTCCGGCAACATCACGGCTGTCGTGCAGTTGCAGGGCGGGGCGGGGATAATAGTTAACCGTTTTGTATATACGCGGCCGGCGTAGCGGAAATCAGGAATCCATTCCTTCCGTCCGCCAGCCGCAAGGCGCCCCTCCCGCAGGCGGGAAGGGCATTTTTTTACCGCCGCGTCAAAAGTCCATCAATTCGCTGTCGTCCAAAGGGATGACCGCCTCGGCTTTTACGTTTTTCACGCCCCTTGCCGCCGGCATGGACTGCGTCCTCCTGTCGGGGATTGCGGCCATGCGGATGGTCTTGCCGCTGCCCCCCGCCGGCATCTGCGCCCTCATCCTTAATGTGGGCGATTTGCCGACTGGCGACGAGCTGATCGTGAAGGTGGCTACGAGGTTCGCCAGTTCCGCGGCCTGGCTCGACAGCTCTTCCGCCGCGCTCGCCGACTCCTCGGAGTTCGCCGCGTTCTGCTGGGTCACCTGGTTCATGGATGCCACGGCCGTGTTGACCTGCTCGATGCCCAGCGCCTGCTCGTTGCTCGCCGCGGCGATCTCGGCGATCAGGTGGGCGACCTTGTTCGACTTCTCCACCGTTTTGTCGAGCGCCTGCGCCACATCCTCGGTGATCTGTACGCCGCTGTCGGCGTTTTTCACCGATTCCTCTATCATGTCGGCGGTGCTTTTGGAGGCCTCGGCGGAGCGCATGGCGAGGTTGCGGACCTCTTCGGCTACCACGGCGAACCCCTTGCCGGCCTCGCCCGCGCGGGCGGCTTCTACGGCGGCATTCAGGGCGAGGAGGTTCGTCTGGAACGCTATGTCGTCTATAGTTTTCAATATCTTGGCCGTATTGTCGGACGACGTTTTGATCTGCTTTATCGCCTCGGCCATCCGCTCCATCGCCGCGGTGGCCTCGTTGGCGGACTCGCCTGCCTCGCCGACCAGGGTTTTCGCCTGCGTTGAGTTGCCGGCGTTCTGCTTGGTCATGGACGACATCTCCTCAAGGCTCGACGACACCTCCTCAAGCGAGCTGGCCTGCTCGTTGGCCCCCTCGGCCAGCGACTGCGCGCCGTCCGATATCTGGCCGCTGGCGCTTGACACCTGCGAAACAGCGTCGGCGACCTGGCTCATGGCCTCGTCCAAACTCGCTACCACCGAGTCTATGTTCCCCTTCATCCGCGCGAACTCGCCCGTGTACTCCCGCTCGAGGCGCTGCGTCAGGTCCTTGCCGGCGGCTGCCGAGAGCACCCGGCCGCCGTCGTCTATGATGAGGGCGCGCAGGGACTCTACGGTGTTTTTCAGCGCCGGGCCGATCTCGTCTTTCGGGCCGGCCACGGGGACGTTCGCGCTCAGGTCGCCCTCCGAGATCATCTTCATCGTGCCCACTACCTCTTTTTGGAGGTAATCCGAGAAGTTGTCCATCGCGGCGGCCATGATGCCCAGCTCGTCGCCGCGGTTCATGCCAAGCCGCGAGCTCATGTTCCCGCCGCCCATCTCCTGCAAATTCTCCACGACCCTGTTGAGCGGCTTGCTGATGCTGCGCGACAGGAAGATGCCCAGAAACACGCCTATAAGGACGCCGCCCGCCAGCAGGGCGGCGAGCAGGGCCGACACGGACTTGTACATCTTCGTGCTCTCGTTGTTAGTCTCGCTCGCGGCCGCCTCTATAAGCCTTACGAGCCGCATCGCCATATCGGCCGCTTTTATGGCCGGCTCCTTAGTGGCGTCGAGCGCCGCTTCGAGGGCCGGGTCGAGGTTGGCCCGTTCGTCAAAGTTATCGGTCGTCTTTATCACTACCTCCGACAGATTCACAAATGTACGGTATTCCGTGGTTATATTCGTCAAAAGGTCCTTTCCCTCTTTGGTATCTAAAAGCGGCTCGAGTTTCTCAATCAGCTCGTTGATGTCCTTATCGGCTTTCCTGATGATCTCCAGCTGGCTCTTGTACTGCTCGTCGCTGCCCGACTGGATGGTACGTATGGCGGTGCGCATCATTGCCAGATAGATGTTGATGTCGTCGGCGACGCTGACGCCCACGAGGCGCTGGGTGTACATCTCGTCTATCATGTTGTTAAGTTTGCTTGCGCTCGTTATCCCCATAAAGCCTATAAACGCGGCAATCGCCGAGACCGCGAGGAACCCCGCGATCAGTTTTGAACCTACCTTTACATTGTTCAGCATAAAAATGCCCCCCTGTAAACATTTTTGTTTGCGCCGGTTTTTGAACCCTATTTGAGCCCAAATACATGGTACGGCGCGTAAAGAGAGTGAGATACGGAAAGTAAGGCCAGCGCATGGGCCGCCATCGGATTAAATAACCATACGCAGCTCCCCCCTTGAAGCCAGATGATTTTTATCGGAATTGCCGGATGTCAAGACACCCTGAAATTATAGTATAGTACAAAAATAGTGAAAAATCAACAGTAAACAGGTAAAAATTTTTATCGCAGAGGAGGCTGGTGGGAGATATATCATGGCGGGTGGATGGGGTAAATTGGGGTTTATTGTTGTATTGGATATACGGTTTCGACAGAAACAAAACGATTTTGTAGGGGCGATCGTCCTCGATCGCCCGCCGGAATTGCGATATTGCGTTTGATTTCAACGTATACCGCAATCCGTGCGTTGGCGGGCGACCGGGGGCGGTCGCCCCTACGGGCATTATCGGTGGAAATTGCCATTTGGCGTGTATTCCGCCTTCTTTGTCTGAACCATGATTTACATGATTAAAGGATTTCCTTGATTAAAAATCAACGTCAAAACCCGGATTATCGGTGATTTTGACGTTATCTTTTGACGTTTAATCATGTTAATCCTTTAATCAGGCAAATCATGGTTCAGACAATGGGATACCGGGATTGCGGTATACGTTGAATTAAACGCAATACCGCAATTCCGGCACGGGCGACCGGGGACGGTCGCCCCTACAAAATCGTGCGTGTAATTTCGCGAAACATTACAATCATCAACACAACGCTAAATTCCCATTTACCGCACCGATAAAAAAAAGGCGGAACCCTTGCGGGCCCGCCCTAAACCATTGTAACTCTGCTCGTTGTCTTAGAAATCCATCAAATCGTCTTCGTCTAACGGGATGACGTCTTCCGACTTGGCGGCTTTCATGGACTTTGTCACGATGGGCTTTTTGACTGCCGTCATGGACTGCGTCTTCTTGTCGGGGATCGCGGCCATGCGCATCGTCTTACCGCCCGCCGGCTTTGCGCTGGACGAGCTGATCGTGAAGGTGGAGACCAGATTCGCCAGCTCGCTGGCCTGGCTGGAGAGCTCCTCCGCCGCGCTTGCCGACTCCTCGGAGTTGGCCGCGTTCTGCTGGGTCACCTGGTTCATCGACGCCACGGCCGTGTTGACCTGCTCGATGCCCAGCGCCTGCTCGTTCGACGCCGCCGCGATCTCGGCGATGAGGTCGGCCACCTTGTTTGCGCGCTCGGTTGTCTTGGTGAGCGCTGCGGCCACCTCCTCGGTGATCTTCACGCCGCCCTCGGCGTTCTTCACCGACTCCTCGATCATGTCGGCGGTGTTCTTGGACGCCTCGGCCGAGCGCATCGCCAGGTTTCTGACCTCCTCGGCGACCACGGCGAAGCCCTTGCCGGCCTCGCCCGCGCGGGCGGCTTCCACCGCCGCGTTGAGCGCCAGAAGGTTCGTCTGGAAGGCGATGTCGTCGATGGTTTTCAATATCTTAGCCGTGTTGTCGGACGACGTCTTGATCTCGTTTATGGCTACGGCCATGCGCTTCATCGCCTCGTTGGCCTCGCTGACCGACGTTACGGCCTCGCCGACCATGTTCTTGGCCTGGGTCGAGTTGTCGGCGTTCTGCTTGGTCATGGAAGACATTTCCTCGAGGCTCGACGAAATTTCTTCGAGCGAGCTTGCCTGCTCGTTGGCGCCCTCGGCGAGCGACTGTGCGCCGCCGGAGATTTCGCCGCTGGCGCTCGACACCTGGCTTACCGCCTCCGATACCTGTCCCATCGCGTCGTCAAGGCTCTGCACGACGGTGTCGATGTTCTTCTTCATCCGCGCGAACTCGCCCTCGTATTCCCTTGACAGGCGCGCCGTAAGGTCTTTGTGCGCCGCCTGTGAGAGCACATTGCCGCCGTCGTCTATGATGAGCGCGCGCAGGGCCTCAATGGTGCCCTTGAGCGCCGGGCCGATATCGTCGTCAGTGCCCGCGATTGCGACGTTAGAGCTCAGGTCGCCTTTGGAGATCAATTTCATCGCCCCTATGATCTCCTTATCCATGTGCTCCGAGAAGTCGTCCATGGCCCTGGCCATCATGCCGAGCTCGTCGCCGCGCTTCATGTTGAGCCGCGTTTTCATGTTGCCGCGGGCCTTATTGCCAAGCTCTTCCATTACTTTCTTGAGCGGGGTGCTGATGCTGTTTGCCAGATACCAGCCCAAAGTGATGCCAATGATACCGCCCGCTATTATTAATATCCATATTAATTGCTCAACGCTCTTGTACAGCGCCGTACACTCGTCCCAAGACTGTTTGGCGAGTTGATCAATCAATTCAGCCAACTCATCGCTCGTTGATAAGAGGGTCTCCGCGGGTTTTGCGCAGGCGCCTAAGGCCTCCCTGTAATCGAGTTCGAGCTCGGACCTCTTTTTGGCGGCCAAATCCATAACGGTCTTAGCCTTGTCTATGTAGGTGTTCAGTTCGGTGCGCATCGTCGCAAGGTACGCCTTCCCTTTTTCGCTGGTCAGAAGGGTGTCGAGGGAGCCGAGGGCTGCCGCGGCCTGCTCTTTGGCGCTGGCGATAGCCTCTAACTGACCCTTGTACTCTTGATCGTTCGCGTCGGGCAGCGTGCGCATGGCGAGCCGCAGGCGCATCAGCTGGACCTGGACGTCGCCTACCGCGCTGACGCCGCCTACCCGCCGGATGTACATCTCGTCGTTCTTCTCGTCCAGTTCCTTAGCCGCGTTAACACCCTCAATGCCTATAAACGCCGCTATCGCCACGACGATTAGGAACCCGGCAATCAGTTTTGGTGCTACTTTTACATTGTCCAACATAATACTGCTCCTTTCGTGAGCGGTCGTGAAATAATGGATTTAGGTTTAAATAGTCCAGTTTGAAACTCTAACTTAATATTATATCATTCCGCTATCCAAAAAATCAATATTATTTTTATAAAGATTAAAAAGTGGGGCCGGGGCGTTTTTTAAAACCGGTACGGCAACGGTAAAACCAACGGGTATAAAGCAAAAAACCGGGCGGCGGGCCACTATGGGATGTATTGTTATGTTTGTAGGCACACATCATATTGCGATTCTTCCAACAGGGGCTATGGCGGAGGGGGGCGGAGGGGCTTTTTGGCGGTTAACATTGTCCCGGCAATGCACGGGCTATGTGCTCCCGCCGGCGGCCGTTTTTTCCCAATAAACGGTATCACGCCGGCACAATGATAGGGCAAAAAACAATCCCAATATTGTTTTTAAAAATACTAAGCCCAAGCCATCCCTCCGGCAGTGCAAAAAAAAAATTAAAAAAAACACTTGTTTTTCATAACAATATTATATATTCTATATTTGTGGTACTGCGCGAAAGCGGGTATCAGGGTTGGAAACTTTGACCAAAAAGGATTTTTGGGGTTGAATTATGGCACTTTTCCCGGCTTTTTCTAATGATCTGGGGGTAGACCTCGGGACAGCTAACACCCTTGTATACGCCCGCGGGCGAGGGCTTCTTATAGACGAGCCCTCCGTTGTGGCGGTAGACAAGAACACCAAGAACGTGGTCGCCATAGGGCTTGAGGCCAAGCGGATGCTTGGGCGCACCCCCGGCGAGATCATGGCCATCCGCCCCATGAAGGACGGGGTGATCGCCGACTTCGACTTGGTTGAGCAGATGCTCAAGTACTTCGTCCGCAAGGTCCAGAAGTACAGCTTTTACTTCCGGCCCCGCGCCGTCATCGGCGTCCCGTCGGGGATCACCGAGGTCGAGAAACGCGCGGTCATAGACTCGGCCGAGAGCGCCGGCGTGCGCGAGGTGTACCTCGTCACCGAGACCATGGCCTCGGCCATCGGCATGGGGATACCCGTCGAGGAACCGTCCGGCAACATGGTGATCGACATCGGCGGCGGCACGGCCGAGATCGCGGTGCTCGCCCTCAACGGCATGGTGTGCGACATGTCGGTCCGCATCGGCGGCGACGAGATGGACGAGACCATCGTGGCGTACCTTAAGAAGACCTACAACCTGCTCGTGGGCGAGAGCACCGCCGAGCAGATCAAGATACAGATAGGCTCCGCCTTCCCGCTCGAGGACGAACTGGAGATGGAGGTCAAGGGGCGCGACCTGGTTGCCGGCATCCCCAAAACCCTGCGCATTACCTCTACCGAGATCCGCGACGCGCTCAACGAGCCCATCTCTACCATAGTAGAGGCGGTAAAGCAGGCGCTCGAGCAAACGCCGCCCGAACTCTCGGCCGACATCCTCGACAAGGGGATCATCATGACCGGCGGCAGCTCGCAGCTGCGCGGGCTCGACGAGAGGATCCGCCAGGAGACGAACCTGCCGGTCAACGTAATCGACGACCCGATGACCTGCGTCGCCCGCGGTGCGCTCAAGATCATCGAGGAGTTCGAAAAGTACCACCCGGTGCTCATGCCCACCGGCAAGCACGGCAAGTAAAAAACGGTGATGCCGCGGCGCAGTCCCCGCAGCGCGGCGGCATCATTATATATAGATTGTAAAAAGCGGGGGTTGGCGCGAGTCGCCGGCGAACAGGGTTTGTCATTGTCAATGAGAATTCTATAATATGCGCTGGTTAATTGAGTTTATCGTCCGCTACCGTAACTTCTGCTCGCTGCTGCTCACCACAGTGCTCAGCGTGCTCATGATAATAGCGCCGCGCGCCGATCAGGAGAACACCGCCCGCTACCTCACCATGACCGTGTTCTACCCCGTCTATGTTACGATATCCCAGGTGTCGAGCTTTACCGGCGTATATGCCGAAAACAAGCGGCTCCGTCAGGAGCTTGCCGAGGCCAACACCCAGCTCCAGTTTATCCGCGACCTGTCCTCCGAAAATATGCGGCTGCGCGGCCTGCTCGGCTTCGCGGAGAACACGCTCTACAAGCTCACGCCCGTAAGGGTCGTAGCGCGCGACCCGTCGCACCAGTACCGCAGCGTGGTGGTGAGCGGCGGGTCGGTGCAGGGCGTTACCACCTTCATGCCGCTTGTTGGCGAGCACGGCGCGGTTGGGAAGGTCACTCAGGTGATGGGGAACATGTCTATGGTGCAGCTTATGCGCGACCCGTCAAACCGTACGAGCGTGATGGTGCTCCGCTCGCGGTCGGCGGGCATATTGCAAACCGAGAACGGGCGCGACTTTTTCGTCCGCCTGCGCAGCCACGAAGACGTTCTGGCCGGCGACACTATTATTACCTCCGGCCTCGGCGGGATCTACCCCAGGGGGCTTAAGGTAGGGTACGTTACCAAAATCGACGACAAGAGCAACCTGCTGTTCAAGCGGGCGTATATGGATTTCGCGGTCAATTTTGACAGGCTCGAGGAGGTCTTCGTGATGCGCCTGCCCCCGCAGTGGGCGGCGCAAAAAGCCGAGATCGACTCGATAAAATTCGAAAAAAAATAGGGGTATAGCCGCCTCCGGGCGGCCATCACCGTACAATAATATAAGGAATATGGCGGCGTTATGAACAGCGCGTTAAGGTGGGCCGGGTGGTTTTTGGTGTGTGCGATACTGCAAAGCACGCTTGTGCCCCATATTGCCATAATGACGGTCAAGCCCGACTTGCCGCTTTTGGCGCTCTTCTTCCTTGCCACCAAGGCCGGCGTGATGCCCGGCGTGCTCGTCGGCTTCTTTCTGGGGCTGGGCCACGACCTCTTCTCCCCGGGCCTGCTTGGGTCGAACTCGCTTGCGATGGGCCTCACCGGCGCGCTGTGCGGTCTTTTCAACGAGCGCGTGATGCGCCTCGACCCGATTATGCGGGCCGTGCTCATGCTCGCCGCTTTCTTTGTAAACGATACTGTAGTTATGCTGGTTCATTTGCTGAAAGTGGACGGCGCCGTGTCCACGCTCTTTATGGAGCTTCTGGTCGTGACGCTGCCGAGGTCCGTGTACACGCTCGCCTGCTCCGCGATCCCGTTTATATGGATAACCGTTATCAAGCCGCAGCGGCTCGTGGACTGAACTGAAATATGGCTATCGGAAAAAGGCTGCAAGACGAACCCCACGAACGGCGGGCCCGAAGTGTGATAATCGCGGTTGTCTTCTCCATGTTCTTCGCCGTCATACTCGTGAGCCTCTACATGCTCCAGATCGTCGATGCCGAGACGAACATCCGCCTGTCCAACGAGAACAGCATGCGCGAGAGCATTGTGCTGCCGCCGCGCGGGCGCATCTTCGACAGGAACGGGGTGGAGCTGGCGCGCAACCGCCCCTCGTACTCCATTTGCGTGCTGCCCTACAAGCTGCGCCAGCGCAACGAAGTTATCCAGTCGCTGTGCAAAATCCGCGACACGGACGGGACCGTGGTCTTCGACAGCGTTTCGCTCGCCCAACAGTTCCGCCGCGCCAACTCGAGGCGGTTCGACCTGCACCGCATCAAGGAAGACGTCTCCATAGACCTCGTCAGCATCATCGAGGAGCACTATTTAGAGCTGCCGGGGATTGTCGTGGAGACGGAATCGCGCCGCGAGTACCCGTTCGGCGCGGCAACATTCCACGCCATAGGCTACATGGGCGAGATTCCCGAAAAAGAGTTTGATACGCTGCGCAACCAAGACTACTATTGGGGCGACCTGATGGGCCGCTCCGGCCTGGAACGCTACTACGAGAGCGAGATGCGCGGCAAGTGCGGCCGGGAGTACCAGGAGGTAAACGCCTTCGGCAAGAGCATGGGTGCGGTGTCGCGCATCCAGAGGATCGAGCCGGTGTACGGCAACGACCTATACCTCTCCTTAGATATAAACTTGCAGCGTGCGGTGGAGAAGGCGTTCCCCGACTCCCTCAAGGGGGCGGTGGTAGCGCTCGACCCGCGTAACGGCGACGTGCTCGTTATGTACAGCAACCCTTCCGTAGACCCAAACATCTTTTCCGCGGCCACATCGGTAAAGGGCCGCACGTGGACGGCGGTGGCTGCCGACCGCAACCTGCCGCTCAACAACCGCGCCATAGCGGGCGTCTACCCGCCGGGCTCCACGTTCAAGCCCTTAACCGGGATAGCAGGGCTTTCAACAGGCAAGATCACCAGGGATACGAGGATGTCGGCCTCCTGCGGCGGGAGCTACCGGTTCGGCAACCGCATCGCCAAGTGCCACAAGCCGCCCCCCGGCCACGGCACCACGAACTACATCGCGGCGAACCAGTGGTCGTGCAACGTCTACTTCTACCAGTTGGGCCTTATGCTTGACGACGACAACATCAACAAGTACGCCCGGATGTTCGGCCTCGGCTCCCTCACCGGCATAGACCTGCCGGGCGAGCGGATGGGCTACCTCTCGGGCGAGGCCGCTTACAACGAGCGGTTCGCGAACCGCGGCTGGCGCTGGACGCGCGGCCTCGTTATGGACCTCGCCATCGGCCAGCAGCAGGTGCTCACCCCGCTGCAGCTCGCCCTTATGGTGGGCGGTATGGGCAACGCCAAAGCGATCCACAAGCCGCACCTTGTCAAGGAGAAGCGCAACAAGGACGGGATACTGGTTTCGCAGTTTAAAGACAGCATAATAAGCAGGCTGGACCTAAACCAGTACACGATAGACGTAACGCACGAGGCGCTCTCCGCGGTGGTCAAGCCGGGCGGCACGGGTACGCGCGCGGCGGTGCCGGGGATAACGGTAGGCGGCAAGACGGGCAGCGCCCAGAACCCCCACGGCGACAAAACGCACGCGGTTTTCATATCCTGCGCGCCGGTGGACAACCCGGTAATCTCGGTTGCGGTGGTGGTTGAGAACGCGGGCGGCGGCGGCGCCATGGCCGCGCCGGTTGCCGGGGTGCTCCTCAAACAGTTTTTCGCGGAGAACACGGAAGGCAAAGCCGTATACGCGAAACTCAACCCCGACTTGCCGCCCTTAGCCGCAAGGCTGGCGCAGGAATCAAGGCAGGCCGCGGCCTGGGCGGCAAGGCAGAGAGTGGAAAGGGCTGTAGACGAAGAGGCCGCAGGGGCCGATCAGTTATACCAGCACAACAGAGAAACCGGGGGTAGCCGATAATGGACGACCTGCGCAGAAAAAATCGATTGGACATACCGCTCCTGTTCACGGCGATCACGCTTTGGGTAATAGGGATATTCTTAGTCTACAGCGCGACCTATATCAATGAGACCGGGCCGCTTGTAGGCCTCTACAAACAGCAGATCATCTGGGTCGCGATGGCGCTCGTCATCGTGACGACTATTGTGGCTCTCCCCGGCCGGTGGTTTTTTAAGGGCGCGTATGTCTTCTACGGGCTATCGCTGTTGTTGCTGCTTGTAGCGATCGTGGCGGGCGTAAATATTATGGGCGCACAGCGGTGGGTGTCCATTGGCCCAATCAAAATCCAGCCCTCGGAGTTTGCTAAAGTGGGCTTGCTCCTCGCGCTCGCCAGATACCTGAGCGAGAAGACGGTGTCGCTCTACAAACCGTCGACGTTCATCGTCCCCGGCCTGCTGATACTCGTCCCGTTCGCGCTTGTTATGAAACAGCCCGACCTGGGGACTGCGCTCGTTTTCGGCACTATGTCGCTGCCGCTCTTCTACTGGAGCCGCCTGAGCCTGCTTGAGGTGTTCTACATAATTTCCCCGATCCTGTCTCTGGTACTCGCCGCGATACCGCTTTTGCTGTCGTACAGCAGCGGTTCAAACTGGGGCGTGTTTGAGTCTATCCCGTGGGGCATATTCTTCATAATAATAGTAGGCGTGCTCTACCTCAAGCGCGCCCCGATATTCCTGTGGGTGGGCGTGATAGCCGCCAACATCTTCACCTCTACGATAGTGACGATCATTTGGGGGTCGGTCCTCAAAGACTACCAGAAGATGCGCATAATAAGCTTCATAAACCCCCAGGCCGACCCGTTCGGCGCTGGGTATCAGGTTATACAGTCCAAAGTGGCGGTGGGCTCAGGCCACATCTTCGGCAAGGGGTATCTGCAGGGCACCCAGTCGCGCCTCTCGTTTCTGCCCGAGCAGCACACCGACTTCATATTTTCGGTGCTCGGCGAACAATTCGGGATCGTCGGCTGCTCGCTCGTCATACTGCTGTTCCTGTTCCTGATCATACGCGGGCTTATGGTAACCCACAACTGCCGCAACCGTTTCCTGAACCTGCTGGCGGTGGGCTCCTCGGCGATCCTATGCTTCCATGTATTCGTAAACATCGCCATGACCCTCGGCATGATGCCGGTAACAGGCCTGCCGCTCCCCTTCCTCTCCTACGGAGGATCCTTCACGATAACCGTGGCGATACTAATGGGCCTGATGCTGAACGCCAGGGTCACAAATCACGATTTCTGACGGGGTGGCCAGCCATATCATAGCTGTTTGCAGGAATATCTGTGCTAAATCAACAAGCCGGCGGGGGATATAGTGCGGGCAACGGTCATGTATCCGCAGCCCACCTCCACGCAGGGATGACCATAATCATCTTTCCGCCGGTGTGGGTTATGGTATGGTAATATTTCATTAGTAATGAAATAAATATTGCATTACTAATAAAATAATGCCCCAAAGCATTGAATATCCGCCGTAAATTATATTTATATTAATATTATGAACAATGCCAATATCACCGTACGTCCCGAAACCCCGGCAGACTACGGCACAATATTGAGGTTGACCTACGACGCGTTCCTCTCAGCCGACAACCCCGGCCGGCGGCGCGTGGACGAGCACTTCCTGATCCACCTGCTGAAAGATTCGCCAAACGTCATCCCCGAACTGCGCCTGGTCGCGTTGCGCGGCGGCGAAATTGCCGGGCATATCATCTATACAAAAAGCAAATTCAAGCGCCCGGACAATACGGAGATTGACACAATCACATTCGGCCCGCTCTCCGTTTGGCGAAAATGCCAAAGGCAGGGCATAGGCAAAGCCCTCGTCCTGCACTCCATCGAAAAAGCGCGGGAGATGGGCTTCGGCGCGGTGCTGATTACCGGCCACCCGGAGTATTATCCCAGATTAGGCTTCAAACGGGCAAGCGAATACGGCCTGGTCTACAAAGATTCCGCCGTCACCGACCCGTTCATGGCGTGCGAACTCATCCCCGGCTACCTGCAAGGCGGCGGAACCTGCCACTGCATGGCCCCGGAGTACGACCTGTCGGACAGGGACGACACCGGCTTCGAGGAGTTCCACCGGCGCTTTATGGCTGAATACCTTATTAACGAAACTTAAATAAGAGATCGCCTTATTTAGGCATCAGGCCTGAAAGTTAAATAGCGTAAAGGCGGGAAATACCAAAAATGGGCAGGATTTGACTTTATGATATGATATATTGTAATTTATATGTATGAAAATCTGCTGTGCGGTACAATAAACAGAATTTGTGGGGTGCGTATATGCTGACACACGAAAACATAGCCGGTGCGGTGAGAAAAGCCGCGAACAATTTTCCGCTAACCAAAGCCGCGTACTTCGGCTCCTACGCGGAGGGCAGCGCAACGGAAGAGAGCGATTTGGATCTGCTTGTAGAATTCGAGAAACCGGCAGTTTCAATCCTTACAATTATCAGGCTGAAACACTATCTTGAGGAAGAACTTGCCAAACCTGTTGACGTAATACACGCTCCGCTCCCACCGGGGGCAATTATCGAAATCGGGAAGACGGTAGGCGTACTATGACTAAACGTGACCGGACCATTCTGAACAAAATTGTTCACGAGGCGGCAGTGATTGCCGAGATGTTAAACGGTATCGACGAAACTGTGTTTTCCGGCAACGAAGAAAAAATGCGGGCTGTGTGCATGGCGCTGATAAATATAGGGGAATTAGTGAAGAACCTAAATCGTGAATTTCGTTTAGAGCATAAACAAATTCCTTGGAAAGATATGGCCGGATTTCGAGATGTAGCCGCGCATGGCTACTTTACTATTAGAATGCCGGATGTATGGTTATACGCGGCTACGGAGCTACCGTTGTATGCGGAGCAAATTAAGGAGATATTGACCAGAGAAGAAGAAACGCAATAACGCCATCCGGACTAAATATTTCGGTATGTTATCGACACCGTCACACCCTCACACATCCTCCGTCCCCTCGTTCATTATCTTGATATACTCCGCGTAGGCGAACGCCCGCCCGCGCTTTTTGCCGGTTATCTCGCGCACGATCCCCTGCCCCTCTAACGCGCCGAGGGCCTTGTTTACCGTTACCGCCGGCAGTCCGGTCATTTGCGTCAGCAGGCGCGCGCGATTTTAGGAAAATATAAAAAATGCCCCTTCCGCTTGATTTTTTCCCGGGAACATCGTATATTATATAAATAACGCCCCGAATGTGCCAAAAAGGCACGCAACCACCGGTTTGGGGATGAGGAAAACGGCCGGCAGTACCGTTTTATGCTTAAAAATAAGGAAAAGTTACCATGGCAGCCGCAACAATAGCGGAAATAGAGAGAACGTTAGACCGTTTGGCGCAGTCGATGGTCGAAAGCGACAGGCGCCGGGAGGCAACGGAGCGCGTTTTGGCCGAAAGCCGTGCCGAGACCGAGCGCATTTTGAGCAATTTGACCAAAAAAATGGACCGGGTCCACAATGATATCGGCGGCCTGAACAACAGCATCGGCCAGCTCGTGCAGATGGTAATCATTCCCGGCGTTATGAGTAAAATGAACGCCGCCGGACATAATTTTACCATGGCGGCAGCCGAAAAGGATTACTACAAGGCAAATGGCGACAAGCTCACAGATGTAGATTTATTGCTTGAAAACTGTCAGGACGTTATGGCAGTAGAAGTCAAAACGACACTTACAAAAAGTGATGTTGAACACCACCTGGAACGTTTGAGACTTCTGCGGAAGAACGAGAGTATAACCGGCATGACCGGTAAAACCATGTACGCTGCGATTGCGTGCATACGCTTCAAAGACGGCGCACGTGAACTCGCCGCCAAAAACGGTATGTACCTGATAGAAATAGCGGAAGACGAGGACAGCATAAACATACTCCCGCCCGAAAAGATCCGGACGTGGTGATTGAACCGCGGTTTAGGAAAATACAAAAAATGCCCCTCCCGCTTGATTTTTTCCCGGGAACGTCGTATATTATATAAATAACGCCCCAAATGTGCCAAAAGGCACGCAACCGCCGGTTTGGGGATGAGGAAAACGGCCGGCAGTACCGTTTTATGCTTAAAAATAAGGAAAAGTTACCATGGCAGCCGCAACAATAGCGGAAATAGAGAGAACGTTAGACCGTTTGGCGCAGTCGATGGTCGAAAGCGATAAACGCCGCGCCGAGGCGGATCGCGCCTTGGCGGAATACCGCGCCGAAAGCGACAGGCGCCGTGCCGAGGCGGACCGCGCCTTAGCGGAGTACCGCGCCGAAAGCGACAGGCGCCGGGAGGCAACGGAACGCGTTTTGGCCGAAAGCCGTGCCGAAACCGAGCGTGTTATCAGGAAAATGTCTGAAAAAGTAGACAGGATAGCCGGTAATGTGGGCGGCCTGAACAGAAGTATCGGCGAAATCATCCAAATAATTGTAA
>Ga0209755_10004634_pt1 | contig 16134 bp, 14 predicted proteins | sample TergutCo191P1_FD_187301 | JGI IMG/M metagenome (GOLD analysis project Ga0209755, IMG submission 187301) | Cornitermes sp. P1 segment gut microbial communities from Petit-Saut dam, French Guiana - Co191P1 (SPAdes) (version 2) | ecosystem: Host-associated > Arthropoda: Insects > Digestive system... | reverse complement strand
GAAACTGTCGGGCACGTAAGCGTGGTATGAAACGATTAGTTTGTCATTGGCGGTGTCTTCGGGGAGGACGAGGCCGTTCATCGGGTTTGCGCTGCGGCTTGCGGCGTAGGTGTTAAAAATAAAGAAGCGGAACCTGTTGTTTGAGCCGTTCTCCCTTACTGTATCAACAAAGGCCTGGTAATGCCTGTTGAGGTTTTCGTATTTTTCCGCGTTGCCGCTCCAGTCATTGTCGGGGGTTCTCGGTTCGTTTAACGGTTCAAAAATTAATTTTTCGTCGTAGTCTCTGAAGAGTTCGGCGATTTGTTCCCATATTTGCGTGAACGCTTCAATTGACGCCGCCGTGTTCGCTTCATTATCAAATTTGAAGATTGGAGCAGGCGAGCTGTGGCCTGAGTCGTGATGCGTATTAAGAATTACATACATGCCATTATCAATCGCGTAATCGACTATTTCCTGCACGCGGTACATCCAGTCAAAACGGATTGTGTAATTGTTGTTTGGATTCGCCGCTTTTTTCCACGAAACGGGGATTCTGATTGTGTTGAAACCAGCGTCCTTTACCGCTTTGATAAGATCTTCTGTTGTGGTTACTTTAGTCCATAAAGTTTCCATATTGGAAAGAGTGGCGGAAGAAGAAAAATTATCGGGCGCGTCCAGCGTATTTCCTAAATTCCAGCCGACACCCATTTTGCTTACAAATTCCATCGCGCTGATCTTAAATGATTCAGGCTCTTCTTCTTCTTCGCCATTGCCATTGTTGTTTCCGTTGCCATTACCGTTGCCGTTTCCGTTGTTGTTATTGTTATTGTTATTGTTGTTACTGTTACTGTTACCATTACTGTTTGAGTCGGTATTATCGCAAGTGAGAACGCTGAAAAAAATAAATAATACAAGCGTTAAAAAAGCTAACAATTTTAATGTCTTTTTCATTTTCTAAATCCTTTTATTTGATCTAATGGGTTAATGCCTTCTGCGCGTTTTTGCGCTCTAGGCTTAGGGTTAGCTTCATTTTTCTTCAAGATACGCTATCGCGCCGCTTAGTCCTACCGCGACCCATGTGCCGTCTCCGAAGGCGATGCTGTTAAAGTGTTTGTTAAACGAGATTCCTTCTTGTAAAGTCCATGTTATTCCGTCCGCGGAGTTTACAATCGCGTCGTCGTAGCCGACTGCGATAAATTTACCGTTTCCTGCAGCAATGCCTGTGAGTTGTTTGTTTAAAACCAAAAGGTCTGTCGCGGCATTCTGCCAGCTTTCGCCGTCAGCGGAATATAAAATTTTTGTCTGCGAAAAGGTGATAAATTTTCCGTTTCCGTAAGTTACGTTTATAAGAGCGTCAGTTACAAGACTTTCTGTGTTTACACCTGTCCATTGAGTATTTACACCTGTACTTGAATACGCGAGAGACGCGGCGTGACCCTGTCCTCCTCCGGGGCCGGCCAGGACAAATTTGCCATTGCCGTAAGCAACAGCCTTAAGAGGAGGAGACCCTTGTCCGAAATCAAACGGGCTGTTTGAACTGGCGCCTGTCCATGTTGTGCCTTCGGAATTGGAATACGCGATTCTGCCTGTGCCTACAGCAACCCACTTGTCCGCTCCCCAGACAACTCCGTTGATTTCGTTTGAACTAAATGAGCTGTTTGTAACAATTGCCCAAGTTTCGCCGCCGTCATCGGAATATGCTAACCTGCCGCCTTCTCCGCCCGCTATAAATTTGCCGTTTCCAAAACTTACGCAGTTGATATCGTTGTTCCCGAACGGGTTCGGCGATACGGCAGTCCAATTTTTTCCGTCAGCGGAATGAGCGATTTTTCCGCTTAAGCTGACGGCGACAAATTTACCGCCGCCCCACGCGACGCTTTTGATGGTATTAGTGCCGAAAGGACTGTCTGAAACCAATGTCCATTTTTTTGTAACGTCAATTTTGTTGTCATTCCCTTTATCGCCGTCTCCATCGCAGGCGGTAAAAAAAAGCGCGATAATTACTACAGCCGCTGCTATTATGTGCTGTAAAGCTGATATATTAACTAGTTTTTTCATATTGTATTCCTTAATTGTAAATTTAAAAAAACCACCGGAAAACCGGTGGTTTTAATCTAATAAAAATTGCGTTTATTGTGGTTCAAATCTGGGTTCACCTAAAGGTTTTTTCCCGTTTACAGCGTCAATGAATGCTTCAAGTGTTCTTTTGCCGAAATCAGAATCGCTTGCAGCGGTATTTCCGCTGTTCATGGCGGCACCGCCTGTGGAATACAGGAAGCCTACATTGCCTCCGTTAACCCGTGTGTGATCAATGGGTAAACCGTAATTACTGGAGTTATTGTCATGCGCGGGTTTTCGCCTGAACATGGCAAATGTTTCTCCGTTTGGATTACTTTGACTTGCCCCTCTTGTTGCTTCGCCGTTATCCCATAAACAGGGGATAATGCCGAATGTGCGGGCATGGTAGCCTAAAGCATTGAGTAATAACAGGCGGTTTTTATTTGCAGTCGCGCTTGAACCGTTAGTGCCGCTTTCAGGGCCTGTACCGGAACGCTGGCTGTGGAATGTCGCGCCTGTTTCGCCCATAAATACCGGTATACCTTTTACAAGGTAATTGTCCTGCGCCTGCTTAAACATTGACGCGTATGAGTTGCCGTGTATATCACTCCAATCTGTACTCTGACCTTCAAGCCCTAACGGCTGCGGTACATAGGAATGGAATGAAAAAATCAGCCTGCCTTCTCCTGCCAGATCATCAGGAACCTTAAATTGGTTATCCTTATTTAGAGCCGTACCAAGTTTGCCGGCGTAAGACTTAAAGATCAGGTAGCGTTTTTCATTATTGCCGCCTGTGTCCCGTACAGCATCGACAAAAACCTGATTCCAATGGTTCAATGTCAGCATATATTGAAGCGGAGCGCCGTCCCAGCGGACTTGTCCGCCTTCAGAAATTGTCGGTTCGTTCAATGATTCAAAAATAAGCCAATCGCCGTAATCTTTAAATCTATTCGCTATATCAACCCAAGTTACCTGGAATAAGGTGGCAAGCCGTTTAAATTCCGCGCCTTCTTCGAGATCAGTTTTATAACTTTCACCGGCTTTATTAAGATCAAAGAATTGTTTCATATGATGTGTATTGATAAACACAACTAAACCAGCGTCATGAGCGGCTTTAACGGCTGCTTCAACATCATCCAGAAAGGCTGAAGTTATAGTGGGTGAACCGGTGCTAACACCCCACGAAGACGGAATGCGGATTACATTAAACCCTGCGTCTTTTATACCCTTCATAAGGCCGGGATAATTGGAGTTTGCCGCAAGAGCGCGGGGATTGCTGGTAAGATCATAGGTGTTGCCCAGATTCCAGCCGGCGTTTAAGCCCTTGGCATGGAAATATTCCTCTGCGAGCATGTCATGGTTTATTTCCGCTTTAAGAGGACCTATTCCATTAGCTGCGTCCCAGCCGAAGGGCTTTTTGTATTTATCAGATAAATAATCATTCCATGTAGCAAAATTCAACCAGGGTTTTTCCGCATTTGGATCTACCGGGTTATTCGGCGTATTAACGTTTACCGAATCCTCTGAATCAGGATCACAGGAAACGATAAACATCATAGAAATTACCATTAAAAAAACAAATATCTTTTTCATGTTCTTCTCCTTTTATTCGTACTCAAGAATTTCAAGTCCGTAGAAATACACGTCATATTCATGCTTTCCCTCAGAGACCGAATATGCGATTAACGCGGAGCCTTCCTGTCCATTATTATGCTGCAACGGAATTGCTAATACAATACGAATTGAATGATCTTTATTGTGGTTCTTAGCGATATCAAAAGGTTCCATATCGCCGGGGAAATTAGCCATAACACCGTAATTCATTATCCATGTTGGTACCACCATATTAAAATTGGGATTCTTGGCGTCGTAGATTACTACAACTTTTGTCCATTCTCCGACAGGCGCGAAGGTAAAGTTTTCACCTTCAGTAGCGTCACGTCCTGTGGTTGTGCCAAACCAATGGCTCGGTTCCGTACCTTCATTCGGCCTGTAATCCCAGTTTTCTATTCCAGCGCGGTAAACAGAATAATCTTTCATTGATTTTACCCAGAAAGAATAACCGTATCCGTCCATAAGGGCAAGACGTGTTTCCTGCTCCGGCTGATCTTCTTCATCAGGAGGAGTGGCATAAAGAGTTATCGCAGGCCATCCGCAGCCAAATCTGTAATCAGTATCCGGGGAACTCCAGCTAAGAGTAGTAGGATCACCGGTTCTTGGTGTCCACTCAAGCCGGTTTGCCGGTTCCGATCCTCTCTGCATTAATGTCCCATGCAGGCGGATTGCTTCAACTTCTTTTCCGTGCGGTCCCATTGTCTTTACACGGGTAGGCTGTTTTAACGGCACATAGTCCCCCGCTTGTTTGCTTGCCGGCCATAATTTAGTAGTGTCATAAGCTCTTGCCGGCTCCATTGTTACCTTTTCATACAATCCGGAATCATCAATTAAATACCAGCCTGTTTTTGGATCATTGTTATACGGGCTTTCCAGAACAAAGACCTGAGAATACTTTGTGGGGTGTGTTGTATAACAACTGGGATCAAGGATGGAAATACCGGGGCCGAATTTATTCTGATTTTTATCGTCCAGTACTTCCCAGTCCCAGTCATATGAAACACCGGTTAAATCCTGTAACCTTGTCTTTGTATCCGGTTCTTTACAGCTAAAAATAACCGCAAGGCTGACAATAATACCGGTTATAATCAGCAATCTTTTCAATTTTCTAAAATCTTTCATTTACTCCTCCTAAAATGCTCCGCAGGGATACACCCTGCGGAGTTATAAATTTTTACTCAATGTACAGTAAGTTCAACTGTATCTCTCCATCCGCGTTACCTTGTACAAATATACCGCTGAATTTTTCCCAGTTGAACGGCGCAGTGCCATAAGCAGGGCTTTCAAACGGAATATTCCATGCAGAATTACCGTTGACGCCGCTGTTAAAGTCCATCCTGATTTGCGGGTCGCCGCCGGCTACAGGAATGCTTATTACGCCGTAACCGCTCCAGCCCAAACCGGTTGCAGTAACAGTCGCTCTGATCATTGAATACGGTGTCGCTCCGGCTGGTACAGATATATCAATCGGATCCCAAATAAATCTTGACGGCATGCCGTCCATTACCAGAAGACCTTTAGGATCAGCGGCGGATCGCGCATGTGTCAGCGGATTTGTACATTCTCCCACAGGGCAGGAACAGATTGCTTTAAAGACCTCATCAGACATTCCCATTTTTGGGTTGGTTATACTGGGATCCCATCCGCCGCCTTCTCTGTTATACAATATTCTGCGGGGGGGCGGTTTATTGAAGTCAATCGCCAGCTTAAGGATATAAGTTTCTTCAATGATGGGGTTGCGCGCGCCGTCTGTAATTATGCTTTCTCCGGTGTCCGGGTCAGTACCCATCGTATCTGCTTTGAGACTCGGCCAATTTTGGTTGTTGGGGCTTCTTAACTGGATATTATGAGCCGTTAAATCAATTCTCTTTATTTTATGACCATCAGCCCATGCGGAATTACCTGCTGTGGTTAAAATGTGGGTTGCTTTTTCAAATCTTACAGGCTGTTTTGATTTATTATTGTTCTTCTCTGTTTCTGATTCAACACTGAGTCTAATTCTTTCGTTATTTTCCGTTATCAAATCCAAATAGAACCCGACTTTGTGTAAATCATACCTTGTACCGGTGTAAGGCGGGCTGCCGCTGGCTGTGCTTGGATTTGCAAAATCATACTCTCCGTTATCCTTAAAGCCCTGCCAAACCATGTCAATCCATCTGAATTCCACGAATTCAGTAGTTATCAGGTCAAGAGGCGGATCAAATTCAACAAGCGTTGCAGTAAAAGCGGGACTTGCCGCGTTAACACCGGTTACCGGTGTTGTGACTCTTGGCTGTATAACCGCTGCAGGTTCGCCGTCATATCTTGCAAAAGTAATGTTCTCGCCTTTAACCTTAGCGCCTTCATATGTAACTATATCGTTAATTGTAACGCTGTCATCCGGTTCCATTCCGAGCTTTTTATATACCATTACTTCTACCGGCGCGGAAGATATTTTCTTTTTGGTAGAGCCAATCTCGTTTGGATAATTAATCGTAATTTTAATAGTTCCTTCTTTTTTGACGACTATGCTGCTCAAATTGCGGGTATCAGCATTCGCGTTTACCATCGCGAATGTCTCTATTTCGCCTGTAACTTTCTCGATGGTTACGTGAGAGGCAAGTACTGTATTCCTTGGAATAAGCGTATCAAAGGTCAATGTAATGATGCTGGTGTCTTCTTTGTGCAATCTCCCGTTATTCGGCTCGGCCGTAAAGTATATTAGGTTTGGGTCTTTTGTAGGTTCTGGTTCTCCGGGTTCTCCGGGATTATTTGGCTCCACGGGATTATTTGGATCTACGGGTGTTTTTCCATTGTTTACGCTGTTTCCATTATCTTCATTGCAGCCGAATACAAAAAGGCTGGCAACTAATAATAATGCCGTTAAAAGCAAAAGCCATTTTCTTTTCATAATGTTTCTCCTCTAAATTAAAATATTACTTATAATCGCAATATATCGCGGTTTTTGTCAAAAAACAATAAAAAATTACATTTTCCTAAAAGAATGCGTACTCAAAAATGATCGGAATTGTAATCTGGTATCTGCCGTTTGCCCCTGTTTCTGTTTTGTTGTCGGGAAGAACTCGCGTTTCTATCGGAGCCGAAGTGTAGGTTACGCCGGTTTTTATGTAACCTTTTCCAAATCCTTTCTTGTAAAACGCGCCTGCGCCCCACTGGGTAAATACGCTGTCTTTCATTTCGTTCCCTTCAGTATCTTTCGCGGCAGTTTTTGTGTAAAGCATCATGCTTAAACCAAGAGTTCCAAAACTAAAGTCATAGGAAGGAATTAGGTTAAAGGCAAGAGTCAGGCTGTCGGCGCTTTTATCGTTGCCGTCAACATGCGCCAGATCCATGCTGTATCCGCCGTATCCGCCAAGGCTCTTTACCTGCCCCATGAATGTAATGTTAAAATCGCTAATACCGTAGTTTGCTCCAAGGCCGATATCAATGCCTCTGAAGTTGATTCTTTCAGATTTAGCTGCAGAGATTGTTGTTACAGGAAACCAATACTTTAAGCCTAAATCAACAACAAGGTTTTCTACCATGGTAAAAGCAAAAGCCGCTTCAATTTTTGAAGGCTGAAGAGGATCAACCGATTTTTCAGGATCGTATTCGTATTTACCATGGTAACCGCCGATAAACTGCGCGCGGACATGGCCGATATCAGCTATCTGATAGCCGGCGCCGAATTGTACCTGTCTCCATGATTCTTCCAATTCTGTTTTCGGATAATCACCTTGCAGCATTAAGCCGAGGAAAAGCCCGTCTATCGGAGAACTATTGAGGAAAAATACGTTATAAAGGGCAGAATTTATATGAGTTGAGGTATTTGACGCGTTTGCTCTGTCTTTAGACCCTCTGCCGCCCGCAAAACGATTGAAAATTACATCCTGATTAAGAGGTTCCATGTCTTTATTTTTCAGGCTCAACATAGTTCCGCCGAGTATAAAGTTCTCAAATCCGGTATCAGTTGCAACCTTGCCGCGAAGAGAATCGTCAACCATCTGGTTTGCGACTGTCATTTTTAACCAGTCATTCCCGAAAGGCTTTACCCATAACTGGGCGCCGTTATCTCCGTTTCCGGGATAATTAAGAGCTAGTTCACTGTTTACATGAACAACAAACCCGACATGTTCGGAAAACCCCATAATTCTAAAGTCGACTCTGGGTTGACTTAATGGATCCCATGTAACACCGATCCCGTTTTTAAAGGCATCTTTTTTATCAATGTCAGCTATTGGGTCTTTGCCATAAGTCTGGAGCGCGCTTTCATACCAAAGCGGAACGAATGCCCCTCTGCCCCATGCGCAGATATAAAGACCGTCTGTCAGATCTGCAAATGCCACCGTCGCTACAATGATGAAAAGTAGCGAAAAAACAACTGTTTTTTTCATATATCCCCCATATTGCATATAATTCTCTTGATAAGGAAGCACCCTACGGGCGCTATTTTGCCCTTTTCTGCTTGAATTATTACGCTTATATCTAGTAATATAACGCAATAATTATTCAATTAACACATAAATAAAAAAGTTGTAAAAAAATCTGTCATATTGTATTATGGTTAATGTAAGAGATTTTTAAACTTTTTAAGGAGGAAATTATGAAAAAATTGATTTTAGTTTTGGCAGGTATCATTCTGATATCTTCTATATCATTCGTAAGCTGTAACAAGCAAAAAGTGGATAAATCCAATCCCAATTATCCTATTGAGATTTCCATTTTTCATGAGACAGGGAATCATCCGCAGCCTGCCGCCAACAACCCGATATATCAATACTTAAAAACAAAATTGAATGTTACTTTCAAATGGGATATTCTTGTCGGCGATGCCAAACAGAAACAGGGTGTTATGATCGCAGGCGGCGATTATCCCGATATTCTTGAATTGAGGGGAAATGAATGGATTGATGCCGGCGCGTTGATTCCGCTGGAAGGCCTTATTGAGCAGTATGGCCCGCGCATTAAAGAACATTACAAAGAAGTCTGGGAAAAAATGAAATCCCCGGACGGTCATATTTATTATCTGATTAACTTTGGCGTTTTCCAGGGGCTGGATCAGAATCCCAATTATGACCAGGCTGCTTTCTGGGTTCAGAAAGCTGTTTTAAAAGACGCGGGTTACCCCAAAGTTGCCACCGTAGATCAGTTTTTTGATATGATTAGCAATTATTACAGGAACAATCCGACTATCAACGGTCTGCCAACAATTCCTTTTACAATTATTACCCACGACTGGCGCATTTTTGAACTCTGGAATCCTCCGAATTTCCTCGCAGGTTATCCGAACGAAGGCAACGGCATCGTCAATCCTGACACTTATGAATATAAAAACTTCTTTACTCAGGAGCTTTCAAAACGCTGGTTTAAGAAACTCAATGAACTCAATGCGCAGGGGCTAATCGACCGGACAAGTTTTACCGATAACTACGACCAGTATCTGTCGAAAATTTCCGCGGGCCGCGTATTGGCTCAGAGTGTTCAGGGATGGCAGTTCATGTATTCCGCGGATTTGGCAAACCGCGATCGCGGTGAAAATAGCCGCACTATGGCGCCGCTTCCGATTGTATTTGATCAGGATACCCGGCCTCATTACCGCCACAGAGCGATACCAAATCTTTTGCGCGGCATGGGAATCAGCGTCAGCGCGAAAGACCCTGTCAGAATTATCAGATTTTTAAATGATCTTCTCGATGAAGATGTACAGCGTACGATTCACTGGGGAATTGAAGGCCAGCACTGGCAGAGAAACAGCGAAGGCATTCCGTACCGCACAGAAGAGCAGAGAGCAAACTGGCAGAATGATAACTGGCAAACCTTAAACCGCGGAAGGCTCATGGATGATATTTTCCCGAAAATCCAGGGGTCATTCTCCGACGGCTACCCCAGCGATTTGTCGTTCTTTTTCCCGGAACGTGAAGCGATACTTCTACCCGAAGATATCGAACTTTATAAAGCTTACGGAGTTACAAGCACCAATGAATTAATGGACAAGGATCCTCCGCCCAATTCTTCGTGGTTTCCGACATGGAGTCTGCCTCCTCCTCCCGACGGATCTGACGCCCAGATAGCTATTACGCGCTGCGAGCAGACAATGAGACAGCGTCTTCCTCAGATAATATTGGCTCCTTCAGGTGATTTTGAACGCTTGTGGACCTCTTATGTCACGGAAATGAATAGAAACGGAATTGCTGCCTATGAGAAATACATACAGGAGCAGCTTGACCAGCGCCTTATTGCCTGGGGTATAAAATAATAACGCTCATAGGGGAATTAAATGTCTGTCAATCTATCAGGTGATGATTATAATAATAATAAATTAAGACAACAGAAGCAGCTGCTTTTAATGGGAACTCCCATTATATTGTATGTTATTCTTTTTACTTATGTTCCCCTATGGGGCTGGACAATGGCGTTTCAGAATTACAAACCCACATTGTCATTTTCTAATCAGGAATGGGCCGGGCTTAAATGGTTTAAATTCTTATTTCAGGACAAGGTGTTTCTGCAAACCATCAGAAACACCGTTGCCATGAGTTTTATCAACACAACATTGGGATTTATAACGGCGATAGGTCTGGCTCTTCTGCTCAATGAAGTAAAAAAATTATTTTTTAAACGATTTATTCAAACTATCTCTTACCTTCCGCACTTTCTTTCATGGGTTATTGTTACAGGTCTTGTGTCATCAATGCTTTCTACGGACAGCGGAGCCGTAAACAACGCGTTTATGGCATTGGGTCTTATAAAAGAGCCTGTGCTGTGGCTTGCGGAGCCGAAATATTTCTGGGGTGTTATCGGCGCTACCTATGTCTGGAAAGACGTCGGCTGGAATACAATCATTTATCTCGCGGCAATGGCGGGAATAGACCCTAACCTGTATGAAGCGGCGGATATTGACGGAGCAAACCGTTATCAGAAAATATGGCGTATAACTCTTCCTTGCATCAAACCTACGATAATCATTCTGCTGATAATGAGCATCGGCCGTATCCTTGACGCCGGTTTTGAAATGCAATACCTGCTGCGTAACGGGCCTGTAATGGATGTATCCGATACAATTGACGTTTATGTGCTTATATTCGGACTCAACCTTCGCAATTATTCGCTTGCTACCGCAGCCGGTATGTTCAAGAATATTGTGAACATTTCTTTGATATTTATAGCCAATGAAATCGCGAAAAGAGCGGGCGAGGAGCGGTTAATATGAAGCAGTATACATTATCAAAAGTCGAAAGTTTTATTTTTCACTTTTTTAACACCGCATTTTTGCTTCTGGTTGCTTTTATTACGCTTTATCCGTTCTGGAATACAATTGCCGTGTCGTTTAACGACGCGATGGATACCCTTCAGGGCGGCATTGATTTCTTTCCGCGGAAGTTTACCCTTTTTAATTACGAAGTTCTTTTTCAGACGGGAGCGATTATCCGCGCGTTCTTTGTTTCTGTTTCAAGAACGCTTATCAACATGATAACAAGCATTTTCTTTACGGCTATGATTGCCTATGTTCTTTCAAGAAATGAATTTATTTACCGCAAACAATTTACTTTGATTTTGGTTTTCTCCATGTATGTTAATGCCGGTCTTATTCCGACATTTTTCCTTATCCGAAGTCTTGGAATGGTCAACACATACTGGGTTTATATAGTACCCGGTATTGTTAACGCTTTTAATTTTATCGTTATGCGGACATATATTAAAAGCATCCCTGAAAGCATTCTGGAATCCGCCCGCATGGACGGCTACGGCGATTTTACTATTTTTATGAGGATTGTCCTTCCTTTATGCCTTCCTGTATTGGCAACCGTTGGTCTATTTGTAGCAGTCGGTGCGTGGAACGCGTGGTTCGATACCATGATTTACAATTCCGGCAACGTGAATCTTCATACCCTTCAATACAAGCTGATGGAATACCTCCAATCAAGCCAAAATCAGGGACGAAGCGCAGGAGACGCCGGAGCGATTGCTCTTGCCGCTCAGGCAGGATCCGGGAATATGGTAACCCCCATGAGTATACGCGCGGCAATTACCGTAGTAGCAGCGGCCCCGATTTTATTGGTTTATCCTTTTATGCAAAGATACTTTGTTGTCGGTCTTAATGTAGGCAGCGTTAAAGAATAACAAACTCTGGCTAAATTTAGCGGTGTCTTGACCTCATTTTTAATTTTTGCTATCTTCTCTTATAGAAGGTAATACAGTCATGCCAACTTATGAATACGAGTGTAAAAGCTGTTCACATAGTTTTGAGGTTTTCCAGTCAATGAGCGATCCGCCCGTGAAAGATTGCCCTGAATGCGGCAGTGAAGTCAGGAGACTGATTTTCGGCGGAACCGGCGTTATTTTTAAAGGTTCCGGTTTCTATGTGACTGATAAGGGTAAATCTTCCAAATCAACGCCGAAGAAAACCGAAGGTTCAACATGCGCCAAGTGCCCCGCAGGCGGAGAGACTTCTGCGGCAACTTCAACTCAAACAGGTTCGTCCGAGAAAAAAACAGGCGCCGGATGCGCTGCACCAGCCGGGTGCGGCACACCTACTGGATGTGATGGCTCCTTTTCCGGAAAAGCCAAATCTGAAAGCAAATCGGCATAATGAAAAAGAAACCGCGTTTTTTTTGTGATAATTGCGGCACCGAAGTTGACAGAGATGTTAGAGCCTGCCCTAAGTGCGGCCGCTTCTTTGCCGCCGTTCGCTGCCCATCGTGCGGTTATTCCGGCGCCGATGAGATGTTTCAGGGCGGCTGCCCAATGTGCGGCTATTCCGCTCCCCCCTCTTCCGGCGCGCGGGACGCTTCTTTGCAGAATAATAAAAAACGAAAATTGTTCAATCACGGGAATTTCGGCAGCACAGAGCCTTTGCCGGCATGGACTTATATTATTTCTATAATTATCCTGCTTGCGGTCATTGCGTTTATTTCCTATTTTATTACAAAGTAAATTTTAATTAAGCAATTCATGCAGTTCCGATGACGATTCCACTCTGCCTCTAGCGTCGTAAGTTATCGACTTGACAATGCCGATCCCTCTTACATACCATGCCGCTCCGGTGTTGATAATTGTCGGAGACGGCCACCCTGTTGTCTTCGTTGTGGATGTTTGCGTAATTTTGTATGCCTCAAATGTGCCGGCAGGAACGGTTACCGTCTCGATTCCGGTACAGATTTGGTTTGTTATTGCCGTATCCGCCGTAACAGTCCCAATGACAGGAACTGTTACATTGATTTTCATCCATGTGTTCTCCAGCCTTCTCCCCTGCGCCAGATTTGACGGTATTTGCAGAGTACCTGCCGTCATGGTGTAGTTCATCCCTTGCGCGGCAAAAAACGGATCCATCATATTTTCAAGCCGGTAAATTAAAGTGCCGTCTGAAATATTCACCCTGTATTCTTTTTCACCGGTGTTGCCGACTGATCTTCGGTTTCTGTCCAAAACCTGTATGCCGTAGGTGACTGTAATGTTGCTGCCTGATGTGCTGACGTTTCTTACTGTCATGCGGTTATAACCTTCTACCCTGCCGCTTGCGTTAAGGTTGGCTGTAAGCTGAACCATTCCCCTGCGTGTCGGGAAAAAGGCCTCGTCGGAAAAAGCGCCTGCCGCGCTTATCAATAAAATAATAAGAATAGTAGTAATTTTTTTCATATTTGTCATGATAACATTATTTTGTATATTTTTGCAAGATGACGCTGCCTCACTTTGCCTGCCGCGCTTCTGCGTCTATTACATCCTCTATGTTAAACAGCCTGTCAGCGCGGTTTCTGAATACTCTGAAATAAAATCCGTCAATGTTTCTGCGATCAAAATAAAGATAACTCTGTCTCTGCAAGAGCGTGAACCCGGGACCAACGCCGAAGAACACATTGAAATTTTTATCGCGTAATATTTTATGTTTTGCTTCAATGTGTTCCACTCCGCTGCCGTATGGATAAATAAAAAGATCTGTATCGCCGAGAACAGGCCGTACTTCTCTGTCCCAGCGGTTCATGTCATTCTCTAACCTTGTTAAAGATATTTCTCGCAAATTAGGATGCCCCCAGCTGTGAGAAGCGAAATGCCAGCCAAGCTCTTTTAACCTGTTAACAACCCTGATTGCGTTTTCTTTTTCTTCCTGATACGAATGCGAGTTTAATTCGTGCGTTCTGTAACCTAATACGCCTTCAAATCCCGTAAGAGCGATTATCCCTCTTGCTCCGCGTACAGAAAAATCAGGATACATTCCGATAAATTCTTCCAGATATGTCACAGCGTCGAGATCATAAGATAATTCGCCGCTGCTCCCGTCAGCAGTCCAGCCCGCGATATGGTTATTATCATCAATTACAAGTTTATGAATAGAAGCAAGACGTCTGACAGACTCATAATAACTTAAATCATCTATGGACAAAACCATCGGCTTTTTTCCAAGGGGAATATATGGTTTTTTAAAATTCACTCTTTTGTGTCCATTGGTATTTATAACTTCATACAACTCTTTTATATCAGTCAATACATAATCTTTCTTGTACAGTTCATTTAATATTTTTTTATATTCTTCCGCTGTCACATACCATTCAAGAAAGTGATCCTTCCTGCTGCTTGTAAAAGCGGTTTCAGGTCTCGCCACAAGCGCATGAAAAAAAATATTCAGTACCGGCTCTTCGTAATAAACCATAGCAGAAGGAAGCTCCCGCTCCTGATCCTCCTGTGTTTCTTCTTCCTGTACAGATGCCAATGTAATTTTAGCCGGAGCATTGACAGGCGCGGCGCTTTTGTAATTACTGCTGATTACGCATGAGATATAAAGAAAAAAAATCAGAAAAAAAATGCACGCGTTTTTATGTTTATTCATATTTATGTTATATCAGGAATGCCGGATTTGATTCAATATTGTGCTTTGCAGCGAATAAAGGTATTCTATTTCTCCGTAAGAAATTATTTAAATTCACTATACATATGTTAAGTTGATGATGTCGTATTAAGTCCGTTTTTCTTTGAGAGGTTTGTAATTAAATTATCTGCTGCTTGAAAAAAAAATAAAAAAAAATCTCCACCCCCTTGACCTTTTTCTGCATTTTTGCTAGGTTTTAGCTTCAGCCCTTGATTTTTCTTTAAGGGCCATGGGGACAGTGTAAGACTGTCCCTGTTGACAAAGCATGAAATTTTGTTCATGCTGATACTGCAAGGAGTTTTTACGAATGCCTACTATTAACCAATTGGTTCGTTTTGGACGGCAAAAGATGACTACCAAAACGAAATCCCCGGCTTTAAAGTCTTGTCCGCAGAAACGCGGCGTGTGTACGCGCGTAATGACTGTAACGCCGAAAAAACCCAATTCCGCTCTTCGTAAGGTAGCACGTGTACGCCTTTCTCACGGAACTGAAGTTACCGCTTATATCCCGGGAATAGGGCATAATTTGCAGGAACACTCGGTGGTTTTGGTAAGGGGCGGACGCGTAAAAGACCTTCCTGGCGTACGCTATCATATTATCCGCGGCGCGAAAGATACTTTAGGTGTAGCGGATCGTAAACGCGGCCGCTCAAAGTACGGCGCAAAACGGCCAAAGGCTTAAGGGAATCAGCATGGGAAGAAAGAAAAAAACGATTGACAGAGGGATACTTCCGGATCCGAAATATAACAGCGTTGTGGTTTCCAAATTTGTAAACAGAATGATGTGGGAAGGGAAACGCTCGCTCGGCCTTCGTATTGTACACGAGGCGCTTGAGGTTCTTCAGGCAAAAACCGATAAAGAACCACTTGAAGTTTTTTTAAAAGCTTTAGATAATGTAAAACCGATTATCGAAGTTAAATCACGGCGCGTAGGCGGCGCGACTTATCAGGTTCCCGTAGAAATCAGGGAAACCAGGCGCGAAGCCCTCGGCATGAGGTGGATAATAAACGCCGCTCGTGCGCGTTCGGGAAAGGGCATGGGAGACCGTCTTGCGGCGGAACTTCTTGATGCGTATAATAATACGGGTACCGCTTTCAAAAAGAAAGAAGATACCCATAAAATGGCGGAAGCCAACAAAGCTTTCGCTCATTACCGCTGGTAGGTAAATATCGGCGTATATATATAATCGTTTATCTGACTGTTTTAAAAATTAAGAGGTCAGGCCAAACCGATCATTGCTGACAAGGTTTGTTAACTGCGTTAGCTTGCATATTGTTTTAATATGCCGGCAGTTATTGTATCCGGCGGATACAGCGCAGTTGCTGCTGTTGTTTACAGCAAAATGAGACAGGTGGAACGAATGTGGATAGATTGAGTGGCGCGCATGTAAATGTCGTAAACTTCCGATTTTCCGCTTTTACCGTTTCTCCCTCATGTAGTATTTATGTACTTAGTAGTACGAAGAAAATAATTAAGTGTTCATAAGGAGGACACAATGGCGAAGGATAAATTTGTTAGAGAAAAGATCCACATGAATGTTGGAACAATCGGTCACGTCGATCACGGCAAGACCACTCTTTCTGCGGCTATTACCATGCACTGCGCCAAAAAATTTGGCGACAAGGTAATGAGTTATGATGAG
>Ga0209755_10004633_pt1 | contig 16138 bp, 11 predicted proteins | sample TergutCo191P1_FD_187301 | JGI IMG/M metagenome (GOLD analysis project Ga0209755, IMG submission 187301) | Cornitermes sp. P1 segment gut microbial communities from Petit-Saut dam, French Guiana - Co191P1 (SPAdes) (version 2) | ecosystem: Host-associated > Arthropoda: Insects > Digestive system... | reverse complement strand
GGATGATATTAGGCGGAACGAATTCTGTCAGAACAAATACATTATCTAATTCCCTTAAAACACAAGTTGCGAATTTATACGGCGGAAAACTCAATATAGAATCTCCAAAATGTTTTACAAGGATAACAAAGCATAAAGAAGAAACTGTTAATGGTTTAACAAGAATCGTTGAGTATTTTGAGAATCAATATCATGAATTAATAAAATCCGATGTAAAAATAAATGTTTATCTTGATCAGCGGAAAAAAGGAAATTTGTGGTTTCCCACTTTTAAAGCGGCTTTTGAAGGAAAATATATTTTTCAGATTGATGAATCATTTAACGAGGATGTTTTTATTTATTCAACATTAAATTCAGCGGACGCTATTTATAACAATCTTAGTTTAAAAATAAATAACGAAGATATTGACAATGTTTTACCATTAATTAATAAGCAGGAAATTCCTGTTATCCCTCTTGCCGATAAAACGATTCTGCTAACGGTTTCTTATGATGCAACAGGTATGGAAGACATTTATTACCTTATTTCACCGGAAAGAAATGCGATAGCGCAGATTAATAATTTTAAACTTATTATATCAACTGATTTTGATTTATATGATTTTCCATCTAATATGATGTCTCCTACTGTTATCAATAAAAAAGAAAATCAAAATGAATTAATTTGGGAGCTTAATAAAACAATAACAGGAAAAAATATAGGTTTAGTAATTCCCAATAAATTAAACCCCGGCGAAATTATTACAAGAGTTTCATTTTTTGCTCCTGTCTCGCTTTTATTTTTCTTTGTTGTGCTGCTAATGTTTACGGTTATTTTAAAAGTAAAAATTCATCCTATGCATTATTTCTTTCTTGCCGCAACCTTCTTCTCTTTCCATTTGATGTTTTCGTATTTTTCAGATCAACTGGATATTTATTTAAGTTTTGCAATATCTGCGGTTGTATCGTTGTTTTTAACAATCACTTATATGCGGTTTTTTACACCTAAAAAAATCGCGTTTATTTATGCTCCTGCAATTCAATTTATTTATCTTATCATTTTTTCATTCTCATTCTTTTTTGACGGAATTACGGGAATGATAGTAACAATTTGCTCTGTTCTTACCTTGTTCATTCTTATGCAGGTAACAGGAAAAATTAACTGGGAAGAGGAATTTGCCAAAAAAAACGCTTAAACTCTGAATATTTTGCATTATAGGGGTATTCGCATAAGTTTGTTAAATATGCTAGAATTCTAGTTGATGTATAGCAGGGAAATTTTATCCCCTATCGCCTCGCCTGTTAAAGACGGTAAGCCTGTCTTTGGGACATGGAATAAAGCTTTTGAAAAAGCGGATTTGCTGGAAATACGCAAACCTTTCAGCTATCCTTCCCCGCGCTGGTTAACAGCTTGCAGGATTAAAGAATGGCAATGTTTTACCGTCCAGGATGATTCTTATCTGCTGGAAGCGCTTTTTTGCAACATAAAAATGTACCAAATGGTACAGGTACTGTTTTACGACAAGAAAAACAAGAACAAATTCGTTTTTAATAAAAGAAGACCGTTTTCTGGCTGGACTCTTCCGCAAAGCCTTGCAAATTCTTATGTGGACAGCAATTCATCAAAATTTTTCTTCCGTATTCATAATTGGCTGGATGCAGATACTATCAAACTTGATATAAATATCGAAGCGTCAGAACGCTTGTTTCCGCCGCTTACTGCTCGCAAAAACCCTCCGCTCGCTGTTCATCTTACTTATAACGTCACTCAAGACCTAACACCGATGGCGGTTTCACTCGGTTTTTCCGAGCGCCGCTCAATGTACGCCTTTAAAACGCTTGCCCCCGTTCAAGGCGACGTGGTTTTTGATGAAAATCACATCACATTTAACAAAGACGCTTGTTCCGGTTTTTTTTGTGATTATAAAGGTTTTTTCCCATATAATATGCATACAACAATGTGTAACGCGATAGGTTATAACGAAGAAAAAGAACATATTGGTTTTCATATTGCCGAAAATCAAACTAAGGAGAAAAATAAAAATAACGAGAACGCTTTATGGGTAAACGGGAAATTAACTCTATTACCTCCTGTGCTTATCACAACACCTGAAGGGCCTGAGTCAAACTGGAATATTCAAGATATTGAGGGTATGGTTGATTTGACATTTACTCCGATTGAACAAAATAAAGGCGGGACAAATCTGCTTTTTACAAAAGCGGATTATATCACCCCTATAGGAGTTTATAACGGAATGTTAGTTAATTCCGAAGGTGAAAAAATTAAAATAAAAGATCTCTTTGGAATGGGAGAAAAACTTTATTTACGGATGTGAATATGGCAAAGAAAACTAGCGGTTCTTCAAAAAATGCAATTTACGCACCCGGCGAACTCGGACGTGTCCGTGATAAACTCGGCGTGACAGACGATTCCGAAGCGAAGCGGATGGCTCAGCTTCTCGGCGGTCAAGTGGGCACGGAAAGAAGCGAGCCTATCAGAAAAGAAACTGTCGATGTCGTTGTAAGCGGAAAAAAACGCCGCAGAATCGATTTAGCGCCGGATGATGAAAAAAGTTCTAAACCAAAACAAACAGGACCGTTTCCGGGAGACGATCCTACATCACCTGTAAAATTAAGTTATTCCGAAAGGATAAAAATAGATCAATATGCGGGTCAGGTTGTATTTGAAATTAAAAACTCCATACAGGTTCTTACTTCAATTTTTTCTTTTTTCAAAGAGCCTGCAGACTTCGTCAATCCACGTTTTGTAACTGTCCGCATGAACGAGTATTACCGTAAAGTGGAAAGGCTTGTTACAACAACAAGAAATCTTTTTCCAAAAAGCAATAGAAAACGAAATGTGCAATTAAAAAGAGCGTCCCCTTTTGTTTTTAAAGTTTTAGATACCATACGTAATTGGGATATAGAAACGCTCGCAAAAAATATCGCCGAATTACAATCTCATCCGCGTTCTGTAAAAGTTACAGATTTTGCTGATGTTTTAAAAGGAATTTATAAACCGCTTTTTATTCTTGATGATTTAAATATAGAACATATAAAAACTGTTTTTAAATTAATTTATAAAATCCTGTACATTGAAAGCCCTATGGAAGCAAAAGATAAGTATCAGGACATTATCCGCAACATTATTTCATTCCTCGGCGATATTAGAAGAACTGTTCAGTTCGGTTTATATCCTTTATTGATGAAACTGCTTTCTGACCGCTTTATAATTTATGAACGCTTTTTTATTGAAAGACGCAGACGCTTCATGGCTTTTTTAAATGTTACAGAAACAGATCAATTAAATTCGTATGATTTAAGCCAACAGCAATTAGACAACATCGACACAGAAGCGCTCCAAAAAGAAGTAACCGAAGAAGAGCTGAAAGAAACAGAATTTGTAGCAGACGAAAAAATACTGGAAGATGTAATTGAACAAGAATTAGATGAAAATGACGAAAATAAAGAACCGCAGTCAAACGAGGAAAAAGAAAAAGAAGATATAGATAATGCGCAAAAAAAAGCGCTGGAACAAAGCAGCAACGCTCTTGAATCAATTTTTCCAAAAGCAGGTTGGAACAAACTTGAAGAATTCCCTGATCTTTATCCGTATTTTGCAAATGTATACAATATGAAACACGGATATGAATTAATCGCCAGAACCGATCCGCTTCAACAGGTTGCTGTGTTGCTTAACGTTCTTGACGATCTTTTTATCGGGTTGCGTTCTGTAAATTTCGGTACTGTTACAGGACCTGATGGAAATCCTTTAAGAGTAGGAGATGAAATTGCAGAAATTCTTAATAGCTGGCGCAGTTTTATTGAAGACAGTTTCTCAAGAGATTATCTGCCAAGATTGACGGACTATTGCCGTATGCTGGAAAATTCCGGGGATGTAAGATCAACCCCTTATGCAAGAAAAACCATGAACGAACTCCATTGGATTAAACGTCTTTATTTCCTTCCGTATTATAAATTTGAATCGATGGGGCCGCCGCCATTCTCAAAAAAAGATATAGTCCCTGTTTACAGTGAAGTAAGAAAATTGCGAAAAACATTAACCGGTGTTGCAAACGGAATTAATCTGGGAATACGTGCCGGAGGAGCCGCCGTAAAAGCGCAGTGTACGGGAATCAATAACCCCTGGGAAACATATAACTTCCAAGTTCCAAACCCTGTATCAAAAAGACTTGATTTGATGCTCCCTCCTGAAAGAAGGATTAACTCTACATTAATTTTCTTCTCACTGTCAGCAGTAACATTACTGGATAATATTGTAAATAACGAAAACAGTTGGGCATATGCAAACCGCACAGGACCGATTTTCCGAAGCGTCAAGGAAGAGGGGATAATCCCGATGTTCGGAGTAGATCAAAAATTAGACGCTGATCAAATTTTTAAAGAATCAATTAAAAAAGCGCCGCCTACTGCGTGACCTTCTTACACAGGAAGCAACTTGACTTCTGTTCCCAACGCCGCCGCCGCTTGTTCTGCAATTTTCATACCGCCGATAATTACAGGCCCTGCCTGCTTTTTTGAAGCCAGCGTATTAAATGCTTTTATGACATCCTCTGTTGAAAGATTGATAAGGCGTTCCAATTTGTTTTTCCGGTAACAATCATCAAAACCGTAGAGAAACCTGTAAAAATCTGCAATACCGTTTTCCGCGCTTGTACGCGGTTTTGTTTCTTTCGAATAACAGCCGATTATACTTTTTACAAGGTAATCCTCTGCATAAACAGAGTTTGCATCTTCGCCTGCAATGTACTTTGACATTTCGTTGTTATTTTTAAAAATCGCGGAAATCACTTCCAAAGAACGCAGAGGGTTGGGATCGCGGTAGGTTGCAAAAGACATGCAGTTTTCAAGACTGTCGCTGTTTATAAAAGCCCCGTAAGCGCCGCCTTTCATGCGTATATCTTCCCATAACGCTCCTGTAGAAAGTTGATGCGTTAACACGCCTTCCGCTATCTGTTCAACAGTATTAAAAGGAGCGGCATTAAACGACAAAGCGGCAAAGCCCACCTGCAATGATTGTGACGCGAATACTTCTTTAGAAGTTAGAGGCTCGTTACATGAAACTTCAAGACGCGGAACAGGCGCGCCGAAACGAGAAAATCTTGGCGCAATTTGCGAACAAGCGTTTTTATTAGACGATCCTGTAATATTTACAATTAACCCTGCACGATTGATTTTTTCTCGTATTTGCAGCATTTTTGCAATCACTTGATCTGTATCCATTTTTACAAGACGGCTGACAAATTCAATCTGCGTAATGCCCCCTAAAATTTCATCCACTCTTTTAGAACGGGATCTCCCCCGCCCCGCTCTGCCTGATGCGTAAAGGTGGCCAATCGGCGCGATACTGGAATAGACTTCGGTTTTCATCTCTAAAATAAGATCGTTTATACGGCGGCTGTCATTTAAATCGGCTTCGCAAATTAATCGAAGAGCCAAATCCAGAGAAGGGGCAATTTTTTCATCAAGGCATTTTAATCTGAATATGAGCCATTCGCGCCCAGACAAATCAAACTTTCCTGAAGCGGTTTCCAGATACGCCGGAGCGCCTATTACCGCTGTACCTGAATTTATCATGGCGTTAAAACCGCCGACTGTTCGTGCAAGCAAACTTGAAACTTCGCCGTAATCCATTCCGGGAAGACCGACAGAAATTATAGCTTGGCTGAAAAACGCCAGCCATGGATAATCATCAAGGCTTAGAACATCAACAGGGAAGGCAAGATCAATATAAGTAATGCCGTTTGTGTACAGATCATGGCATAGAGCGGGCACGCCGTTTAAATCTTCATGACGGCGGGGAATTAATTCAATCTCGGAAGAAAGGTCTTTACGCGAAAGATGCGGGATCGATGCAAGCGCTTCGGGAGTGTTCGGTTCGCTTTGAATTTTTTCAAGAGCGGCAGATTTTTCTTTGATTAGGAGGCGCTCATCTTTACTTAAATTTTTATCAATGTCTGCAAGTTTTTTAGAAAGTGTTTCCTCCTGTTGAGTCAGAAAACCTTCTTTAGGTTCGACTGTAACATGCGCGTAATGAGGGTTATTAATCAAATACTTGGAAATGAGAGATTCAAAATAACGGCTGTCCTTTGCAAGATTTTCCTTAATTGTTTTAATCGCAGGTTCTAATAAAAGACCTTCCCAGGGTTTACTGCCGTGAAGCCATGTACGCAATGCACGGCGCATCCACACAAGAGAAAAAGGCCCGTTTGAACGGCGTATTTCCCGCTGAGAAAATTCTATAGTTAAAAGAGCCGCTTCTATTTCTTGCGGCGGGATACCTTCTTTTTCAAGCCTGATTAATTCATTCATTATCAGCGACTTAACAGCTTCACCGGATTTTTCCAGATCGTCATTTTGTACAGACTGTGTTTGCGGAATAAGGTTTTTTAAACCGGCAATAAATAATGTTTCACGTATTTCACCTTCAAGCCCTGATACAGGAGAAATATCTTCTCCAAGACCTGATTCAATTAAAACTCTTGTTAAAGGCGAGCCGTCATGACCTAAAAGAATTTCAGAAAGAACAGCTAACGCGATATATTCATTTACATCGAGAATATCAGAGCATAACCATGATAAATAAACAGTCGGTTTTATTTCGCTCCCTGAAGGGCATAGTATGTGTAATTTTTTAGGTTCTTTCCAGCGTTCGGTTTTTGCGATGGGATCGCAGGCTTTGCCTCCTTCCATGCGCGAGAAAAATTCTTTGTTTAAAAAAGCAAGCTGCTTTTCTGTGGAGATATTACCTGCAAGAAAAATTTTGCAATTAGCAGGCGAATAACGTGTACGGTGGAATTTTTTTAATCCTTCCCATGTCAATTGCGGAATATCAACCGGATCGCCGCCTGATTCAAAGGCATAAGGCGTGCCGGGCATAACTGCTTTAACAGACCAATGTGAAGTGTAAGAATCCGATGATGAATAAGCGCCCTTCATTTCATTGTATACAACCCCTGTAACAGACAGGGTATTGTCTTCAGTGTATTCCAACCTGTGCCCTTCCTGCATAAAAGTCCACTCAGGAATTAAAGGGTTAAAAACCGCATCGCCGTATACTGACATCAGATTAAAATAATCATGTTCGTTAGTTGAACTTGCAGGGTAGACCGTTTTATCGGGAAAGGTTATCGCATTTAAAAAAGTTTGCAAGCTTCCTTGAGCAAGCGTGATAAATGCGTCTTTTAGCGGATAACGTTCTGAGCCGCAAAGAACCGAGTGTTCAAGAATGTGCGCGACACCCGTATTGTCTTCAGGAAAGGTTGCAAAAGAAAATGAAAAAAGATTTTCGCTGTCATCGTTTAAAACATGAAAAACTTCTACAGCGCATTTTTCATGTTTAGCCCAAATACCGCACGCTTTAAGTTCTTCAAGATCAACTATATCTAAAATAATAAAACCGCTGTCAAGTTTTTGACCTTTTTGTAAATTTGATTTAACGTTCATAATACTATATCCTCATCGCTATAAAGTATAATCTCCCCTCTTTCCCGTGCAAGCCTGAACCATGCAAGAAAATCTTTAACGGCGGCATCGCAATCGCGTTTCGGTACCGCGCCCAAGACATCAAATTCTTCGCGGATAATCTGCCTTCGTCCCGCAGAAACGCAGGAAAGAATTTTTTCTGAAAATTCTTTGCTTCTGCCTTTTAATAAAACAACAATTTCATTTTCCGACATCATCGCTAATTTTTCTTGAATGGGGCGGTCAACCGTATTGATAATATCTTCTAGAGTATAAAGTTTTTCTTTCAGGTTTTTCCCGATTTTCGGATCTTCGGCTTCAAGTTCGTTGATAAGCCTGTCGCCGAAAGAATAATCGCCTTGTTTTAAAATAGCTGCAAGACGCTGCATTCCGTCTATTTCCACATCTTTCGCGCCGCCTGAAACATGCCTTACTTTTTCTTTAAACGCATCTGAAACCTGCTGAAGCACTTCAGGCATAACATCGCCTTGATGCGCCATACGCCTTAAAACTTCCGGTTTACGTTTCGGCGGAAGTTTGCTTAATGTTCCGGCGGAAAGTTTTGATGAAAGGCGTGTAAGTATCATTGCGGCAGTTTGATCGGATTCGCTTTTTATTAACATGACAATTTGATCCGGCGAAAAATCTTCAAGGAAACTAAAGACGTTTTCTTTCGATTCGGGAACCGCTTTGTTAAGAAGGGCTTCGCCTTTTTCGGCGCCTTTGGCTGCGTAAAGGATACGCCTTGCCGTCTCAATACCACCGGAGAAAGACCCTGAAAAACCGTAGGCTTTCGGAGAACCGAGTCTTGCAAACAAGTTTTTAAATTCTAAAAGGATTTCACTCCGTTCTTCAGGGTTGATAGTTTTAATCAGAGCTATTTCTTTTGAAATTGCACTGACCTGTTCAGGATCAAGTTCTGCAAGAATTCCTGCAGCTTGTTCGCTGCCTATAATAATTAAAAATTTCGCTACACGGCGGTATTTTGATTCTTTTAACTCGGCATCTGCCGGTTTTCTAACGATTTTTATTAATTCTTGGGGAGGGTCTTTCACCATTTGCTCAGCTTCATTGGAATTCATTGTTTGTTTATACATATCGACACCATGCCGAATGATATTCCCCATATCCAAATATTATAATATAATATATAAATAAAGAACAAGGAGAAAACCCCCATTCATTTTTTTCTTAGAAATAAATTTTTCGGATTTTTTAAAGGTAGGTTATTGATGATAAAAAAAATCGCTGCCATTTTTCTTATAATAACAGTCGGGATGATTTATTCTTGCGGCAATAAGCAGGCGGTAAAACCTATAATAATTGATAATTATCCTTTCGGCGCAGCCGATATGAATGATCAACTTGATACTAACAAAAAACAAACTTCAACTTATATACCGACAAGAGCGGAAATGGTAATGAATGCGTTACAGGAAGCGTATCCTGACAAAATAGAAAAAGTAGAATTTAGAAACGGTGATTGGGCGGTTCTATTAAGAGGTACATGGTATTATTACACAGGCGGAAGGCTTTTACCTGAAAATGAATTCGAGAATTATGCAAGTTATAGAACATATCAATTTTATGATTATCCTGAAGAATTACCTGAGTGGAAAGCGTTCAGCCCTGAAGAAACGGAACGGTTTAGATCATGGACAAGTACAAGAAGTGAAAGTACGATCCGCCGTTCCAATTTTTTTCTTGATTCTCTTTGGCAAGTATCCAACGACAGGACTGAAACAGAAAACTTAATGGAAAAAATTAGTTTTTTTGGAAGGTCTACAAAAATGCATAATGGGCTTCACGGTAAATTAATGGAGATAGAGAGGCAGATTACATCCATGGGAAGAACCAATCCTCAAATTCAAGCATGGATGAACAGCGTTGATATACTTGAAGGGTACAATTGGCGTAACATAGCCGAAAGCCAATCCCGCTCGTATCATTCCTACGGAATCGCAATTGATTTTCTTCCATCAAACTTAGGCGGGAAACAAACCTACTGGCTTTGGACATCCCAATACAGGGAAGATTGGTGGAATGTAAAATACAGCGAACGTTATCATCCGCCTTTAGCCGTTATCCGCTTATTTGAATCTTACGGTTTTATCTGGGGAGGTAAATGGTCCCTTTTCGACACAATGCATTTTGAATATCGGCCGGAAATATTACTGATAAACGGATTAACACCGCCAAATTTATAAAAAAGATAAAGGCATTAAAATACTTTTGTTATCCCGCGTGTTTTATTAATAAAAAGAAGCGGTTAATAATAAGAAAAACTGACAGCGATAATTTTCCAGCATATAGTTATTTGATAATAGTCATCAAAAAATGAAAATGAAATGATGGCAAAGAAAAATGAAATTAACCAACAGTATATACATAAGATAATCAGTAATAACGTAAAACGCCTTAGATCGCTTCGTAATATCTCTCAATTAACCCTCGCGTCAAACACAGGGCTTACACACAACTTTATCAACGACATAGAAAACTGTAAAAAGGGGGTATCGGCAAAAACACTAGCAAAATTATCAAACGCTCTTGATGTCGAACCCTATCAATTCTTCCTCCCCGAAGATCTGCCCAATAATGAGGTAATGATGTATGTAAGGGATTTCAACGATTCGCTTCAGAAGGTTGTAAATGAACTTACACAACAGTATCTATACAGTGATAAAATGCAAAAGGATGATAAATAATCTGATATTGTTACGCAACTATATAAACGCCTTCTCCTAGTAAAGCTTTAAATTCCCTTTCGTCAAGGGTTTCCTTTTCAAGAAGCGAGGCGGCTACTTTATCAAGGATTTCTCGTTTTTCTTCGAGAAGCTGTTTCACTTTGGCGAATTCGGTTTCGATGATGCGGGCGATTTCTTCATCAACATATTGCTGTGTGCTTTCGGCGTATTCGCGGTGAAAAGAAGGTTCTGACTGTTCCTGCCCGTTCATATTCATGCCGCGGGATGTCAGCGCAACATTGCGGAAACGGCCGCTCATTCCGTAATCGGTGATCATTTTACGCGCAATGTCTGTCGCTCTTGTAATATCGTTCGACGCTCCTGTGGAATACTCGCCGGAAATCATTTCTTCCGCTATTCTTCCGCCGAGCAAAATGTCTATCCTGCCAAGAAGGTCTGATTGCGTCACCTTATACCGGTCTTCAAGAGGAAGCTGCAATGTATAACCGAGCGCGAAACCGCGGGGGATTATCGATATTTTTTGAACAGGGTCTGAGTTAGGTGTAAACGCGGCTACAAGCGCATGGCCTGTTTCATGATAAGCGGTAAGTTTCCGCTCTTCCGGTTTAAGCACACGAGTTTTTTTCTGCAAGCCCGCAACAGTTTTTTCTATCGCTTCGTTAAAATCAATCTGAGTTACCATTTTTCTTCCGGCTCTGACAGCCAAAAGAGCGGCTTCGTTTACTATGTTGGCAAGGTCCGCCCCGGAAAAACCGGAGGTTACGCGAGCGACAATTTCCAAGTCTACGGCAGGATCGAGTATTACAGGTTTGGCGTGAATTCTAAGAATAGCTTCCCTTCCTTTTAGGTCGGGTCTGTCCACAAGCACCTGGCGGTCAAACCTGCCGGGGCGAAGAAGCGCGTGATCCAATACATCCGGGCGGTTTGTGGCGGCAAGAAGGATTAGCCCGCTTGTGCCGTCAAAGCCGTCCATTTCTACAAGCAACTGGTTCAATGTTTGTTCGCGCTCATCGTTGCCGCCTGATACGCTGTTGATCCTGCTCTTGCCGATAGCGTCAAGCTCGTCAATAAAAATAATACAAGGCGCTTTTGCCCTTGCCTGTTTAAATAAATCGCGCACCCGCGCCGCGCCGACACCGACAAACATCTCTACAAAGTCCGCACCGCTCATGCGGAAAAAAGAAACTCCCGCTTCCCCTGCAACCGCTCTTGCAAGAAGGGTTTTGCCTGTTCCCGGCGGCCCGACAAGAAGCACGCCTTTTGGAATTTTACCGCCGATCTCTTTGTACTTCTGAGGGCTTTTTAAAAAATCAACTACTTCGACAAGCTCTTCTTTCGCTTCATCGACTCCCGCTACATCGCTGAAGCGCGTAACGATGTCACCTTCGGCGACTATCACCGCACGGTTCTGTCCGACTGAAAGAACATTATTCCCCATATTACCGATGCGTTTAATCACGAAGCGCCAAACTAAAATAAAGAAACCTATCGGCAGCACCCAGGTAAAAATAAAATTGAGGATTGCATTGCCTTCACGCGGCGGCGCGCCGTAAGCGACTTTTTTTTCATCAAGTAATTTGATGAATTCAGGATCATAAATTGATACCGTGCGGTAAACCCTTTCTTGAGAGGTACTGTAAGCCCGTCCCGGGGCGGTAACCGATCCCCCGCGGTTGTTTCTTGAAGATTGCCCGCTGACATTTGTGTAACCTGTAAAATAAGCGTCCGTCATCTCTACCCGCTTAATTTCGCCTGAAGAAATCCGCGCTTTAAATTCGGAAAAATCAATCGCAGGGTTTAACCTGCTTAAAAAAACATAATTGAAAAGGCTAATCCCTACAAACAAGATAGCGATATAAATAAGAAGAGCTTTCCATCCTCCAAAACCCTTAAAATCAGGCAGTTTGGGGCCGTTAGGGCCGAAGGGAAAAAAGCCTTTATTGTCGTTATTGTCATTTTTTTCGCTCATTTATTCCTCATTTAAATTATAATATATAGAGAGAAAAAAGAGAATATGTAAGTAGAGAAAGTAAAGGTTAATCAATATACAGTATATCCATAATCAGAGTGTTCTTGTAAAGGAATTATTTTTAGCTGCCTTTTTTCTAACAAAGCGATATTATAACTAAGCGTCAGTTTATAAGTTTTGGAAATATCTTAGACCGAAGTCAGCCAAATTTACAATTTATCATTTGCATCAAAATACCGGGAAAAAAATAAACTCGGATTAAATTCGTCAAAATCGGTAATGTCAGATAATTTAACAAGCTTGGATATTACTATATTTTCCCATGTTTCTTCAACTTTTTCCGGAGCTGTTTCTGTTTTTATTTGTTTTCTTTTTGTATTAAAGTTGATGCTTGTTGTATTTGTGAAAATCCAATCCTGTTCTTCACTGCTGTGAAATTCCATTTTATCATAACCGATCAATTCAAAATCGGCGTTTTGATATCTGAATGTATAGGTGTGATTTCCGTATTTGCCGTGGTCGTAGGAGATATACAAATTGCCTCTTTCTATTTTGATACTGAGTTCAGGCGCAAAATATGTTCCGCCGTGTTCATTTTCTGATGAAAAACAAGATTGATTAATTAACGCTTGCTCATAATTGCCGTTATTGTTAAAAGCGATTAGTATGCCGCGGCGGATCATTTCAGGATCATCATAAGAAGCGAAAAGCGGGTTTTTAATTATTGTTACACGATCATTTTTTCCGTCTCCGTTTAAATCACCGAAGAATTCTTCCATGGAATAAAAAGAACTATCTTGATCATAATTAAATAATTCGGTATTTTCGGAAAATTCGAACTCTTCCTCATTTTTATTATTGCCGGAAACAGATGTAAAATCGGTTTTTTGTATTTGTTCAGCGGGCTGTTGCGTATTGTTTTTAGTGCAAGATGTAAATAATGTTATGCAAATTACAAATAAGGTTAAACCGAATTTTAATTTTATAAATTTTCTTCCAAAAATGATAAGCGGCATTAAGAAAAGGATTGCTGTTACAAATTTTATTTTTGAAAGTATAAGAATATTTTTCATATAAACATTCATCGCCGTATCTATCGCCGCTTTATTTTCCTTTCCGAATTTGGTTTCTAAAAGTTCTGGTATTTCTTGTTTTAATTGTTCGGTTTCGTTCATGTTTTTAAAAGCTTATCGTTTACTGTAGAATTTTTCAAGTCTATCGTTCAAGTAAAAATAAATATTCCTTGACATGAATATTACGGTTAACTAAATTTCTGCCGCCTCTAAAAACATTATATTTTGTTTCCAGCATTTCCAATTTGCCGAATTTATTTAGCGTATTTGTCATTTGATCTGCGCTTATAAAGCCTTCGGAATTAAAAGAAATTAATACATATTTTGCATTTATATTTTCTACAAGATATGTTAAAGCATCTAAAGCGTAATTTTCTTTATTATAAACGGAACGATTCCAATCTTCCGGTATACCTGACACCTTGCTGGTTTTTTCAGGATACTTATAATCCAGTATTAAGTTAAACATAAAATAATTAGAGCCGTAAGGATGCTGATTATAAGGCGGATCTAAATACGCTATATCAACTTCCGGTAATATTTTTATTATCTTATTTGAATCATCATTGTAAACAATAGTATCACAAATAAAATTACTAAAAACAGGAAAAGGTAAATTTATTTCACCGGTAATTCTTAATAGCGCGTCTTGATTTTTTCCGCCGAACTGACCGATGCCTGTTTCTTTGTTTTTATAAAAACCTTTAAACACCCCCGATGTATTAGCGTGAATAGACGCTTCAGATAACAACGGCGCTAAAAAAAACTTTTGTTCGTTTTTTGGAATTCTTTCTATCAATTGCCTTAGGGTATCAATATACATTGCGTTTCTGCGCGTATAAAAAACCCTCTCGTCCGGTTGAATATTTTTATCATCGTTAGGCGCATATAATTCAGCGATAATCCCTTGAATTAATTCTTTATTTGATTTTGAAATTAACTCATGATAATATTCACGTAACATAGAAATATCAATTTCATTTTCATTTGATAAATAACATTCATTTATTACAGATGAATATTTTTCCAAATCATTAACTAACAGTAAATCAGAAAATTGTTTGAAATACCTTGCTGCAATACCCGAACCGCTGAAAACGTCAAATATTTTTAATTTATTTTTTTTCAATTTTTTTTGTACTATTCCTATCCCTTCACCGATAAAATCCAATAACGCTCTTTTATTTCCGATGTATGTAATTAACTGCCGGGTGAGGTATTCGTTTTTTTCTTGTGTTATATTATCAGGAGGCATTAATCACCGTTCTAAAAACTTGCACTGTATACGCTCCGTCTTCGAATAAAAAGCGGAAATAAAGCGTGTTTCCCAGTTTGTTGCGTTCCCAAAGACCGTCTTTTTGCTGCTCAACCGCCATTTCCAGCCATTCGGCATAACTGCAAAGCTTTTCGGCAGAACGCTGTTGGACAAAAAGGTAATCCCCTTTAGGCAGACAGACGGCATCTGTAATATTTTCACCGCTCGAAACCGCCTGCCCGCGGCTGATCCCTGCAAACAACAGAGAACCGAGAAATTGTTCCGTATTTGGGTCAATTTTACGGCTTTCTGAAGGGTTTATATCAAAACAAAGAACAATCTCTTCGTTTTCTTTGAAATTCTCCATTATATCCGCAGTTTGAGCAGTTAATACTACACGTTCATAATATAAGGGGGCGCGGAGGTCTAGCTTCATTAATGGGGATTTTTGCATTGAAACATCATATCAAAAAGCATGGTGTCAGTCACCTACGCTATATATAGTGTATATATTTATTATATAACACCATACACAGCGGTGATAATAGACACCTTTTTTTTTATTGACAGTTTTAAAATAGTCACCTAGTATATAAGTATGGCAGATACACAATTTCTTGATGATGCCAATTTTGAACTCTATCGAGCCCTTATTTATAAGGAGAGCGGTATAACATTTACGCCCACCAATCGTTCAATATTGGAAAGTAGGTTAAAAGAACGCCTTCGTGAAAAAGGTATTGACAGTGTAGTGACCTACATGGGCAAGATAACTTCGGATAAAGAAGAACTCAAAGGTTTTTTAGATTCTATCACAACCAATTTGACACGCTTTTTTAGAAATCAGGCTCAGTTTGACGCATTGGAAAAATATGTTATCCCTGAACTTATCAACAACATTAAAAAGATACCCGGCACTATAAGGATATGGAGCGCCGGCTGTTCCACTGGCGAAGAGCCTTATACCATCGCCATGTTGTTAAGCGAGATACTTCCCAAATCGTGGAGCTATGAAATTATAGCTTCCGATATATCTCTCAAATGTTTGATGACAGCAAAAGAAGGTTTTTATGCAGAGAGCCGGATTGTAGGAATCCCCGATAATTATCTTGCAAAATATTTTGACAAGGTAGACGGCGGTTATAAAATTCATTCTGATATTCATTCAAGAATTAAGTTTGACTATCACAATCTGGCAAACGACTCAGGTCAAAGAAATTTTGATGTGGTATTCTGCCGCAATGTAATTATATATTTTGATGAGGTAGCTCAAACCGCTGTTATGGGGCGTTTTTGGGATTCGATGGCTTCAAAATCATTCTTGTTTATAGGTCATTCAGAATCTCTATTCGGAATGAAAACAAAATTTGAATTTGTAAAAACTGAATGGGCGACTTTATATCGCAAATTTGTCTAGGAGTAATTTGTGGCAGATGAAATATCGGTATTAATTGTTGATGACTCGGCTTTAATGCGTAATCTTATCGGACGCATGGTTGATGATACGCCGGGATTGGTTATCGCTGATAAAGCGATGAATGGATATTTTGCTTTACAAAAAATTCCGCGTGTACATCCAGATGTTATAGTTTTAGACCTTGAGATGCCGGAAATGAACGGTATTGAATTTTTAAAAGAAAGAAAAAAACAAGGTATTGATATTCCCGTA
>Ga0209755_10004632_pt1 | contig 16140 bp, 10 predicted proteins | sample TergutCo191P1_FD_187301 | JGI IMG/M metagenome (GOLD analysis project Ga0209755, IMG submission 187301) | Cornitermes sp. P1 segment gut microbial communities from Petit-Saut dam, French Guiana - Co191P1 (SPAdes) (version 2) | ecosystem: Host-associated > Arthropoda: Insects > Digestive system... | reverse complement strand
TTTGCTAAACCTCGTAGAGAAGCTAACAAAAAAGGGAGTGGAGTTTATAAGCCTAAAAGAGCATATAGACACCACAACCCCAACAGGGCGTTTTACATTAACTATTTTTGCCGCAGTAGCGGAATTAGAGCGCGAACATATCCTACAACGCCAAGCGGAAGGCATAGCCGCCGCAAAAGCACGGGGCATACATCTAGGTCGCCCTATAAAAAAGCCCCCCGAAAATTTTGCCAAAGTAGTACGGCAATGGGAGCGCGGTAATATATCTTTTGATGAAGCTTTGGGGCAAACAGGTCTTAAACAAGCCACGTTTTACAACCGCTTGCGGGAGTTGCGGAGCGGCAGAAAATAATCCCAACTATAAAAAGGTGTACTTTTTTATAGTGTCTACTCGCACGAAGTTTAGCATACAAAAAAGAGGAAATCAATACTAATTTTTGCGTTTTGTTTCCACTATATGCCAAACTCGGACAAGTTTACACCTTTATAAAAAAGTACACCTTTTAATAGTTAAAAAGGCAATATAAAAAAAATGAATCAACAAAGCGAAATCACTTCGTACCCTTGGGATAGCCTACGTTGTAATTTTGGTATTAATTCTTCTTATTAATTTATTTAATGGTGTTTTTGACTGTTTGGGCATGAGTGGCATAATCTTAGTTATATTACGGATTGAGTTTACATTGCCCACATTGCTTATAATCGGGGAAAATAAAAACATAGAAGCAGCCTAAAATCAAGCGTTATTTAGAATGGAGGAAAAGTATGAATCAACAAACAGGACAGCCGAGGTTTTGTGCAGGGTGTGGGTACAAGATAGACTCTGCTGTGTCGTATTGCCCGTCTTGCGGCGAAAATTTAACAAGTGCGTCGGCAGCGGCAAGCAGTCGCAGTATGGATATGGGCAAGCTAATAGTTTTAGGTGACGGAAGAAATTTTTTTAAAAACAGGGACTGGGCTATTTACATTTTAATTGCCGTAGGTCTTTTGGTGTTGGGATTTATTCTTGCTAATCAGTTTGGCTACCGTACATTAGGAGGGTCAATTGGCTCAGGGGTTGGTGGTGCTTTTGGTTTCAATGTTCCCCGAGTCAGAACAGGGCTGTACAGTTTGCTTGTGTGGGGTGGCGTAATCGGGGCAGCCGCTTGCATTATTTCTATAATCGGTCAGAATTATTACGTTTCAAAAACAGAAATTTATATTTATGAGAATGGAATCAGAGGTAAAGCCGGAGGTTCCAGATTTTTGCGAAAGCTTGAAGACACCATGGAAATTTCATCTTTCCAGTTGGAGTACAGCAATATATCCTCCGTTGATATTACTTATAAAAGCCTTTTGTCAATTAACGCATTTGGGAAATCATATGTAGTTGGGGTAGAAGATAAAGACAAGGCTACCGAGATGGTCAACATTATAAACAAAAGAATACGTCTTTCAGCAACTAAATAAAAGAAAATTACTAAAATTTATGAAAGGGGAAATATCACGTGAAAAAATTAATTTTGGCTGTTTTGCTCTTACTCGTTATGTCTGCACTGGTGGGGTGTGACGCGGGGGGAAATCCAAGCGTGGTAGGAAATTGGGAATTGGATAGAGTGGAAAACGAACAACCGGGGCGAGCCTTCACTCAACGCCTTGAGTTTTATGAAGATGGAAGCGGGGCAAGATTAAGAAATCCTATTTTGGGCGAAGGGCCGTTTCCTTTTAGTTGGAGCATAATCGAAGAAGGTTTGATGTATATGGCAGGGTCAGGTATATTTGAGTTTGAAATAATAGGTAATGAATTTAGGATGTTTTTTGACAGGGATGAAGATTTCTATGCTGTCTATGTAAGGGTAGATTAACGGAGAGTGATTTTAATGTCAAAGGGTAAAGAGTTTTTAATACTTGCGGCACTTATAATGGCTGGTACGGTACTGGTAGGCGGCGGTATATTCGTAGCTTTGCGTCTGGCAGGTTATCAGTCAACCCGCAGGGGAGAAGCTAATATTACACAAACCCATATTCAAATACCCGAAAATGACACCCCTCCTGTGAGGTGGCAAAGGATTGAAGCCCTACTGGAAGGAATCGGTCGGCACGATGAGCCAATGACAAGGGGACATTTTGTGCGGCTCGTTGTTGGGGTGTTTGAAACACCGACACAAACAGATAATTTATTTGTTGACGTGCTTGAAGACAACCCGGCTAACCCGTGGATAACCGCTGCCGTATGGCGCGGAATTATTGTTCCGGGCGAGTACGGCGAAATGTTTGGCGTGGACGACCCCATTACTCAAGAAGAAGCTGTAACATGGATGGTTAGGGCATTGGGGATTGGCTCCGGCGAAAATGCGATAGGCGTTGCAACAGACTTTGGCTTGATTACAGGCGAAGCAGGGCGAGGTTATGAGCCGAGGAGCATTACAACCCATGGCTTGGCCGAGGGCTTTATTTTATCTATGGCTCAGGTGTTGGACGAATTAACATTTGCCGAAGGAGAAAGGTTTCACTATGTATACCGCAGTGATATTACGGTTATACACAATTCACCTACATACAGCTATGTGGTGAGAGGCGAAACGGTTGTTATAACATTTTATAATCCCAATGAGGATATACGGCGGCTTGCTGTTGGGGATACTTTTGTGTTGGAGCAAACAAACTGGAATCCCTATGGCATGGCGGGTAATATAATTGATATTTTTAATCAAGGAACAAGCTTAGTTATTACAGTGCGTCCACCCCGGTCATTGGATGAAATTTTTTATGAATTTGAGTTTGTCGGCGAAATTGATATATTAGCAGATGGGGACATAATCGTTACTACGGATGGGGAGTACCACTTTAACGATTGGACAGAAATTATCAGAAATCAAACAAGCCTTGTCGCGTGGAATTTCAACCGCACCCAAGGAAATGTTAACATAAGAGGGAGCGTTAGAGTAAACAATCCTATACTTCGCGCCAACATGAATTTAAATGGCATTGATGAGTTGGTTATGCTTACAGGGGCACAGCTCAATCTTTATGTCTCATCCTCTGCGTCTATTAATCATGTGTTTAATATTGGTAGAATACACATCCGCAAAATCCCCGGTATTGTGGTTAGTATACCCGTAGGCATAAGAGTAACTTCCGACGGACATTTTGAACTGGATTTTACGGCAAATGCCCATGCAGAATTTGGCATTAGGAATAACAGAGGTTTTGGTATCGCCAGCTTAAACTATAATTTTGACTTGGACTTTAACGCACGTGTATCTGCGGCTATTAATATTCGTGCGCAAGCCGGCATAGTCGGCACTTTACGCACGCATGATGCATACGGCATAGAAGGCGATTTCGGTAGGGGATTTGAAACCAATGCCGTTATGCAAGGCAGATGTCCCGCAAACGCTTGCTTTGTGGTTAGAACATTCCATGTGCGAAGGGTGCGCTCTATAGAGGGATGGGGGTTTGCAGGAGACTGGAGACATGTGCGATTTGACAGAGATTTAGCCCCTTATGGTGCAAGGTATCAATTCCTTAGAGACGGCAGAAGATTTTTGTCATGCCCTCATCATCAAGATACGCTCTATTCTGCGATACCCGCAATTTTAGTGCCGCCAACCCTTGCAATTGCAAGACCCCCCGCACCACCGGCAACAACAGGAGACGGCACACATGAATTGGTAGGTAGATGGGAACCTCCGAATGAGTGGGTACAAGTAGGTTTTAGAGCGGCTTATCAAAGGGACTTTTATCGTACATTTGAATTCTTTGAACAAGACCATCTTCATTGGTGGGATGGTAATGGTATTTGGCATAGAGAATATGCTGCTAATGATTATTTTCAATGGCGTATATCCGATGGAACTCTAACACTTCAGGGTGGTTTAGGTGGTGGGATAACGTGGGGGCGCGAAAGGGTAATGACTTATGAAATTGTAGGTGACAGCTTGTTTTTAACATATACTTTTTGGGGCAACAGATACGCTTCTACATGGGAGTTGGTACGCTCCGATACTATAGGAGTAGCAATGCAAATAGCCGGAGCAGACGAAAATGAGCCAATTACAACAACCACACAAGACGCACCAAGAAACGGAATAATACCCCAATTACAGATTAGGGGTAGGGTATCTGGCAGTACGATTGCATTAGGAAGCAATCATAGCTTTGCAATACAAACCGATGGAAGTTTGTGGGCATGGGGTAATAATTATTTTGGGCAATTAGGTGATGGCACAACAAGAGTCCGCCACAACCCTATACGAATAATGGACGATGTTGTTGCTGTTTCGGCTGGTAGTGGCCGTTCGGCAGCAATTAGAGCTGACGGCAGTTTATGGACGTGGGGCAGTAATTATAATGGGGAACTTGGAGATGGTACTAACATAGACCGTCACAGACCTGTAAAAATAGTGGATGATGTAATTGCTGTTTCGGTTGGTTGGTTTCATACAGCAGCAATCAGAACGGATGGTAGTTTATGGGCATGGGGTTCAAATCATTCAGGTCAACTTGGAGATGGTGTTAATATGGGTCGTCACAACAGACCTATAAAAATAATGGATAATGTAGTTGCTGTTTCGGCCGGTGGTGGCCATACGGCAGCAATCAGGGCTGATGGTAGTTTATGGACTTGGGGTCGGAATAGTTTTGGAGAACTCGGAGATGGTACAACAACAAACCGCCGCAGCCCTGCAAGAATAATGGATGGTGTAGTTGCTGTTTCGGCGGGTCAAAGTCATACAACCGCAATCAGGACCGATGGTAGTTTATGGGCATGGGGTCGAAATATGTTTGGAGAACTCGGAGATGGTACAACTACAGACCGCCACAGCCCTATAAAAATAATAGATGACGTAGCTACTGTGTCGGCCAGTAGTGGTGGTGGTCATACGGTAACAGTCAGAAACGATGGTAGTTTATGGGCATGGGGTATGAATTTTAGGGGAGAGCTTGGAGACGGTACTAACACAGACCGCCACAGCCCTGTAAAAATTATAGACAATGTAGTCGCTGTTTCCGTCGGGATGGAATCCACTATGGCGGTTAGAACCGATGGTAGCCTATGGGCTTGGGGTATGAATTCTTCGGGGCAACTGGGGGATGGCACAACCACAGACCGCTTTAGTCCGGTTCAAATTATGAACCAAGTAATGGTAACTACCTTGTTGCCCTCATCACCACCGACACAGCACGACACAGCTTTTTCCGCTTACTATGAAATCCTTAGGCGGAAAATTAATACTTACGGTATTTCCGCCATGTCGGGCAATATAGGTGTAGACTACGCAAGGCTTGTAGACTTTGATAACAACGGCATTCCCGAATTAATAATTGTCTATAATGATACCGGGCTTAACGACTTTGGATGGCATGAATATTCAAACGTAATTATTTACGGCTTTTCCGACAGACCGGAAGTACTTCGTGAAAGTCATATCTTTTGGGGCGACCATGCCTCACGACATCTTGGTGTTGTTACGAGCAGCAACGGGAATATATATCTTCATGAGCGTAATTTTATTGGTCTTGTTGATAACTATGACGGTAATTTTTATTCTTTAAGAAATGGCGAGTGGGTTTTGGCACTGAACGTCTCTAACCATTTTAATCACCTTTTGGATACTGACGCGGACGGCAACCTTATACGAGAGTTTATGATTAATGGCAATGAAAGCACGCGAGAAGGGATTGAAAATGCCCCCCGTGATTTGCTTGGAATCGTGACAACAGAAAGGATTCCCCCTTCCCCATTATCTCCCCAAGACATCAATAATGTTTTGACTCGGCTTAGGCAAGCATTTTAGGCTTACAATGCAGACAAATATTCTTGCGATTAACTCTCACAGGAGCCTAACTAACATAGGTAGTGCAAAAAGAAAATCTGCCAAAAAGGAGACCAAAAACGGTCTCTTTTTTGTTATAGCGAATTAATTCGAAATCCGTCCCGCCTGTCGCGGCAAAACCGCGAAAAACACGGTTTTTCGCCGCCGCTCCGTCGGGACGGTTTCTCATTGAATTCGCTCTACCCCGCAGATGTTTTTGAAAAAACCGCTCCAACCCGCATAAACACTGGATTGTTGTCAAAAGAACTGTCCCCTTGACACTATTTACTATTCCCCACGAATAAAGTACAATAAACCCACAAACAATAACAAGCGAATTAATTCGCTATTACAAAGAGGTGGCGTAAAAATGAACGAAAAAACCGCATGGGAAGGCTTTACCAAGGGTACATGGTGTGACGAGGTAAACCTACGCGACTTTATCCAAAAAAACATAACGCCCTACGAGGGTGACGAAGGTTTTCTTGCCGACGTAACCGACCGCACAAAATCGTTGTGGGTGGAGGTATGTCGGCTTTTGAACATGGAGAGCAAAAAAAGCATACTCGACGTGGAGACAAAAAAGCCGTCCAGCATAGTGTCCCACGGAGCGGGTTATATAAATAAAGAACTTGAGCAAATCGTAGGCCTGCAAACAGACAAGCCCCTAAAACGTGGGATAATGCCCAAGGGCGGCGTCCGCGTAATCCAACATGCATTAAAATCCTACGGCTACGAGTTAGACCCGATGGTAGAAGAAATCTACGGCAATCACCGCAAATGTCATAACGACGGGGTGTTTGACGCATACACGGACGACATGCGTGCGGCGCGGAAATCCGGGATAATCACAGGCCTGCCCGACGCATACGGCAGAGGCCGTATAATAGGCGACTACCGCCGCGTAGCCCTTTACGGCACAGAGTTCCTAATAAACGATAAAGAAAGCCAGCTCCGCCAAGAAGACCTTCTCCGTCTATCGGGCAAAATAATAGGCCTGCGAGAAGAAATCCAACTCCGCGAAGAAATTTCCGAGCAAATCCGCGCCCTAAAGCAGCTTCAGCAAATGGCAAAAAGCTACGGCTTTGATATCTCCCGACCCGCGACAAACACAAAAGAGGCCATCCAATGGACATACTTTGCATTCTTGGCTGCCGCAAAGCAACAAGACGGCGCGGCAACATCCCTTGGGCGCGTGGCTTCCTTCATAGATATCTACGCCGAGCGCGACCTTAAAAACGGCACAATCACCGAGCGCGAAATCCAAGAATACATGGACCACTTCGCCATGAAGCTTCGCCTAATCCGCTTTCTGCGTACGCCGGAGTACAACGCACTTTTCAGTGGCGACCCCACATGGGTAACAGAAGCCATAGGCGGCATGGGTGAAGACAGACGCACCCTCGTAACAAAAAACTCCTTCCGTATGATACACACCCTCACGACGCTAGGCCCCGCTCCCGAGCCAAACCTCACCATCCTATGGAGCAACGACCTGCCCGATAATTTCAAAAAATACTGCGCAAAAATCTCCATCGAAACAAGCTCCCTGCAATACGAAAACGATGACCTAATGCGCGGCTACTGGGGCGACGACTACGCAATCGCCTGCTGTGTGTCCGCAATGCGTATCGGCAAACAAATGCAATTTTTCGGCGCGCGCGCAAACCTCGCCAAAGCCCTCACCTACGCCATAAACGGCGGAAAGGACGAAAAAAGCGGCGTTCAGGTAGCCCCCGAGTTTGCACCAATCACCTCGGAGTATCTCGAGTTCGACGAGGTATACCGCAAGCTAAACCAGGTGCTTGACTGGCTGGCGCAGTTATATATCAGCACGTTAAATATCATCCACTACATGCACGACAAATACAACTACGAGAGCCTGCAAATGGCATTGCACGACATGGAAATCCTACGCACTCACGCCTGCGGAATCGCCGGTCTGTCCGTCGTTGTAGATTCCATGTCCGCCATAAAGCACGCTAAGGTAAAAACCATACGCAACGCAGACGGCCTGGTAGTAGACTACGAAATCGAGGGCGAGTACCCGGCCTTCGGCAATAACGACGAGCGCGTAGATACCATTGCAAACGACCTCGTAAAGCTTTTTATGGAAAAGCTAAAACGCCAACGCGCATATCGCAACGCAATGCCCACCATGAGCGTACTCACCATAACCTCAAACGTGGTATACGGGAAAGCCACAGGCTCAACCCCCGACGGGCGCAAAGCAGGCGAGCCGTTTGCGCCGGGCGCAAACCCAATGCACGGCCGCGAAAAAAAAGGCGCGATAGCCTCCATGTCTTCCGTAGCAAAATTACCATACGAATACTCCCTCGACGGCATTTCCTACACCTTCTCGGTAATCCCCAAGGCACTCGGCCGCGACGAGACAGAGCGCAAAACAAACCTCGCAAACATGCTGGACGGCTTTTTCCACGAAAGCGGCCATCATATAAATATCAACGTATTCGACAAGGAGACGCTTCTTGACGCAATGGAAAAACCCGAAAAATACCCGCAGCTTACCGTACGCGTAAGCGGCTACGCAGTTAACTTTGTAAAGCTCACACGCGAGCAGCAGTTAGAAGTCATACACCGCACCTTCCACGAGAGCCTTTAGTCGCCATGGCGACTGAAGCAGTCGTCAAATCGGACGACACCACGATAGGCGCGATACATTCGATATATACAGGCGGCATGGTGGACGGCCCGGGGATTCGTACGGTCATTTTTCTCTCGGGCTGCTCGCTTCGTTGCCTGTATTGTCATAATCCCGACACGTGGTTTAGTATCCGCGGCAACAAAAAAACCGTGGCCGAGGTGCTGGAAGAAGTTCTAAAATACCGCTCCTACTACAAATTCAGCGGCGGCGGAATCACCATCTCCGGCGGCGAGCCTGCCGACCAGCCGTTCTTTTTAAAGGAGCTTCTTTTGGCCTGCCGCGAAAACAGCATCCATACCGTCCTCGATACATCGGGCTTTGCCACGGAGGACATTGCCGAGGAAATATTGCCGTATGTAGACTTGCTAATGCTGGATTTCAAAGCCTTCGACCCCCTTCTCTACAAAAAGCTTACAAAATCCAATGTCAAACGCCCAAAGCTAACGCTTTCTGCCGCAAAAAGGATTAACATTCCCACATGGATACGCTTTGTGCTTGTCCCGGGGCTTACCGACGACCCAAACGACCTGCGCCAAATGGCGGCCTTCTTTAAGCAGCACGAAAATATCGAAAAAATTGACGTCCTGCCCTTCCACAAACACGGCGAACACAAATGGGACGAGCTGGAATACGAATACCAATTACATCACACCCTACCCCCTACCCCCGAGCAAATCTTACAGGTACAACAGATTTTTGACATTTATCCGTGTAATGTCATATAATAATTTTAGGGGGGATAAACATGATTACAAGTCTGCGCACAAAGATAATTATTCCGGTAATCACTATTTTGGCACTTCTTATGATAATAGTGGTTGCTTTTGTTACTTACACAACTACAAGTCTCGTTAACAACATCTACCGTGAGCGCGTGGAGCGCAACTCGCAAAACGCGATTGCGCACGTAAACGGTATGCGAGACTACGCACAGTTGCTTTCGCAAGCCATGGCCGCACGCGAAGGTGTAGTTCAGCTTGTCCGCGAAAAGGACAGGCGCGCACTTTACAGCTATCTTCAGCCCCACAAAGAAGAATTTAACGTATACGGCTTTGTAGTTACCGATTATGAAGGCATTGTTATACTTAGGACACATGACCCCGGTTTTTACGGCGACGACGGCTCCCGCGCACCGGGCATAGCCGCCGCCATGCGGGAAGAAGTCACCACCGTATTTTCTTCCACAAATACATTGCCCATGGCGTTGTCTTCTACCGCGCCCATTTTTGATATAGACGGCAAGCTTATAGGCACTATCGTATCCAACCTAAACATGGGTACACAGGAATTTGTTGACGACCTCGCACACCAGCTTAACGCGACTATCGCCGTATACTCGGGCGACAGGATAGTATCCACCACCATCCGCAACAGAGACGGAGATTACGCAATAGGAGCGCAAGCCATACCGGAGGCGATAGAACTTGTACTGGGGCTGGGGCGTCCTCTCCATACGGATTTAGCCATTGACCATATCCATTACTACGGGTTTTTCTTCCCGCTTTTCAGAGGCGTGGCCAGCGATGTAATCGGTATGCTTTTTATCGGCTTTTCCAGCGAGTACGAGATGACCACCATTAACGACATGCAGGTTACACTTATCCTAATTGGTGTCATGGGTCTTGTTGTTTCTGCCGTGATTATGTTTGCTGTGCTGGTATGGCTGTTTGGCCCCTTGGAAAAGCTTACCCTTAGTATCACCGGTATCACACACTCTTCCAATGACGAAATCCAAGTGTACAATGGCGGCCAACACGACGAAATCGGCATTTTGTCGGAAACAATACAGACCATGCTGGACACCCTGAGAGATAAAAACCGAAATCTGATAAAAGCCACCGACGATATTTTGCACCGCGACGCATTGCTAAGCTCGGTAAACAAATCAATAAGCAATCTATTGGAATCAGAACACGATAATTTTGAATCCGCCCTGATAGAAAGCCTTGGCATTCTGGGCAAAACACTAAAGGTAAACCGCGTATACATCTACAAAAACCACCCGGGCGAAAACGGCATATTGCTATGCACACAAATCCACGAGTGGGTCTCTCACGTATCTTTCTCGTGCATGGGCGACGACCTCACCACAAATGTATCTTACGACGAAACCGTACCCAGATGGCGCGAGTATCTTGGCCAAGGAAAATGCATTAACGACATGGTAAAGGACATGGAAGAACAGGAACAAAAAGAGCATATACATTACGGTACAAAATCCATAATGTATACACCTGTATATGTACACGACTATTTTTGGGGCTTTATGGGCTTTGACGACTGCGAAGCAGAGCGCAAGTTTACAGAAAACGAAGAGTCTATTCTGCGTGCCGCCAGCCTGCTTGTAGTAAACGCGCTTCTGCGCCACAACATGCTGGAGGAGCTGGAAACCGCCCTTATCAACGCCAATGCCGCCAGTGCCGCAAAGAGTACCTTCCTGTCCAACATGAGCCACGAAATCCGCACCCCGATGAACACCATCATAGGCATGACAACCATAGGCCGCACCTCACCCGACACAAGCAAAAAGGACTATGCCTTCGAAAAAATAGAAAGCGCGTCCATCCACCTGCTTGGTGTAGTAAACGACGTCTTGGATATGAGCAAAATAGAAGCCGATAAATTCGACCTATCCTTGGAGGAGTTTAATTTCGAGTTTATGATACGCCGCGCCGTAGACTTTATCAGCTTTAAAATGGACAGCAAATATCAGGAGCTAACCGTACAAATAGATACCGCAATACCACAATGCATGATAGGCGACGACCAGCGTCTAACACAGGTAGTATCAAACCTTTTGGCCAATGCCGTAAAATTTACCCCGGACTACGGCCAAATCACGGTAAACGCAAAGCTTTTGCAAGAAAATGACAACCAATGCATTATCCAAATAGAAGTAATAGACACAGGCATAGGCATAGACAAGGAACGCCAAAAAAACCTCTTCCGGTCCTTCGAGCAGGGCGAGTCCTCCATCACCCGCAACTACGGCGGCACGGGGCTTGGGCTGGCGATTTCCAAGCGCATAATCGAGCTTATGAACGGTGAGGTATGGATAAACTCCGAGCTTGGCAAAGGCTCTACCTTCTCATTTACCGTAAAGCTGGAACGCGCAGAAAACGCCGACTGCATCCATCCCAAGATTAACAAAGAAGGCCTGCGCGTACTCCTGGTGGACGACGACACAACAATGCTAAGCTATTTTAAAACCCTAACAAGCGAGCTTGGCGTTATAGGCGATACCGCTTCCAATGGCGACGACGCGCTAAAACTAATAGCAAACAAAGACACATACTACAACATCTGCTTTGTAGACTGGCGTATGCCGCAAATGAGCGGTGCGGAGCTAAGCCGCAAGCTACGCGGGGCAGACAATAACGGCCAAGTAATCATCATCACCTCCGCCCTTGACTGGGGTACGATAGAAGAAGAAGCTCGCGAATGCGGCGCGTCGGCATTTTTGCCCAAGCCGCTGTTTCTCACGACGCTTGCCGAGTGTATTAACCGCTACTGCAACGGCAAAAACGCCCCCGCAGAAATCGCAGAAAAACCCGCTGTCTCATTCAAAGGCAAAACCTTCCTGCTGGCCGAAGACATAGAAATCAACCGAGAAATAGTAACAGGCCTGCTGGAATCCACAGAGGCTCAAATAGAATGCGCAGTCAACGGCGAAGAGCTGCTATTTATGTTCACCGCAAACCCCGACAAATACGACCTAATCCTAATGGATATGCAAATGCCCGTAATGGACGGCCTCGAAGCCACCCGACAACTACGCCAACTCGACCTCCCCAAAGCAAAAAAAATACCCATATTAGCCATGACAGCCAACGCCTTCAAAGAAGACGTAGACCAATGCCTAAGAGCAGGCATGAATGACCATATGGGTAAACCTATAGAATATAATGTTCTGATTGCAAAGCTACAAAAATTTACTGCTTAAAATCCCGCGCCATATGCGTTAACTGCGTAACGTATATGGCGTCTTCTTTTACCTGATACATTATCCGATATGAATGCAAAAAAACCTCTCGCATATCATTAAGCTTTAATTCGGGGATAACGCGCCCCGTATTGGGGAATATCTTCAATATCTCTACGCGCTCAAACAACTCATCCGCAAACTTATCCGCATAATAAACAGAATCCTTTGCGATATAATCATAAATACATTGCAAATCCTTTTTTGCAGTTTCTGTCCATAGCAACTCACGCATTGCGCAAAGACTCCCTTACGTTTTGCGTTGTGTGTACGTTTCCGTCTTCGATATCCTTCATAGCACGGTCATGCTTTTCCATGATGTACAATTGATACATAATATCGCCCATGGATACCTCATCATCCATGCCGGACACCATTTTTACTACCTCATTTTTAACCATACATATCATCCCTTTTCATGTTTTTATTACTCAATCAACCACAGCGCAATAGCATTATGCATTCTTTGTGCGGCGATTTCGGCGGTTATTACGCCCATTTCAAATTGATGGCGGTGTTCACCGATTAGTTCCCATGGGATATTTGGGGTTAAAAGTCCCATTGGCATTTCGTAGTAGGCGAGCATTCTTGCCATGGCATCGTTTACCATGCGCGAGCGTTCTGCGGGGTCGTCTTGGCCGGGGAACAGTGTGGAGTGTCGTTCTTCCAAACGGTTAAGTGCGTTATAAAATGCTTGGCGAGTGTGGCTCTCAAAAAGCGAGCGCAAAACCGGCGTAGCAAGGGAATTACTCCCCCAGTCGACGGGGCTTCCCCATACAGAAAACGCCGCACGCCCCTCGGGGTTTGTGAATGCGTAAATCAAATGCTGCGTAAACTCCCAAGCAAGTGCGCCGTCTGCCCTTGCAGAAATACAAACAATAGCCCATATTTCGCCGCCAAAAGACATTCTCGTGTCCATCAGAAACCTTCCTTCGTGGTCGGCAAGCGGTACATAGTGACTAAAATACGGTGTTTCATGTGAAAAGAACGCATTTGCGGTGCTTAAACCCCAGTTTTCTATATTAAAAATTTGCTCACGAGCGCGGCCTCTCAAATCGGCTTGGGTATTGATATCACCCCTCGTCATACTGCTTGGGCTGTCCCATCTTTGCGAAAAATCGCGTTGGTTTACCAAAGCTTCTGCAAAACGCGGGTCGTCGAGGTTAGAAACGCGATTTTCAAAATCAATAAAGCTACCCATCACGCTGTCAAACATCTGCCAAAGACTTACAGAAAAAGTACCCATATTAAACTCCGTAAACTGCGGAAAATCATCGCCATGCGCATCCATCAACTCATTTTTAAACTCCATCATCTCTAAAATCGAAAGATAGGACTTTTGGCTATACCTTTGAACAAACTCCTCGGGAATCCCCGTATTTATCCCGGTGTACATAAGCCCAAAGCTAACAGGCAAAAACGACAACCGCCCCTGCCTCTCAAAAGCCCGTAGTGGCTGCATAAAAAAGTCATCGCGGCTAAGCGTTGGGCAGTTATCTATAAGCCCATAAAAATCTTGCAAAAGCATATGATTAGGAAAGCGGTCCACCTCGTTGCCACCGATTACAAACATATCAGGGCCGCCGCCCGCCATCATTTCCACCTGCAACCGCTGAAAACGGTCATGTCTTTCATTCCACGCGCCTTCGGCCTGCATGTTTTGCGCCTCTACTTCCACATGAAAAAAATACGGCTCATCGCGCTCGCGCCAAGCGTGATTCATGACAAGAGCGGCCTGCTCTATTACCGCCGCATATCTGTCCTCCGAAAACACCGTAAGAACACGAAGGGGCAAGCCATATACATTAAAATCAATTTCCTCCCTAACTTGCGGGACATATTCCTCGACTTCGCGCACCTCGTTCATCCATTCCAAAATATCCGCCTCTATCAAGGCAGCAGCCTCATAAACAGAAATCTCCCCCTCGACAAGCCGAGAAAAATGTTCCCAATTAAGCGGCAGCCTAAGCAATCCCTGTACCAAAGTAACCGACGGCATTTGGCTGACATTTTCCAAGGTATTTACCGCGTTTTCGATTGCAATATGTTCCGCCACGGCAAGTGTGCGCGGCTCATTAAACATCATTACATTTCTGATTCCGCTTTGCACCGTCTCACGAAAATCCCCACGCATAATCGGCATGGAAAAATTCATATTACTAGAATCATCATTCAGCAAAAATTCGATAAAAGCCCAAGCCAGCCCACTGTCGGCAACATGACTGACACTAACATTAGCCCCCCATGTACGAGAATTTACCACCCGTCCATGCTCATCGGCCAACGGAATATAATGCATAAAAAACGGCTCCTGAAATTCAAAAAGCGACTGCAACATATCCCCACCCACATTTATATGAAAAACATAGTTATCGCGTTGCAATTCCAGCATTTCTTCAGGAGTTCTGCCATGCTCCCATTCCACGCGGTGTTCAAAAGCCACCTCGCTTATTTTTTCAAAATAAGCAATGGTCTCATCGTCCGTAATATTTATCGTACGGTTAGCAAAATCCAAATTTCCGGAAATCACCGTCATAAAAGCCTGCGACCAATGAAATCCGCTTGCAAAAGCAAACTCCGCAAACTCAGGGTAATTTTCAATCAAATCAGAAAAAATCCCCACCATATCCGAAGGCGAAATCCTATCCAAAGCGGCAAAGCTCCCAACAACAGATGCAGGCATATTTTCATTTATTCCAACAAAGTCAAATCCAAATTCCATGGGAAGCGAATACAGCCTCCCGCCGATTTCCATACCTTCCAAAACATTATCAAAAAAAACCGTCCTATCGGGAATCAAGGCGTTTAAATCCGCCAAAAAGCCATTCTCGATAAAACGATACATAGGCGCGAAGTCATTCATAAAAATATCCGGCCCAATACCCGCCGCAAACATGCCCAAAAGCCGCAAATAATGCTCGTCCCGCTCATGGTGCATATATGTGAGAATATCCACATAAACGTCCCGACCCTGCGCCTCCATCGCCATCATAAAACGCCCGGCCGCGTTATTAAACAAATTTTGCTGAAACGCCGGCACATAAACCGTAAGCACCTCCGCATTCTCCGCCCGCGCAAGCGTACCCACAGACGCACCCCCGCCGATTCCGCCGCCCTCGTCACGCCCCTCAACCTCGCCACGATTACGCCCGCAAGCACCAAGCACTAAAACGAGCAATAAAGCCATAGCAAATAATTTCATTTTAATCCTCCCATCATCCCACATACAATCTAAAAATCCCTGCAAAGATATATTTGCAGGGATTTCTTCTCCTCCCCGACCAGGATTCGAACCAGGGACCTATCGGTTAACAGCCGAGTGCTCTACCGCTGAGCTATCGAGGAAAGTTTTTTAAAAACTCAATACAGAGAAGGTAAAGTGAAGCAATTCAACAAATCGTGTAATTAAACTCGATTTTGTGTGCGTGGCTTGAGCGAGCTAAGGTCAAAACATATATTGTTTGACTTTAGCGATACGTTTTTCGCAATAAGTTTCACTAACATATTTTTAATGAATTGAAGCCTTCATTAAAAATATGAAGTTCAACTAATAGCCAAAAACGTTATTGGTCAAGCCCTCGGACTATTAGTACGGGTCAACTGAACACGTTACCGTGCGTACATCTCCCGCCTATCAACCTTGTGGTCTACAAGGGTCCTTACTCTCTTAAAGAGATGGGTAATCTAATCTTGAG
>Ga0209755_10004631_pt1 | contig 16145 bp, 11 predicted proteins | sample TergutCo191P1_FD_187301 | JGI IMG/M metagenome (GOLD analysis project Ga0209755, IMG submission 187301) | Cornitermes sp. P1 segment gut microbial communities from Petit-Saut dam, French Guiana - Co191P1 (SPAdes) (version 2) | ecosystem: Host-associated > Arthropoda: Insects > Digestive system... | reverse complement strand
GCATTCCCATTTTCGTCCTGCACGTAAATGGGAATGCCCTCTGGATACAGGCTGCCGGCAAGTGCCGCAGGGTATTTGCGACCCGCAATATCCGGAATCTGCGCGGCGGTAAAAGCCACGACCTTGTAAGCGGGATTATCCCTGTAAAATGTGTTGAAGTTATGAAAATCACGGCCAGCGGCCCCGATAATGATAACTTTTCGTTGTGCCATATATGCCTCCTTGTCTTGGTTCATACAAGATGATGGCTTATTATTCCATATATACCGCAAAAAAGACAAGGGGGTACGAAAAAAGCCTGGAATTGCCAGCCGTCTGGTGTGGGGCTAAGGCAAAAAAAGTTGCGATATTTTAATTTTCCCTGACGATCCATAATTTGCCGCCAGAAATATGATTGACACCCCCCCAAAAAAAGCTTACCACTTAGATATGAGCAACTACAGTGTATCGAACCAGAGCAGGAGTCTGACTTCGTGCTGGCCCATCATTGGACGTTATTTTTTGCTTGATGCAAGCCATTCCCTTTCGCCCTTATTATTTTTGTAAATGTTTGTCTTACGTTGCGGCATCCGCAATCCAGTTTTGCGATCTATATTTTTGGGGGATATATGAACAACAAAGGCTCACGGAAATTTTCTATCATGATTGTCATTACAGCGATCTGCCTGGGTACAACCGCATTGACGGCGGTAACACTTTCTATCGCATTTATTGTCAATGCAAGGGATATTATTCAGGAACAGTTAACTGCGCGAACGATTGAAAATATTTTGTCACTTAGGGATCAGCTTCTTACCCGCTTCGCCGAATGGGACGCGCTCGTAAGCTTTACCGCAACCGGGCTGTCTTCTATGATAGCCACACCGCCGATTGAGGAACAGACGTTACGAAACCTGTTCAGGCGTAATTCCGAAATCGCGACAGGCACGATGCGCATGTATGCCTCAAGTAATATAAAATGGGACGAGCCAGATGGCTTTGTTGCCCTTTACCCCGACGCGGATCTGCCAGCGGGTTGGGATAACAGGGAGCGTCCTTGGTTTTTAACGGCAAAGGCAAACCCGCGCAGTGTCGGATATACCGATCCCTATACAGATTCCCTAACGGGAAATATTGCTATATCGGTTACAAAAAATATATACGACGATTCGGGCAAAGATTTGGGTGTTGTCGCCGCCGACTTCAGGCTTGGTTTCATGAGGGAGATGATCGAAGAGAGATTTACCATCGACGAGCATAAGGTATTCTTAATCAACAGGCAGGGGCTTTTTATAACGCACCACGACACGGATGCCCTTATGCGAAACGATTTTTTCAATGAACTTGGTCTTGAGCATTACAGGCGCGCCGTTCTTGATTCCCCGTACTTTTCCTCTATGAATGGGGATGTTTTCATATACTCGGAGCTTATTCCGCTTGTGGACTGGATACTGGTGTCGGTAATTCCGACGAAGGTGATTTTCTCGGAGGTAAGCGAGTTTGTGTCGCACATGACTTTCATAGTTATCGTGTTTCTGATTGTGGCGGCGATTGTGGTAATACTTCTTACATACAAAAAAGTCTCCGCTCCCTTGCTTGGCATAACGCACACGCTTAACGACATCGCCAACGGCGAGGGGGATCTTACCGTAAGCCTTCCAGAAACTGGGGTAAAGGAAATAGCCGACATTTCCATGTACTTTAACCAGACCATCAAAAAAATTAGGGCTTTGATAGTCTCGATCAAACAGCGGGCAGAAACGCTGTCAGAAATAGGCAGCGATCTTGCCAGTAACATGACCGAGACCGCATCGGCCATGAACCAGATTACAGCGAACATTCAGGGCATAAAGGGCAGGGTTCTAAACCAGAGCGCAAGCGTGATAGAAACCAACGCGACCATGGAGCAGATCACCGTCAACATCGACAAGCTTAACGACCATGTGGAACGCCAGACCAGTGCCGTTTCGGAGTCATCGTTCGCGATTGAGGAAGTGCTTGCCAACATCCAGTTCGTTACCGTAAGCCTTGCCAAAAACGCCATGAATGTGAAGGATCTTCAGGAATCGTCGGAAACGGGCAGAACCAGTCTGCACGAGGTTGCACAGGACATTCAGGAAATTGCGCGGGACTCCGAGGGGCTTCTTGAAATCAATTCGGTAATGGAGGGCATTGCGAGTCAGACCAACCTTCTTTCGATGAACGCGGCAATCGAGGCGGCGCACGCTGGGGATGCTGGCAGGGGCTTTGCCGTTGTCGCCGATGAGATACGCAAGCTGGCGGAATCCTCTGGCGAGCAGTCCAAGGTTATCGGCAGTGTGTTGAAGAAGATCAAGGCATCGATCGACAAGATTACAAAATCGACCGATAGCGTTATTGACAAGTTCGAGGCGATAGACCACGGGGTAAGAACCGTAGTGGAACAGGAAGGGGTTATTTGCAACGCGATGGACGAGCAGAACCATAGAAGCAAGCAAATACTTGAGGCAGCAGGGTTGGTAAGCGATATAACCAGGCAGGTAAAGGGCGGCGCGGTGGAAATGCTAGAGGGCAGCAGGGAGGTTATCGCGGAAAGCAAAAACCTGGAAAAGATGACGCAGGAGATAACCAGCGGCATGAACGAGATGGTTATGGGTACCGGCGAGGTAAACAAGGCTGTGAACAATGTCAACAATCTTAGCGGAAGGGCGCGGGATAACATTTCCTTTTTGGTGCAGGCCGTTTCGCGGTTTAAGGTTTGAGTTTGAGGGGCCGCTGATTTACTTGTTCCAAAGCGTTTTTTCTGTAGGGCATGGGTTTCGGCATTTTGCGGCGGGAGTGATCTGGGAAAGGCTTTGGGTGGATGTATCAGTTGGCTGCAATGGGAGCCATTATTAGTGAGAAAAGGGCCGCCGTTTTCTGGCGGCCCTAACACTGGCGGCTAAAGATTTAGCCGCTGGGTTTTCTTGCCGACTTTAGCGGCGTGTTCGGAAAGGTGGCGCGCTAGGCAGTGCGCCTCGTGAAAGGTCCAGGGTTTCGGAGTAATCGTCCCAACCCGATCCCCATTCCTCCAACATCCACCTTAGCTGGCGACCGGGGTCGGCGGTGGTTACGGTTGACGTCTGCGTCATGGTTACGGAAGTGGGGTTTGCGGCTGGTCCCGCGAAGCTGCCCGAAAATATATCCCTGAAATGCACGACATTCCAGCCTTCCCTAAGGGTAATGGTGAAAGCCCTTGCAATGTAGGTTTCGTTAAAGGTGGTGCCGTTTTCTGTATCCGTCCATGTTCCTGTCTGGTCCTGCGCCAACCTAACGACAACGTCCCTGTCCACGTATATGTGCCCCCGACTGACCCATTCACCGCTAAAGGAGCTTCCGCTGATTGAGAACCTGATATACTCCAAGCCCAGATCGCCACTGCTGTGTGTATCGCCAGGTGCCTGTGTTCTCAACCACAAGCTTACAGCTCGTGTCTCTGGAGGATCGAACGTGACATTCTCATCTCCTGGAAACCATAGCTCCCCCTCAACAACAGGCCGAAGTGAGGTCGGTGTGCCGATGGCAAAACTCAACTGCCCGTTGGCAATCGTCCCGGTTCCGCCAAGCGTGGAAACCGTTCTGGTTTGCCCCGCAGGAAACGGCGCGAATGTCGGGAGGGCAAAGAATCCGTCACTCCAAGCCGCCGAGTACACCCGTCCCGACAGACTCAGTTCCGCTGCCCCTGGGGCGGGTGCCGGCGGGTTGTTCACTGCCGCGCCGCCACCTCCGCCGTTGCCGTTGTTGTCACAGCCGGCAAGTACAAGGCCAAGAACCAGCACGGTTCCGGCCACAATCATGGTTTTCCTAATCATGGAAAACCTCCTTTGTCCGTGACCGCCCGCCCATCCTTAAACAGGGCGGACAATCACCAAGATTATCCGCCCCGAAGGGCAAGTCCCCCAACGGGGGAGTATATACAAGCCGAAAGTCGGCCATGTATAAAAAGTGGAGAAGTGTCACCGTGAATGTTGGGGGAAAAACGAAAATTAGTTGTTAGGTGGTTGACATATTTACTAGGAGGATGTGTATAATGGATGCCCGGATGCCCATGTTACAGGAAGCCAGGGCGTTTATTGTGTGCGTGTTCATATCCATTTCTGTTTGATATTATGCCACCGAAGATTGGAAACGTCAACGGGCAAAATTCTGCAATTCAAAGAAGCGAAAGCCGTGAAGTTGACAAACCCGCCGCCCCATGCTTATATGATTGGCAGAGGGTATAGAAATGACAGGATGGGATGTTTTGGACAGATTAGTGAGCAGTTTCCCCCCAATCGCCATGGTGCTGCTTTTGGTAGCGGCACTGGTCGCCGTGAGCATTTTTATCGTGGGCTTCACCAGACACGGTATCAACTTCCTAAAGTATGGCATCAAACAGGTGCCACTGGGTGACTCGCTGCAACAGCAGTTTGACAACCTGGAAACCAGGTTGAGCAATAAAATCACCGCACTGGAAACCAAATTCGACAATCGCTTTTCCCAGCTTGACGACAGAATAACGGCACTCGACAGTCGAATCACGGTAATAGAAACCAACCACTTTGGGCATCTGAAGGGCTTTCTTTCCGAACTTACGGGCATACTGCTGGACAAGACCATAATCAACAATGCCGAAAAAGCCAGGCTGGATCACCAGCTTAGTGGTATGTAGTCTTAGGGATCAAAACCCCTTTCCAAAGGAACCCTAACCAGGTTTACATGATGCCCCAAAGCATAGCGGTTTTTAAACCTGCCTATCGAGGTTTCCGCCGCGCTTTCAAAAACGGCAACCCGAAAAACGCCCCGCTCGTCAAAGTAGGGAACCAGGGCGGCAACGTGGAAATACTGCCGCATCCAGGGCCTTCCGCGCCAGTCCCTGGGGGCGTGGGGCGCGTACATGTCGGTGTTCACTGCGGCAAGAAAGAACCTGCCAGGCTCGTCTATTGCAAGGGTGTAGAGTAGGGGAAGAAGCCCCTCGATTCCATAACCGGCGTTTTCCAAAAAGCCCGGAAAGGACCGAACGCTGACATTAGAGCCATGGCGCAGAATGACCTGGGAAAACGGCTGTTGGCGCACCTCGATTTCCTCCAGTGTGCCAAAGGTCGGGGATCTTAGAACCGTTCCCGCCTGGGACGCAAGGTTTCTGATCCAGTCAAGCCCGAAGAAAGGATCCCGCAGCTCCTCGAAGTCGTCGGTAAAGGACGAGCCGCGATCCCCAAAGGGTGCCTTTAACGGGGGAATCGCCATGCGTTCCCCGGTAACCGGGCGCAGAATCCCGTCGATAAGCCATTTCGCGAAACCAGAGCAGTTAAGCCCTGGCTGTCCCTGTTGTTCCTGTCCGGTGGCGATGTAAACGAAACGCCCGGCATGATCTATCGCGCCATCGTCGGCGAACCTAAGCTCTGGAAGCCGCTCCCTTACGTTGGCTATGAACTGTCTTTGTGCCCGAAAGTCGTCTGGGTTTGGTTCGAAGTACCTGATCGGGAACCTGTTCCCGGCCAGTTGCAGTATGTCGTTCAGCGGCATGACGGACAGGCGATCCATGGAAATCGGCAGGGGTTTGCCTCGGACCACATACGCATCGTATATAAGCACGTCCATCTGTACCCTGTCCGCCCCGAAAGGCCGGAACTGGACAAAGGTGTGGGCATCGCTACGGGGAAAGACCCGCACCATAGTAAGGGTCCCGCAGTTTCTGGCGCGGGTGAATTCCCAGGAACCCTGCACCCAGCCTGTGAATTGCCCGCAGCTGTGGTGCTGCCTGGCAAACCGAACCAGAATCTCGCTGGGTCTGCCCAAGGCCCGAATCTCGACCCTGCCGCCGCCGTCAAGATTATGCAGGGCGCGTGGCATCGCCAATACCCTTGCGGGGCTTTCGACAAGCCAGGCCTCCCTGCTTCTGGTTCTTAGGACCGAATCGTCCACAATTCTTGCCACGGGTACGTCAAGGCCGAAAACCGGCTGCACCGCCAATGCCAGGCAAAAAACCGGCAGAAAGAGTTTCCTCGTAATCGATTTTTTCATCGCAGAAATGCCCATATCTCCTTTTATTATCGGCCAGTTTTCGGTATAATGAAAGCTAAGGTGGATAGAAAATGAAACTTTACAACCGCTGGCAGTTGGTACTTTTGTCGGTCATCAGCAGTCTGGTAACTGGGCTTCTGCTCTTGGGTATAGGGTTGCCCGTTCTGCTTTCGAATCTTAGGGAAAGCCCGAATCAAAACGCCGGGCAGGAAACCGTTGCGGAATCGCCACCGGCATGGGGGGCTTCCCCAGTGGATGAGGCATCTCAATCCGAGCATTTCTGGACTCTCGACCTGTTCGATCAACCTGGGTACCTTGAGGGCCAACCCGTGCAAAGGCTTAGGCCCTTTTCTGACAGCGAGCGTACTAATATAGAAATATACGAACGGCTTAATGCCGGGGTCGTAAACATAACCACCCAAACCATGGCGATAAACTGGTTCATGGAACCGATTCCCCGTGCCGGCGGTTCCGGTTCGGGTTCGATTATCGATCCCCGGGGTTACGTGCTGACTAACAACCACGTTATCGCCAACGCCCACCGGGTGTTCATAACCCTGGCCTGCGGCACCAGATTCGACGGAACTGTCGTTGGGACCGATCCAGAAAACGACCTTGCGGTGCTTAGGTTCGAGCCGCCGCACTGCATGACGCTACAGACTATACCCTACGGCGATTCCAGTAGCCTGCGGGTTGGGCAAAAAGTGCTTGCCATAGGGAACCCCTTTGCCCTGGAGCGAACCCTTACCGTGGGCATAGTCTCTGGGTTGGGGCGGCCGATTATGTCCGGCAGGCATGTCATTCAGGACATGATCCAGACGGATGCATCGATTAACCCTGGGAACTCCGGCGGGCCACTTTTGGACTCGCAGGGGCGGATGATCGGAATCAACACGATGATCTATTCCCCGACTGGTGGTTCGGTGGGCATAGGTTTCGCCGTTCCGGTGAACACCGCCAGGCGCGTGGTGGGCGAGCTGATCCAGTATGGCAGGGTTCGCCGGGGCTGGATCGACGCGAGTATGGTGCAGCTTTTTCCGGCGCTTGTGCGGCATGCCAACCTACCGGTAAACCAGGGGCTTTTGATCTCGCGTACCCACAGGAACGGCCTTGCCGAAAGGGCCGGGTTGCGGCAGGGTAGCACGGCGGTTAGGCACGGGCGCAACATTATATATGTAGGCGGCGACATCATCACATCGGTGAACGGCGCGGATATCCGCACCGTGTCGGATCTTTATGGTGCGCTTGAAGCCAGCAGGCCCGGTGATGTTGTCAGGGTCGGGGTAATTCGGGACGGCAACGCCATAACGATCGAGGTGCCGCTGGCCAACCGAGAAGCGGTGAGGAATTTATGAGCATGAACCAAACGCCTTCTTCCGGTCGCGTCCATATAGCCTTTTTCGGGCGGCGCAATGTGGGGAAGTCAAGACTGGTAAACGCCGTTACCGGGCAGGATATCGCGCTGGTTTCGGACGTAAAGGGAACCACTACCGATCCAGTCCACAAGACTATGGAACTTCTGCCCTTGGGGCCAGTCGTGATCATCGACACCCCGGGCATCGACGACGAAGGTACCCTGGGCGAGATGCGGGTGCGCCGGGCCAAGCGGGTGCTGAACAAAACCGATATCGCCGTGCTGGTTGCCGAGGCTTCGTTCCCGCTTGGGCAGGCCGAAAAAGAGCTTGTCGGGATTTTCCGGGAAAAGAACATCCCCTTTATCGTCGCCCTTAACAAAAGCGACCTGTCGTCCCTGACAATCGAGGAAGGCCAGGCAAGTGCGTTGTCCCTGCCGGAAACCCTGCTTGTAAGCGCGAAGACCGGTTTTAACGTAAACGTGCTGAAGGACAGAATCGCCGCGTTGGTCCCCCGTGACGGAGCTGGAAAAAGGCTGGTCGCCGATCTGGTTCGCCCCTTCGACATGGTGCTTTTGGTCATCCCCATAGACAAGGCCGCTCCCAAGGGAAGGTTGATACTTCCCCAGCAGCAGACGATACGGGACATTCTGGAAGCCGGCGCGGTTGCGGTTGTGGTAAGGGATTCGGAGCTAAGGGGAGTGCTTGCGAAACTGTCTGGCGAGGACGGAAGGGGTAGGGGAAAGCCGTCGCTGGTGATAACCGATAGTCAGGCGTTCGCGCAGGTTTCCGCGCTGGTTCCAAAGGAAATACCGCTTACCTCGTTTTCGATACTGTTCGCCAACTACAAAGGTTCGCTGGAAAGCTCCATGCGTGGCGTGGCCATGCTGGACAATCTACAGGACGGCGACAAGGTACTTATCTGCGAAGGTTGCACCCACCACCGCCAGTGTGATGATATCGGCACGGTCAAGTTGCCTAGGATGATAAAAGCCTTTACGAGGAAGGAACCGGAGTTCAGCTTTTGCTCTGGCGGCGATTTCCCGGACGATCTTTCTGGCTATGGGTACAAGATGGTCATACACTGCGGTGGCTGTATGTTGAACGACAGAGAGATGCAGTATCGTCGTTTGACTGCGGAAGATCAAAACGTGCCATTTACCAATTACGGCATTGTCATTGCCAAGACCCAGGGGATACTTGCCCGCAGCGTGGCGGTGTTTTCATCGTAGACTAACGCATCGTTTTTGTCTTAGATTACTTCTGTGCAAGAGAACACCGACGGCGATACGACATCGCGCACGACCTGGCATCCCGCTTTCGTGGAGGCCTTGATGATGGAGCTACGGGAGGTAATGAAGATGGGACATGTTCATCCGATTCTTGAAGAGGCGTTTGTGGAGTACGGTTATATGGCAAAATGGGAGGCCCAAACCGAGGAACGCAACTCGCGTAACATTGCGAAAAATTTGATACGGCTTGGCCTTCCCTTTGAAACCATTGTTTCTGCCACAAAACTTGACCCCGAAAAGGTCAGGGAACTGTATGCATCGGCCAATGATACGGTTTAGAACACGGCTTTGACCTCGACTGACACCCCGTTGCGGACTGCCTGTTGAACGACAGAGAGATGCAGTATCGCCGCATAAGTGCCGAAGATCAAAACATCCCCTTTTCCAATTACGGCATTACCATTGCCAAGATCCAGGGGATACTTGCCCGCAGCGTGGAGGTGCTCTCCTGGTGGAGGTATTCTTCTAAAGAAGCGTCCGGGGAAGGCCCGACTGGAAGTCGGCGGGAACTTGCTGTTCCCTAATCCAAACGAAAATGGTAGCTGGAGTCGGACATGTCAAGGATACCCAAAACCCGCCCCTTAGTCATCGCGGTCGCATTGGCGGCCCTGGCCGTTACGTGTGCAACATCCCCAATGGTCGAACCCCCGACTTGGTATGACGAGGTTCTGTACAGGTTCGTCAGGTTCGATGACGGCACCTACGGCTACGATTTCAATTCCCCGGTTGCATATCACAGGTTTACCGATCGCATAGTAAGAATCCCCGACACCCTGGTACCCGCCAAGCGTCAGTTCAGGTCGGCCTGGGTCGCCACCGTTCACAATCTGGACATGCCCCTTGCCGCCTCTCCAGAGGAATTCCGCCGCGAGTTTATCAGTATACTGGACGTGTTTCAGGACTGGAACATGAACGCGCTTATCTTTCAGGTAAGGCCGACGCTGGACGCTTTTTACCCGTCGCGGATAAACCCCTGGTCGCACTTTCTTACGGGGACGCAGGGCCAGGACCCCGGTTGGGACCCGCTGGAATGGATGATTGCCCAGACCCACGGTCGGGGAATGGAGTTCCACGCATGGTTCAACCCCTATCGTGTCACCGCCGCCAACTATCGCTGGCTTTCGGTCCCTGGTCACACATCGGCCCAGATTATCGAAATGGGCACGGCGGATCTGGTACGCACGTTGAACGCCGTCGGTATGCTTGCCGACAACAACTTCGCCGTCCTGCATCCTGAATACGTATACCGCTTTAACGGAAGGCTGTACCTTGATGCCGGCTTTCCTGCCGTTCGCCAGCACGTCGTGGATACAATTCGGGAGGTTATCGAGAACTACGACGTGGACGCGATACACTTTGACGACTACTTCTACCCCTACCGCGCCGGGGCCTTGGTCTTTGGCATGGCGAACGAGGACAGGGTTGCCTTTGAGCGTTACGGCCTGGGCAACTTCCCGGACACGCCCGACGGGATCGAGCGATGGCGCAGGGAAAACAACACGGCCTTGGTAAGGGGTGTAAGGGAAGCAATCACCGCCGAAAACGAAAGGAGCGGCCGGGCGATTCAGTTCGGGATAAGCCCCTTTGGTATCTGGGAGCATAGGCAGAACGATCCCCGGGGATCTAACACTCCGACCGGTTCGGCCCGGACCTTTGCCGGGCAGGTTTTCGCCGACACCTATCTTTGGGTAAGGGAAGGGCTGATCGACTACGTGATTCCGCAGATCTACTGGAGTTTCGACCAGGGTGCCGCCCCCTACGCCGAGCTAGTCCGCTGGTGGGCCCAGCTTGTCGAGGGCACCAACGTAAATCTGTACATAGGCCACGCCAACTACAAGCACCTGGACAACGCTACTTTCGAACCCGCATGGATGAACCCTAGGGAAATCGTGAACCAGTTGAGGTACAACCAGTTGCACCCGCAGGTTACTGGCAGTGCCTTTTTCCGCTTCCGCCGTCTGCTTCCGACCGAGGAAACGGAGCCTAGGCATAGGTCGGCGAACGAGGCCATAGAGCTTCTGCGTTCTCATTTCCAGGCGCACAAGACAATCGTTCCCGCCAAACCCTGGCTTATGGCCGACGCGCCCGCGCCGCCGCTAAACGTGGTGCGCCGGGGCAACACAATCACCTGGGCCGATACCGAGGACAACAACGCGAGGTACTACGTCGTCTACCGCGTTCTTAGGTCACGGATCAGGCGCGAGGGGTTGGACAGGCTGCTGGAGGATCCGATGAACATCATCGGCAGGGTCTGGCGGGATGGTCAGACGCACAGCTTTACCGACCATGCCCAGCTGCCAAGGCCGCGGCAGTATGCGTATATCGTGGTGGCGTTTAATGCGGCGCATGTCGAGTCGGAACCAAGGGTTGCCAGGGGGCGGTAGGGTGTTTTGCGACAGGATGCTTGCAAATTGGCAGGTTCTGCTGTATTAGGGTTTCTTTTTCAGCACCTGGGCAATCATAAAAAGAGAAATGCTGATAAGCAGCAATGAAACGCTGACGATTAACTGGAAAAACATATATCGCCTCCTATGGCCAAAGCCAGTTTCTTAGCACGTCTATGATGCCTAGCAAGCTAAGCACACCTGCCACGGTCGCAATCATTTCAAGAACCTTGACGGTCGGTCTTGTTCTCTGGCGTTTGCATGATGCCGATTATAGCATCCACTTTCTTGTTTAATTCCTCTAAGAGCAAAACAGCCTTTTCCGTTGAGCTATCGACCATGCCCCTATTTTAACCTTTTTGGGGCTGTCTTTCAACCTTCTGGGAGAGAATTTTCTGTCCCACTTTTGCCATCAACCCTAAAGTGTGATTTCTCCGTTTCGGGCTGCAGTATCTTTTCCACATCCTGCGATATGCGGGTTATGATGCGTTTTGCAAGATCCTGCCTTTCCAGTGTGGTTAGGCATTCCAGGTAATCATCGGCTGCTGGCGTTTCGTCGCCGAGCTGGGGCCTGTCGTCCACGAAAAGCCTGAAAGGTTCGATTTCGAGGGCTTTTGCTATCTTTTCGACCATTCCCATGGATGGAACGTTGGCGCATATTTCCATTCCCCCGATATAGCTGGTGGTTGTGTCCAGTATATCCGCCAGTTTCATCTGTGACAGCCTTCTTTTCTTGCGGTATTTTTTCATGTTGTAGGCAAAAACCTTCATCATGTCCATGGCTTGTATGCTAAGAGCGAATAAAACGAACAAACAATATGGTGTTGACAGATAATCATGGGCGTGTTATATATTTCAAGTGGATAGTCCAATTTTGGGGTTGGACGACCTCGCATGAGGCTTTCCATGCATCCAGCCAGTGTTGGTGGATGCCCCTGGCAAGAAGGAGCGTGCCATATGTTTAGAAGATTACTGTTCGTTGCCGTGTTGCTTGCGGGGTGCACCGCACTCGCATTTTCGCAGGCAAGACCCGTGCTTGGAATACTGCCGTTTACCGGTGGCTCTGGAGGGGACGGCGAGACCATAGCAACCCTCATTTCCATGGAACCAGAGATATTAAGTGCTTTCACTGTGGTACCACGCACCGCCGCCCTTAACGCCATTTTTGCCGAGCACTACTTCCAGCTAGCCGGTCTTACCGATTCGGACACCATAGCTGGCATAGGCCGTATGCTCAACGCCGATTACGTTCTTTCTGGCAACATAAGACGGCTGGGGGACAGGAACCTTGTAATCGCCACAATCGTCAACGTGGAAACATTCCAACAGGTTGCGGGATATTACCGCACCTATGGCACCATAGAAGAGGTTGTTAGTTTTCTGCCTTCAATGTCGAGAAGCATTGTTGATGCCACTTTGGTGCGAGATGCCGCGACTGTTCCCAATCTGGCAATGCTTCCGTTTACCCTAGCCCCTGGAATAGACGAGCAGGATGCGGAAACCTTGTCAAAGATACTGGCCATAGAAATAATCAACACTGGCAGTTTTGTCGTTTTGCCCAGAACCTCTACCATACAGGCCGCGTTGGAGGAAATGGACTTTCAGATGTTGGGTTATACCGACGACGAGGGGATGGCGGCACTGGGGCGGGCAATCAATGCCGACTTGGTGCTTTCTGGCGGGGTTCACAGACTTGGTGTTCTAAATATGTTTACGGCTCAGGTGCTTCGCGTGGCAGATGGCAGCGTGGTTTCTGGGGCTTCCAGAAACTATCAGGTTATCGCCGATGGCATAGACCTTATGGCGGAGCTTGCCGTTCTGCTTACTGGCGGGGATATAGCCATCGTTGTTGCGCCAAGGCCAAGGATACCGATGTTCAACGACCCGGCAAGGTTCTGGAGCATCGGGGCTTCTGGCATCTTTTCCTTTGCCGAACCTGTTCCCGCTGGCGGCTTTTCGGTTCAGGCGACACTGGCCCCGCTTCGCCATTCGTTTCTAAGGATTGGCTGCGATTTTGTTTTCAGCGGCTCTGGCTTTGACTACGGCAGGGCGGTTGAATTTTCGTCTAGATCGATAACACCGTTTGTCCACTACGCATTGTTTCTGCCTTTCGCTGGGAATAGGCTGGGCTGGTATGCTGGTGCTGGTGCGGGTTTTATGACAACGGCGTTTGATGTAAGCGGTTATTCCGAAAGCGTTACCGACAGTTTTGTCGCGGTGGATTTTGTCACAGGCTTTAACATCGGGGGCTGGGTAGGTATTTCCTATGTTCTGCGAACCGACTTTTCGTCGTTTTCTGATAGGCTGTCGGTTGGCTTGACGTATCGTTTTCGCGCTAGGGGAGGAAGATAAATATGCGTAGCAGAATTATCACACGGTGTCTTTTTTTGCTTGCCGCCTGTGCGGCGTTCTTTGTGGCCTGTGACAGTGGGCTTCAGAGGCGTATTCCCGGAGAGGCCGCCGTTTTGCTGGATTATTACGGCAGCAGAATAGTTCCTGGCAATACCCTTGAAAACAGGCTACGGTGGATGCAGGCCAATGCCCAGAGCGGCGGCAACTACGTTATAGAAATAAGCGGCAACGAAAGCATTGCGCCTCAAATTCTGCCCAATGGTAGGATCAACCTTACCTTGACCCTTCGCGGTAGTGGGGAGATGCGAACCGTGGGCCTTTCGTCCAGCGGAAACATCTTTAGGGTGACCTCGGGCGTTACCTTGGTGCTGGGTAACAACATTACTCTACAGGGTAGGGGCGGGAACAACGCGCCTTTGGTGCTGGTAGAAACTGGCGGGACGCTGATAATGGAGGAAGGGGCCAGAATTACTGGTAACGACAACACTGGTTCCATCGGCGGCGGCGTGAGCGTTGAGGGCACCTTTGTCATGAACGGCGGGAGGATAACTGGCAACGCGGCTACTCGTTCTGATGGCTGGACGGCCGCTGGTGGTGTGTTTGTTAACGGTGGCATGTTTACCATGCATGGTGGGATTATTTACAATAATACTGCCAACAATAGCGGCGGCGTGCATGTAGGTTTGGGCGGCACATTTGACATGCACGGCGGGGAAATATCGGGTAACACATCGAATGGTAGTGCTGGCGGCGTGTTTACTCACGGTGTTTTCAACATGTATGGCGGAAGAATTTATGGCAATGCCGCTAGCGCAACCAGTTCCGCTGGTGGGGTGCTGATTTTTTCTAATGATGATGGTGCTGGCACGTTTACCATGCAAGGCGGGGAAATCTCTAGTAACAGTGCAGGCGCGGGTGGCGGTGTGTATAACACCGAGATGGGTATATTCCGCATGATCAACGGGGTTATCCACGGCAACGATGCGGCGGCTGGGCTTGGAAATACCGTCACTGGCGATGGCGCGGTGCTAATCAATCGTGGCACGGCCCAACGCGGCACATTCAGCGGCGGTACGTTTACATCGTTGGGCGATTTAAGCACCAGCGGCTTTACCTTACGCGTGGCAAATGGTATTTTGCAGTTGGACTTGGAGCATGACGAGGATGCCGAGTACGTAATGGTACCTGGAACTGGCCTTGTCGATCAACTTAACTGGCTTAGAATTTTTTCACAGAGCGGCGGCTCATATGTTATAGAGCTAAGCGGTAACGAAACCATTGCGCCCCAAACCTTGCCAGAGGGCAGAACCAACCTTACCGTGACACTTAGGGGTGGCGGCGCGATGCGTACTGTAAGCCTTTCGGCCAACGGGAGCCTATTTACGGTAGGTTCTGGCGTTACCTTGGTGCTGGGCGAAAACGTAACGCTAAATGGCAGGACAGGGAATAATGCGCCATTGGTGGTCGCAAATGGGACTCTGATAATGGAGGAAGGGTCCAGAATTACTAGTAATGCTAACACAAGTTCCTTGGCTGGCGGTGTGCGTGTCAACGGGACATTTACCATGCGTGGCGGGGAGATAACCAACAATTCGGCCACCCTTACCACTGGTTGGACTGGCGGCGGTGGTGTGTTTGTTGTCGGAACCTTCACAATGTTTGACGGCATTATTTCCAACAACACTTCCGACAATGGCGGCGGTGTGCATGTTGGCTTAGGTGGAACATTTACCATGCGCGGCGGGGAGATATCGAACAATACCTCGAATAGTAGCGGTGGCGGCGTGAATATCCACAGCGGGTTTTATATGTACGGCGGTAGAATTACCAATAATACCGCTCCTGGCGTTGGGGGCGGCGTGGTTATTATTGCCGATGGTTCTGGTGCTGGAGTGTTCACCATGCATGATGGGGAGATTTCCAGTAACAACGCTAACAATGGCGGTGGCGTGTTTAACAGTAATGGGGGTACCCTACGCATAGTCAACGGGATTATCCACGGCAGCGATGCGGCAGCGGCACTTAGGAACACGGCGACCGCCAGCGGTGCGGCCTTGTTCAGTGATGCCGAAGATACGGTTCAGCACGGTACGTTTAGTAATGGTACTTTTATCTCGCTAGGCACTTTGCACAGTACCGACGACACCATCAGGTTAGTAAACGGCTTGGGGCAACCGACGGGGGTTACAGTAAGCCCGACGGCCACTGGCATCTTGGTTGGCGGATGGATGGAGTTTTTTGCCGAGGTTGCTGGGTTTGCCGCCCCGCAGGGCGTTACTTGGTCGATTGACGAGGCGGACCGGCACGCGCAAACCGTGATTGACGCGGATGGTGTTCTAACGATAGCCGCCGCCGAAAGCCTTTCAACGCTTACTGTGCGTGCCACATCGACGTTTGATGCCACCGTAAGCGGGACGGCAACCGTTACCGTGCTTATTCCGACCGTGACAGGGGTTACGGTAAGTCCGGCGAGTGCCAGCGTCGCAAGAGGCGAAACGCAGAACTTTACCGCCACAGTTTCGGGAACCAACAACCCTCCTCTGACAGTTATCTGGTCAATTGTCGAGTCGGGTGTACACGCGCAAACCGCGATCAGTGCTGGCGGCGTTCTAACGGTAGCCGAGGCCGAAAGCCTTTCGACGCTCACCGTGCGTGCCACATCGACGTTTGATGCCACCGTAAGCGGGACGGCAACCGTTACCGTGCTTATTCCGACCGTGACAGGGGTTACGGTAAGTCCGGCGAGTGCCAGCGTCGCAAGAGGC
>Ga0209755_10004630_pt1 | contig 16146 bp, 4 predicted proteins | sample TergutCo191P1_FD_187301 | JGI IMG/M metagenome (GOLD analysis project Ga0209755, IMG submission 187301) | Cornitermes sp. P1 segment gut microbial communities from Petit-Saut dam, French Guiana - Co191P1 (SPAdes) (version 2) | ecosystem: Host-associated > Arthropoda: Insects > Digestive system >... | reverse complement strand
TCAGGATAGGGGATAGATGGTGGGAACTTGTAAATGCAGTAATCAACATTCTGGTTCCATAAAATGTGTGGAATTTCTTGTCTGTGACCCAGCTGGCTTCACAAGAAGGACTTTGTTCCATGGAGTAAGTATGTGACATTGTCCACCACTTAAATTACTTAAATACTGAAATTCAAGATCAACAGACACTCACTTCTAATATGACTAGTGCTGTCAGAGCTTCCCTCCCTGCCTTAAATGGTATCTTTCACAAGGCCTAATCAGTTAAGTATTCCCCTTTCCTACCTGCTGTAGAAACGATTGAATCCTTGACTGAAAATTTTACACACAGATTCAATTACTTTCATAGCCATGCTACAAATACATATGCATCTTTGAAAAGTAATTTTCCACTGAGGTCAGTGCTGTTTCCGAAACGCTGGAACCTGAATTCACTGAACTGTAGCATGATTCATTTTTGTGTACTAATTACAACCAGTAAGCTGTAATTACCTTTATGTTCTTTTACCAGTATTTTGCTTCACCAAGTTATATCAGCATAAAATTTGGCAAGTGTACTGGGAAGCACACAAAGATGTTAACATATTCTCACACATGAAACAAAACAATCTGAATTTCCATTCAAGAATCACCAATGTGCAGGTACATGATGCGATGAAAATTAAAACTGAATGGAATAAAATGTTAATTCTTGTGTAAACTAAAGGCAGGTCAATAGTTTCACATTAATAAAGTATGTTTAGTCTTAGTGTTATCGTAATATTTAGTTGTGTGATGATTATGATGAAGATATCTGAATGCTCCAGTCCTTGTAGTATACACCTTCCAATGTGGACTGCCTGTACAAAGGTTGACCACGCTGGTTTAAAAAAATTTGAGTAGAGAAATATAACATTTCAATATGGCATTAACTGCACACATTTTGAGCAAAGAAGGTACTAAAACTGCCTCTAATGTTTACTGCAAACAGAGCAATTAAAAGAAAGTCTGAGATGAAGTCTTCGTTTTTCTGGAATTTTGTGTGGCCATAGTTGATAGTTTGTTACCAGCATTTTAAGACAATGTATTGGTCCAATCTTCAAGGGCCAAGCAGTCCATCAAAAATGCCAGAGCAGGAAATGTGAGACTATACAGGGACGGTGTAACCAGGGACTGGTTTGCAAGAAAGGTAATTGGGGGTAGTTGGATTGTTGCAGCCCTAAGAAGGACCATTACTGGAGTGAGTTATGGTGAGGTAAGGATGCAAGATGTCAGCTGATCATCAGTGAAGCAGCTGCCTGGGGCACGAGGAAGAGAAAATGAAGATACGAAAGAGAGAAGGATAATGGTGGGCACCATGAATCAAACACGAGGACATGGAGAAAAAATGGAAGACTGGAAGGAAGACAGATAAAGAGATGCCAATAGTTCAGAAATCTTGACAGTTATCTGCTTTGATATTACACACCACAATACATGCACTAAAATTAATTTAAACTCACTAAATTTTCACTTACATGATTCCCATCCAGTATTTTCTTATCAAATAGCTTGCAAACTTTGGTATCTACAGTTGCATGCTTGACTCTCCATACAATTGTAAGGCTCTTCGGAATACACTCTATTCTCTTCATCAGTTCACTGTAACATTGAAGCAAAACATAAGAGAATATAAAGCAAGTAACTGTGAAATAATACAACATCAATTTATATTACATATTCTTTATCTTAGGTTACTACAGCCTGTTTCTGATGCATAATTGTGACTGCTGAAGTTTACCTTAATGGGATGAGTATGCTGAAGCAGTTCAAACATTTCAGAACATTTTTAAAAATATTTATTCAGTGCATTCAGAATCACTATTTTTATTTCAATACCAACTAAATGCACTTAAAATATGGTAATACTGAAACATGTCAGAGTAAAGTGAATATCATATCACATATTGTAAGTGGATTCAGTTGGTACTTAAGTGAAAACAGTGATTTCAGCACATACTGCAAACACTAGACTTGAGGGGGATCGATGTATCAGGAAGTAGACAGACAGATACATCCCACAGCGGTAGAAAGGGTGAAGTGTGGAGCTTGGTGCCACACATAGAAAGACTATGTGGATGAGGACAGGAAGCTAAACTTTATTCAATTTGTACCCATCTTTACAGCTGTATCTGTGAGTGTGTGTCATATCCTAATGATGGCTGTGATGATTCGCAGATGTTTGCTGCAGCTCCAGTTTCATCACATCTGAAGCTGTGTTTGCTCTTGGAGCAGTCTTGACCTATCACAGTCCACCAATTCCCCAGTCTGAGCTTCTGATGTGTTGGAATATTCTACTATACTATGACGTATGCTGTGCCATAGGTGCATGCAATCTTCTAAATGACAGATTATCTTGTTAGTAGTTGTCTGTCCTTGACTGGTGTGAGATAAGTAGTGATTTGTTTGAATGGTTTGTTGATGGTGTGAATCACATTTTTCTGTGTAGTCTGCAAATGCAGTCTGTTGTTCTCTACAATTAGGGACATAAGCTTTATCTATCCTTCATGGGCACTGTTCTTGCTCTATTCAATAGACCAGAGAACTCTAGTAATGTCCTTGTCATAGTAACCACTTGGTTTGCTAACAGAATGAGTTTATGAGATGTAATTTAGATGGATGGCAGGCCTTCTCACAATATCTTCTTGTCATACATACCAGTGTTGTGGTGATCTCTTATGTGCGGGTGAATAAAGCAGGGGTGAATCTGCCTGTGTGGGTGGCTTTCCTGTAGCTGGCATGTTATAAGTATGCAAAGATAGTATGTGGAGTAGAAAGTACACTATCTCAATATAATGCACTCTCTCTCAACTGACACATATTTTTGAAGCACAACTTAAAGATGATTTCTGCAACTTTTTTTTTTTGAGACACTAGTAACTTGTGGTCAGCAATGTGTCCACAACCATGGAAACTTCTACTTTGTAATACCATAATCTTTAGGAATTTTTTTAAAAATGTTAAGGTATATAAAAATATTTAGCACCTAGGAATTTTTTCCCAGCAATCAGTAATAACCTCCAGAAGCCAGGCATATGAGGGGGTGCTGATAAGTCCTTAGCCCGACCTACTTCCCCATGTCGTAGGGCAGAATCGATAGTGTTGTTGGAAAGAGGGGTCTGCTCATGTGCCGAATTGCAAGTCTTTTCTTGCTACAGAGGCTCAGAGGAAGCATGTCAGGTGATGCGCACAATTTCAATAACATGGAGATGCGAGCTGTCATCAAGTTTTTTTTCCTGCAAGGCAAGGCACTGAAGGAAATTCATTCCATTCTGATGGAAACATTAGGAGAACATGCACCATCGTATGCCACCATCAAAAAGTGGGTGGCCCAGTTTAAACGTGGGGATTTTTCCACCTGTGATGAGCCTCATCCTGGACAACCCAAAACAGTGACCACCAAAGAGAATGATCAAATTCACGAGCTAATCTTGGAAAACCACCGGATTTTGGCTGAGCAACTGGGTATCTCACGTGAGCAGGTTGGATCCACCATTCATGAAGATTTGGACAAGCGGAAGCTCTCTGTGACGTGGGTCCTGAAATGCCTGAACGCGGATCAAAAACATCAAACGTGCCAGTCGTCTGAACAACTTTTGGAATTTTTTCGGCACGATCCAAATGATTTCCTGTTGCAATTGGTGACCATGGAAGAAACCTAGTTATATCACTATGAGCTGGACACAAAGCAACAAACAATGGAGTGGTGGCATAGTGGCTCACCTCATCCCAAAAAATTCTGAGTGCAAAAATCCACTGGAAAAGTTCTCGCCTCAATTTTTTGGGATCAAGATGGCATCCTCCTAATTGATTATCTTCTGAAGGGCCAAACTATCAATGTGGAGTATTACTCATCTCTGCTGGTGCAACTGAAGGACATTTTGAAGGAAAAACGCCGCAGGAAGGTCACCAAGGGGGTCTTGTTCTTGCATCACAATGCCCCGGCTCACTGGACATTTGCAACCCAGAGGAAACTGACCTACCTGGGCTTCCTATGTCTTGATCACCCACCCTATTCACCAGATCTGGCCCCGTCAGACTACCACCTGTTCCCTGGACTCAAAAAACAATTCAAAGGTCGCCATTTTTCATCCGACGCAGAGGTCATTGCTGCTGTGGACACCTGGTTGGACCGACAACTTTCTATATTTCTTTTGAGTGGCTTGCAGAAGTTAGAGCAACGGGCTAAGAAGTGTATTGAACTCTGTGGGGAGTATATTGAATATATCCGGAGTTTGGTCACTGTAGCTTGTTTCCTTCCTTGTCGGGCTAAGAACTTATCAGCACCCCCTTGTACAACATTCTGTATCGAACTAAATATATGATAAAAACGTAAAGCTGTCATGCTTAAATAAACACCACGCTATGAAAACACATGGGCAAGTGACAATGATAACCTCAACAGTAGAAGATGAATAGTCAGCTTCTTGCTGTGCCTGATTTACCCATGCAAGAATTCCTTGTACCCACTGACAGATAACTGCATTGGCTCCAGAGCCACTTTCGGATGTAATGGAGGAGAAAAATCTCTACTCCTACTAGGAAATGAACCCAGATTCCCAAGACATCAGCCAGTTGCCTGAATGACATACCTCAAGTCCCTGGGTCACGAACATTCCTTCACACTGTGTATAAAATATTTTATATTAAATCACAAATTTCGTGGTGTGAAACATGGATAACTAAATTATGTAACTGTACATTTACAATTACTGTTAACCTTACCACATAAGGTTTACCAAACCTCAGGACGTTATTCTATGAGTGATTGCATGTAAAAATGCTGTGTCAGCATATGTCTAATTATCAACCATTACATCATTACAAACATTTTAATGTATGAACATGACCATAACCAAAAATTGTAGAATACACATGTTTTATCATAAAATAAAGTTATGTAGCAGATAACACCATGAAAGAAAGATGTCCATTAATTCTTAAGCTATTGTACAACATGTACTGTGTAACATCACAGAACAAATGCAGCAGTTAAGCCACACCTACTGTATGTACAACACCAAAACAAAGACACAAGAAAATTATGTATCAGATAATACTACAGAAGAAAGACATTAATTTTTGGGAATGTTACAATTTTATATTAGTTTATGCAGTTATAACACGGAAGAACAAAACCAGTTTCTGTTAGGTAATATTAAAGAAAGTAAATTTTCAATTACATGGCACTAATTAAAGTTCAAAATAACCTCCACCATTCTGTATGCACAATTCTGCGTTACTCAGAAGATAATCTGTTGCCTTTCTGATAATTCTGATGTAAATGATGTACAAGCAGTACGTTAAGACATAATTGCTGTCTTTTTTTTTTTGGTGTTATTGGATATTTGTGTAGTACACCAAGAATTAATGGATATCTTTCTTTCGTGGCATTATCTGACACATAACTTTATTTTTATTTGCACAGTAGGATAAAAATGCATGCATTTTACCATTTTTGGTTATAGCCACATACATACATTAAAATGCTTGTAGTGACAAAATGGCTGATTGCAAGGCATATGTTGATACACAGTTTTTTATTCCAAATGACACAAAATAACATCATGAATTTTGAAACATCTATATGTAATGTGCAGTGTGATGCTCAAAACACCAAACATCAAGTACATATATATGCTCTTCTGCAGTCCCCATCAAATTCTGGTCTTCTGCAAACCAGCATGGTCATTCTATTCCAGTGCCACAGGGTTAATACATCAATATAAAATAAGAGGATTTCACACACTTTTTGCCATACTTACTCTGTAAGCCATCTTGTAGCTGTGTCCAGATTTCGGAAGTAGGCCTGTTCATCCAGTGACGAGAATGGATCTTTCAACATAACAGACTTGTTATGGTACATAACTGCTTTTATGTAACCCACACTGGAAATAGAAGGTACCAACTTGATTGATACAGCAGTTTTACCAACTGAAACCACTGCTGACCCTTGTGGGTGTGTTGGTACTGCATGTGCTGGTGTTGTAAACGTATCTTTCAATGGGGAATCAGCACTGTAAAAAAAATTAACAAGAAAGGATTCACTGTAAAGTATGTACAGTAATAAAAAGGTAAATCAGTCCCATTACAGGCCTGGAGTGGCCCAGAGGGTTCCAGGAAGTTACAGATCCCAGATTACGTGACAGTGGCCCAGGATGGTGGTAAGGTTGTCAGCCTTATGCACTGGCCGCCTTTACCCTCAGGAAATGCTCCCGGTACTCATTTCTGTTAGAGGCTGAGTCGACCACAGGGCCATAGTGCGATCAGAAGGATTTTATGTCAATGAAAAATTCCAATGACACCAGCTGGGATTGAACCAGCGACCTTCCGATTTGTAGCACAGCACCTTAACCACTGTGCCACCGCAGTCCCCATGTACAGTAATACTGAAATTAAAAAGTAGTGGATATATTAAAAACTGTTTTATACGTAACAGCATTATCTGGGAATGTGAGGTAACCAGCAAAATAAAAATGGTAAAGTTCACCCTAGAACAGGCCATGAAAGCCCAGATGGGAAGTAGAGCTATAGCTCTAACATTTCTCAGTCATCTCGTTGTGTATATGTTCATGCGAAATAAAAATAAACTGGATCAGTTATTTATTTTTATTCTGCATAGCTCTACTCTTTCTTACACTCTGCAATAGATGGGAGTGGGTGGTCAACACCATGCCCCAGCCATTTTACCCCCAGGAAAGACCCCAGAAGCCTCAGGGCTAGCCTGGATGGGTGAGCAAATTCTCGCCCCCATCAGGATCGATCCCCAGACCATCCAGTCCATAGTGAGTCACTGTACCAAATATGTTATCCTTGGGTTAGGTCTGTCCATGAGGGTGCTAGATATACTAAAATACACGTTAAGCATAACATTTTGATATGTGGAAAGTGGTGATATCCGGCAACCCCTCTCCTCTCAGAGATGCCGAATTAAACAGCTGTTATTGTACATGCAGGAAGTATAACACTACAGTTTTCAGGGTTATGACACCAAAGAGTGTTTAGGGTTGTTACCAAAGTATCTGAACAATACATTGTCCCTGTCTTCTTTTTTGAAGACAGACAAACCACATTATAAAACTGTATTTTGTTGTAACCCAGAAAACAACAATCTTAACTTTCACCAACCAAAAAATATCTATATCTCAGTCATATTTCCACTTCTGCTACCTCTACCACATGAATGGCAACTACAACCTATGCCAAATGCTGGAAGAGCCTAACACATAACCCAGCTAAAGCCCAAAAGTTAAACACTACAATGTAAGGATTCACCATATTTCTGTACATAAGAAATGTTCATATAAGGCTCTGGTAAACCGATGCTTATAAAATTCTTTACAACTATCATCTCAACCTTTAACATACTGCCTAACCATACCCTGGTTCTTAACTAACAGCAAAAATTAACCTGAATTACATTTAAAGACTGAAATCACACAACACAGTAAATAATCTCCATCTCAATTATAAAAACTATCAGTTAACGCTGTACAAGGACATACTGTCTGTCTGTCTGTCTGGGATCCATACAAAACACAGAAAACTACTCCATGGCTAGAATGTAAAATTTCTGGCACTTTTTAAAGCTGAACAACAAATCATTTTTCTATATGGAAGTGAAATGTGTGAAAATGACAGAATCTGTATAAAAACACACTTTAACAGGTTTCACTATTTCAAAACTTTGTATGCTGGGAAACAGAACATTTCTAAAAAAGTGTTTTTATTTGGATATTAAAGCTTTAAAAACGTAGTGAATACAATTTATTCACTGAAACACCGCAGCTATGACATTAAAGTTTCTCAAAAATCCAAGCCAGAAAGTAAAAACCCAAGTTAAAACATCACCTAGAGCAGATTACATTTAGCAGCATCCTTTCCTGTGTACCAGGTAAATTTGCATCCAATGTCAGTCCTCAAGTTTAATTATTGTAGATGAAAATTACATGACTTGCAGTATTTCATGGATATTGTCTCTGTGGAAATTAGGCATCTCTGTACTCTTACCTAGGCACAGATGCTGCAGTGCAGACAGATGTTGATGATGATATGACATCTCCAGGTCCAGAAACAGTTTGTTTCTTGTGTATTTCCAAATAAAGCTTCTTGTTCTTACCACTTCTGTTACAAGCATCTCTCTTTCTCTTCCATAATAAACGTGTCTTACGGAATAATGACCCTGTGTCACAAGGTGTTTCAACATCTAGCACTTCTTCATCACTATCAGATTTCACTGATGAAACTGTATTTAATCTGCTTAAGTCAGAGTCGCTAATGGTTAGCTGTGGAACACCTTTTAAACTTTCTTGTTCTTTTTCTCCTTCCTCCACAAAACACACATCTCTTGCAGTCCCATATATTGCAATATTATGTTTTTCAGTCACAGACATATCATTTCGTAAATGTAGGGCCTGTTTGCGTCTTCTCGAGCCCACTTTCCTCAACTCAACTGCAGTACTACCATCCGTTAATGAATACTGGGAAGTGTTTCCACTCTCACTGCATGATATACTGTCATCAATTTTTGTACGGAATTCTTCTCCTTGTAAATTAGACTGTGACTTCTTTGTATCTACTGCTGTGTTTGACTCATCATCATCCAACCATTTTAAACACGTGGAAGTGGCAATACTTGTACTGTCTGAAGACACTCCATTTCCATCTGGTCTCACAACACAGGACTTCACACTACTTACTGTACTTCCTTTGCCTCTTGATCTGGATGTGTACAACCACATACCTCGACATACTCTGCCATCTTGTGGGGCAAGTGCTATACTATCATACAACTGTTCCATCTTTGAATTAAGGACAGCCTCTTTTCCACCAGACTCCAATAAAGAAGTGATATTCTCATCTCTATCAGCTAAAGAATCAATCTGTGCATCCAAGTACATGGTATTTTCTAATCTACCATTAATAATCTTGATAGCACACACACCAGCATCTTCATTGAGGCCATACGGACCAACAAAAACTCGAGTGTAGAGGTTTGGAACAGTATACACGCCAAATTTCGGTTGAGCAGCTCCAGCACTTTGTTTTTCATCATGTAACAGGCAGGCATTCTTACCAAGAGTTTCCTTTGAAAGCCTCTTTTCAAGTGGCAAACGAACAGTTTTACCGTGGCAGTTAGCCAAGTAGATAGCTCGGATAAGCTGTGCATATCTAATAATGCATTTACTGTGGATAAGATGCAGCAAATCAAAACGACTTTTTACATTTAACATGTACCAACGAGCAGGGTCAGGTCCTGTTGGAAGCGGAACTTCAACACCTGAAGTCTGAAACATGCTGCCAGAATCACAGCTGTTAGCAGCTAATTTGACAGATCCTATGACAGTAGGAGATGAGACAGCATGTTCCAAAGTAGACTCCAGATTAGCAGTAACTTCTGTTCCTTGTGGAACAACAGAATTTTGTACAGGGTTTACCTCTGTTATTTTCTCAGTGTCATTATCCTTCAAAGTGTTGTCATTCTGTATCTGCCCTTGTGCATCAGAAACCTCTGGGTCACGAGTGTCACAAAATGATTCTGATTGTGAGGATAAATACTGCCCTGTATTTGAACAACCAAGAACTGGACATATTTCTTTACTGGGAGAAGGTACTTCTGTAGTAAGAAACTTCTGTTCTGCATCATTATTCATATTCTTACCATCAGTACCTAAACCATTTGAAATTAATTCAGTGCCTGGAAGAACCACAGTCATGTTTTCACTGCAAACTCCTTCAGTAAATGTGGTATGTGCACCGTCTCCTGTTGTTTCCACAGTGTCAGTCTGCACAAACTGCAATCCCAGTGGTTTGTTGGGATGTATAAGCATGCCAGTAGTTTCACAAAGGATTGGTCTGCCACCTTCTCCACTTAATGATATGTCAGGGAGCAGATGGTTCTCTTCTTGTCCACCTGCTTTCACAGCAGGAGTTTTATTCAGATGCAAACATTTATCCACGCTTTCCTGCGAAGTGTTGACATCACAGTGAGGTTTTCTTAACTGCTCAAATGGTGGACTAAGCGACATAACCATGCTTGTCATTATCGTATTACTTCCATTCTGCTCATGGCACTTGCATTCATTTCTAATTTCTTGTTCCTCTAAACTGCAAAAGTGCTCTTCAGCTCTATCTACAGATCTTTCTGCCTGCAGTTTAACTGATTTAGTATCTTGCGGTTGTCTCTCATCAGTCTCTTGGCAGGCTGCCTGGTCAGCAGGCTGAATCTGTAGTGATTGGTTTCTGCAAAATTCCTGTATTTGGACATTTCTCTGAAGAGAACAAACTAGCTCCCAGTTGTCTCCATCAAACTGTACAAGTCCAAAACAATTTATGTTTACTGAATTGACATCACGTATTTTGTTCCCATGACTCAATTGTTCAATAAGGAAAGTAATCAATGGTGGTAATTTACTGTGGAAATCAGGAGAGCAATAAGGATAATAATCACGCAGGCTGACGCAGTGTTGATTAGGTTTATCAGCAGTTCCTGTAATGATAAGTTTGGGTGCAGAGTCACATTTATGCTGCAACCACAAATGATATGTTTCATTTTCTATCAGGTTCAGCAGAATATTCCAGTTGATTAATTGGACTGAACCAGTAGCATTCTGGGACAGATCCAATGGCATGTTACAATTTTCCAAAATGCTTTTAAGTTCAGAGTCTTTCTTTGATATTAATTCAGCCAGTCGCACAGAATTAATATCACTGTTGCATTTTGGTAAAATAGGAATTAAAGCTGAAGAAAGCTCTTCAAATATGTCACTCTCATGAAATTTTTCTTCAGAATGGCAGTCCTGCTCTTTGCATAAATTAAGTGTCTTCATTTTAGTTTGTGTTAAGTGAGTGCCTTCTTCTGGGATATTTAAACCTGTAGACGGTACTTCTGTTAACTGTCCTGCATTTAGAAACATGTTCATGTTAAAAGCTTCATCATCCTCATTTTGCAACTGGTCCACCGATCCACATTTCTCAAATTCTTCTGGTTTGAGAGACACGATGCTCACAATTTTACCAAAGCCAATTTCCTCATTATCATTCCCAAGGTCAGAATTAACTGGCCTCATGTCCTGTTCGACTAAAGAGAAGGGGGTATCTTGTATCACGAAGTCACTTGGGGTCACTTCTAATTTAGTGATTCCATTTACAGGCTGTGTTATGACAAATGGAGAGTAGTGAGCATTGCTGTCATTATACACAATCTCAGATTCTTGGGCATAAATTTTCCTGTGCTGCCTTTTGAAGAAATGAGATTGGTTGCGAAGAACATAGTTTATAGTAGCACCATTTGTACGGGCAGAATGACGATCCACATTATGACTATGAATGTCTGCACTGCTTCGACTTACACTTTTTACTGCCACGTTCCTAGATGTAGAGCTTCGCTTTTTCACATCATTTGCTCCAGCAGCATCAAGAGGTGGACCTGGAATTGGTGGAGGTCTTTTTAAAGGTCGGTAGGACATTCTCTTCAATAATTTTAAGCTCTGTCCTGAACAGAAGCAGTCATACTTTGAGTGAATCATACACCATGGCACAACACCTTCTAAACCTTCTGTTCTTTCAATATAAATCTTGCAGGGCTTCACCTTAAAGCGTTCACACCAAAGGGGTATCTTCTGCTCGAGAGTTAATTTGCCCCTCATGGACTTGTGGAGTGATTTTGTAACACCCACTGATGCTGCCTTTGGTACTCCTACCTGTACATAATCTGGTAAATACAACTGTTGTCGTTCACTACGTCTGGTGGTGTGAACACCGGACAGAGCTGGTGTAATATTTATGCCCTCTCCTGCAATCATCTTGCATTCAGCCATTGCAAACTCCTTACCAAGAACAACAGAAGAATCTCTGTATCTCTCAGGCAATTTGATCTCCCTACGACGTCTTCCTCCATCCCCACTACTGCCACCTCCTACAACAATCATTTCATTCTTTGACTGTATCACTGTGTGCCTGAATTCTTTTTCTACCTTTGCCAGGTGCCTGTTTCCCTCATCTTGCAAACGCATTGCTGTACTATACAGGAGTGAAGATTTTTCTGCAGCTGAATTGTTATTTGGCTGATCTGTGGAGGACTCCTGACATGAGCATTCAAACATGCATTCTGGGTTGCCACAATGGTCTGCTAATGCTGGAGAAGACCGACAGGCTTGGAGACTAGCACACACACAACCTAACTGACAGAAATCTTGTTCACAGAAAGCACCTCCATTTATATTCTCAACACAACCATTTCTGTCATCGGTCATAACAATAACATTAACATCCAATCTGTTCAGTTCCCTATACACCTTGTTCCTTATGTATTTTGCAACAGATTTTTTTGAACATTTTGGTGGTATCACTGTAAGTGTACCTGATACATCAGGATCATCTTGTATGATTGAATCTTCTATTTCATGATTCAAAACACATTCTATCATGTCCTTAAGAACGCTGCTGACTTCAAGCTGCACCTCATCAAGGGGTATACAAGGTGATGAAGTATTTCCATCTCCTTTACCTTTCTTTGAATCAAAACATGCGGCTTCTATGCCTGTCTCTACAGAAGCAACAAAACTATCAGCTCTGATGGGACTTGCACCAAGTGTGGACAATTCTGAGTCTGGAGATATCTGTACTATTTTGAAGGATGAAAAACCTGAATCAGAGTATTTTGGAACTTCAGAATACAAGCAAGAATTTTTGGGACTTAATGGAGTAACTTCATCATTCTTGAAAGGTTTAATCTTTAAATGTAAATCCTCTATGAGAGGTAAGTGTTTTATTGGAATCACATGTTTTTCTGTTCGATCATGATCACCAATATCTTTGCTTGACTTCACAACGGCGACAGCAAATTCAGCCCACTTGCTATCTATATACAGGTCAGCACTTCTTACAGCCATAAGCTGTTTAATGGCAAGTGGATGTAATGGATGTCCCACACCAGGAAAAACCACCATTCCATATTCAGGGATTGCTGAACCACTTGATTCAAGTGGCTGTAAATCCTTGGAAGGTGTTAACTGATTCCTACTGTTATTCTGTTCTCTTTCTCCACAAGATGACTTTGTATCACTAATAATTTTATTTTCAGTCACTGTAACATCAGGTACAATGACATCATGAGATGGGTCCTGTTTAATTTCAGCCTGAACAATATCCAATGGTGAAGCATGTTCACTAACAGCTAGTTCTCTGTTCATTTTGCTACCAGTAATTCGTATAGGCCTCTTCCCAATCCAAGTGTACTTATAATCAGGATCCAGGATGTATTCTTCCTTCTTAAAATCTTCTTTGTCTATAAGTTTCAAACTAACAGGATTTTTACTACCAAAATGTTCTGTAAACTTCATGGGTCTGATAGGTACACTGGGTCGCACAACAGGTTCATTTAGAGAATGCAATCTTGGCCTTCCCCTCTGAAGTCTTTTCTCCTCTTTCACAGATTCAACTCCACACATCTTCAATCCCAACATTTTTCGTTTTTCTGCCAAAGTCTTGGGCTTTGGGCCAATTTTTTTTGGTAAAGACAATTTCTCTGGTAATGTATGTGAAGGTCTATGAGGTGAAGGGAATATGAACTGGTCTGTCTCTTGTTCTGCATAATGTGTTATTCCTTCCTCTGCACCCAACTTAGGGATTTCATAGCTTATATTAAGCTGAGAATGGGAAGAAAGATAGTTATCTAATATATCACTTACAAAGGCAGATTTGGAATTCTTAGTCTCACAACTACTTGTCTGAAGATGTTTAAGAAATTCAGCTGTTTTAGGATGGAAAACAGCCCCAGAACTGAACAGCACATCTTTCACTGGGCTGTGTTTCTGTTTTCCAGAAATGCTGCTGGTAGTTCTCTCACTGACTGCCTGACTGCCATCCTCTTTAATTGTTGGACCTATGTCTGTGTCATTATGTTTGGTGTCTTCAGAATACCAGTGGTTTTGTTGATCTTCTTCTGTATTGGCATCATCTCCTGTTCGAACATCACAGCTTTCAAAGCCATCATCTTCTTCACATGCATCATTGCTAAAATCATAGTAACGGGAGGGATTGTCATTAACAGCAAACTGTTTATTCCTCCAGCCCTTAATTTTTGTAATGTCATTTGTCTTTGTCGGGACAATTGCCTGGTTCACACCCTGCATATCCACATCACCACAATGAGGGAATGCATCATCCATCATATCTAGACCATCATCACTTTGAATCATTCCATCATCTATAGATGAACCATGATAAAAATCTTGTTGAATTTTAGTAAACTCAACCATGTCATGCTCTGTTTCAAATGACAACATTTCAATCCCATCAATAATGTCCCGTTCCTCTTTTCCTGTACTTACACACTTTGGTAACGTAAAAATATAATCATCATCTTCATCACCCTCTATTACAGGCCAGGTGTTTGAACCCTGAGTCACATATGCATCAGGATCACTGTCATCAGGGAGCTCTTGGGCAACATCACATTCAGCAAGTAAACCTCTGCCAAAACTCCCAACTATCAATCTTGCATTTGAAACATTAGACTGACAATTAACACCATTTTCAGAATTCTGACTACTATTCAATTTCGATGTGCCATTAAAATTTGATTCCTCTACAAATTTTTGGAAGACATCGTTACTTGAAGATCCTGCTACCACTGTACATGATGCACCTTTATTCTTGTTATTTATGGTGTCTCTACAGATCTTTGAATTAGGATCTGATGTCTTCACACTTTCATCCTTGATGTCATCATATTCCTTAAGTTTTGCTTCAGCTGAAACAGGGCAATACTTCTGACAGTCAACTTTCTTGTGACCCCCATGTAAAGTGAAGTCTTCCAAAAATTGTATATTTTCCTCATTAGTTTTTATTTCCAGAGTGTTATTTTTATTTAAATCAAATTTTAAAAGGTTGCCTTCTGGCTTTCTACAACAGAGTTCAATTATATTTGTACTGCCTTCAGACACAGCAGCAACCTTGGCGAACTCAGTATTTTGCATCTGTACTGCTGATTCACCTTTCTTCAACTCTTCGTTTGATATGCAAGAAACTTCATCGATAGTATAAAGTTTAGAATCACGTACCTTGAATGTTCCTTTACAGTAATTTGCAACACAATCATCGACTTTATTTGAATTGTCTGCAGTTGGTTCTCCACCTGCTTCTGTTGCATCATAACCCTTCTCATTTCCTCCACTTTCCACATAATGTTCTATTGACATTTGTTTTTGATATAGATCAGAAAACTCTGTATACTCAGGGAATCTTACTCCTTCTTGTTTCACATTTATTTCATCTTCTGCACCTCTCAAATTTTCAATGTTGCAGCTGTGAGTACACATATCTGTATCACCTTGTTCCCTGCTGTATTTATTAACAACAGAAGGAACTGAATCCTTCACGCCTATTTTAGATAAGTTACAAATATCCTCTGCAACCTGCTCACTTTTTTTTGTTATATTCTTAACCTCACAGGCCAATGGATGATGAAGCAATTCTGTACTTTCATTCTTTGAATATAAAGAAAAAGAGTCCTTGTGACTTCCATAGCTTTTATCTGTTTCTGTGCATTGCTTCTTCAGCACAGACTCTGAGGTGGGGGTGCACTCATCCATATACACTCCTTGATTATCCGATTCAGCTTGTAAGTTCTTGGATTCAACTAGATCTATGGATTCTCCACTTATACCTATACATTCTGTAGTGCTCATTCCCGAATGCTCTCTATTTTCTAGGACAGGTGCATGATCAACTGCTTCACAAAATGTGTAACTCCTTTTCTGAGAAATTAATCTGTTCTGTTCCCTGCCACAAAGATTTGAAGATGCTGAATATTCAGTCACATTATCCTCTTTTTTGACCTTAAATTTCTTGGTACCTGAAGTATTTACATGATCATCACCACATTCTCCTTCATACACTGAATGTGCATCTGCATCAAAATTCTCAGTCTTTGGTATCAGAGATCGAGGACTTCTTCGCATCCGTTCACTTGCCTTCCTCAACTTATCTCGTTCCCTCAGCCTTGTTTTAACCATTTTCACATTTCGAGAGAAACTGACAACTGATTTGTTGTTTATTTTATGTTCATTACCAGCTTCCACTGCTTTCCTCCACCTTCCACATTTCAGTGACCTGAGACCCAAT
>Ga0209755_10004629_pt1 | contig 16147 bp, 13 predicted proteins | sample TergutCo191P1_FD_187301 | JGI IMG/M metagenome (GOLD analysis project Ga0209755, IMG submission 187301) | Cornitermes sp. P1 segment gut microbial communities from Petit-Saut dam, French Guiana - Co191P1 (SPAdes) (version 2) | ecosystem: Host-associated > Arthropoda: Insects > Digestive system... | reverse complement strand
TACAAGCATCTTGTCCCGCCGCCCGATTAAAACCCGCCCGATATTCTCCCGCACGGCGTCTCCCGGCATGAAAAGGTCCATTATGTTGAACCCCTCATCCAGGGCGGCATTCATCACAGTTTCAACAATCTCGTAGGGCTTATTGTCCAGATGCTCAGTCCCCAACCCGATTACACTGGCAGACATACCAGTCTTACCAATAGGACGATACTGCATATTGCACCGAAGTTTCCCGCGCATAAGCACCTACCAATTCTTGAGTATTTTAGTTGTAGTATTAATGATCCGGCGCAAAAAACCCCGAATTTACTTGTTCATCTGCTGAAGAATATCGTCTGCCTGAGTCTGCGGCGAAAGATCCTCCCAAGAGGTCTTGTTATCCACCGCTTCCTGATACGAGGTAAAACTCTTAACATTGTTACCATCAATCCGCCGCCACATCCCGCCAATAAACCTGATAGTCATGGTACACTCCTCATCAAAAAAAGGTAAATTTGTCAACCATTTTTAAGTATAGTAGCATAATTCAAAAAAACAATCCAGCGGGGGAATTTTAGATATCTCGAAAAAGATTAACATTTTAATAATAATTACACATTTTAACAGTATTTTACTCAAAATTCTTCAATGTCATATTGTCTTTAACCTCTTCATGCGATATTAAAAGGTATTTCCATGGTTTGCCGTAATTTTTGGCACTATGCTCCGAAGCATAACTGCACCATGCCTGGGCAGCCTTCTTCTTGGCAGTTACTTCATCAGAATTTATCTGGTTTTTTGCCTTTGTTTCTATCATATAAATTGTATCATTTGTTTCTGCGACAAAGTCAGGCACATATTCTGAGTTTTCGGTTCCATTTTGATAATAGATTTGAAATTGGCCCTGCGCGGGTTTAAACCACTTGTTACTTTCCTGCTCAAGAATTACCGAAAAACGGCGTTCTGTGTCAGAATCAAATTTTACAATCTGGTATAAACATTTTGAAAAACCATTAAATATTATTTGCCCGATTTTTGATTTATCATAATTCAGTGTGCGGTAATTAACGGGCTTAGTGTCCGCATCTGCGGTAAAAGCAATTTCCTTAAGTGCAGTAAATCCCTTTGTGATTTTTACAAAAAAATCTGAAACGTTGTCCTTTCTATGTATCTGCATTTCGCCATATATAAAAGTCGCAAGCTGTCTTTGGTGATACAGTATTACATTACGGACATCTTCTTCGCATTTAAGATAACTTTTAATATGAGCAATCAATTGCGAACATAGATCATATAAAATATCGCTGTGTTCATCATATGAAATATCTTCAAATTCCATAAGAATCTGAATCAGGTAATCCTCAAGCCGGATATCTGTTTCTTCTGTCTTTTTCCTTGATAGTATTTCCTGAGTACTGTCATTGAGACGCTGTATCAGCAAATCTCTTTCAACAGGTTTATACTTTATGGAATCACAGTCAAGTGTAAATTGCGAATATCCAATATTGCTGCTTCGGTTTGGGATAAGAACTATTCTTGGAATGTCAATTGTTCCGGCAATCATTGCGTGCACTGTTTCTTCTGCAATTTTCTGATAATCAATTTCTTCATCAATATTTGGCAGCTCGTCTTGCGTTAGTATGTAATTTTGCTTTGCCTCGTTCAGCAATGAGCTAAGAGTCTCCCTTTTCAATAAAAATTCGGAAGACGGTATATTCTCATAGTTTCGTATTGTATCCATTACCACTTGTGAAAATTTCTGTTGCGCTTTGTTATTATACAATGGCTGAACATCATTGCCTGTTTTTTCTGTGTCATCAGTATGAGATCCAACCTTTTTATTTATATTTGGAGAAGAAACAACGGTTCTGGTCTTTTTGGAAGCACTTTCATTGTCAAGATACACCTTTTGAAGACGAAACGGCGAATTTTCGCTATTTGCTTCGTCAACAATATCCTGAAATCTATCATGTGCAATTATATTGAGGCGGTCGACAGCTGAAACACCTGTTTTCTTTCCATACGGCAAGCGAAGTCCACGGCCAATGGACTGTTCAACCAAAGTACGAGCTTTAGCGGCGCGAAGTGGAATGATCGTGTAGAGATTGGTAACATCCCAGCCTTCCTTGAGCATATTAACGTGAATAACAATCTCGGTAGGTTCATCACTCTTTTCAACCGAGAGCAGCCGTTCAACATTTTCCTCTTTTTCTTCTCCACTCTGGCTTGAATCAACCTGAATGACCTTTCCTTTATACGCGCCGTCAAAAAAATCTGCTGACTCCATCCTGGCTTTCAATTCCGCCGCATGTGAGGTATCTCGTGCTATGACAAGCACAAAAGGTTTAACGATTTGTCTTTCATTTTGTCTGGCATATGTTTCAAGTTCAACTTTGATATCTTCGTGAACACGAATGCCATCTTCAAGTTTTATTCGCTCCAATTGTTCGGCATTGAATTGGGAAGGATTGAAATTCTTTTGTGTCACAACTGCCGGTATTTTTATAAAACCATCTTCCATTGCTCTTGCAAGAGGATATTCATAGATAACGTTGTTGAAGTTAACCGGTCCTTTTGCAGACTCAACAAACGGCGTAGCTGTTAATTCAAGACCAAGAACTGGCTTCAACTCGTTTATAGCCTTTAGTCCGGCAGAGGCGCGGTAACGATGGGATTCGTCCATCAACAGAACAAGATCCGGCAGAGCCGCAAGGTATTCAAAATAGCTTTGTCCGACATATTCAGAGAGCCGTTTTATTCTTGGCACTTTTCCACCGCGCACTTCTGAATTAATTTTAGAGATGTTAAAAATATTGACATGTATTTCGTCAAATAAGCTATTATCTTTTATGCTAATACCTGAATCATAGTTATCGCCAGTAATGATGAGAGGCGGATTCTGGGCGAATTCGGCTATTCCTTTGAAAACATATTTGGAAGTATTGGGAGTAAAATCCTCTATTAACTTTTTATATATAGTGAGGTTAGGCGCAAGAACAAAAAAATTATGCATCCCATTGTTCAGATGAAGATATGTTATAAATGCTCCCATAAGTCTTGTTTTTCCTACACCCGTGGCAATCGCAAAACAGAGTGATGGGAATTCCCTCTCAAAATCAGTAACTGAAGAATATTCGCTTTTTATTACAGAAAGACTATTAAACAGATTTTGATCTTTGGCAGGCGGAGCAATTTCGTTTATCCGCGCAAGTATTTCAAGACTATCGCGTAACGGCTGGCGAAGACTGAGGCGGCCTGCAATGGAATTTACTAATTTGTCTGACATTTTTCCTCCTCCTCAAATAAATCTTTTTGCGCCTTTCCTTGTTTTTTCGCCATCGGCAAGTTTTCTATCTGTAAACTATAATCATCATGCCCCCATTCACATTTGGCAAGTACAGTGTTGGGGATCTTTTTAATGGTCAGGTTTGGAAAACCGCCTGCACGGGAACGAAACGCGGTACACATGACAAGAAGCGTTCGATTGCTTCCTACTTCATCTGATAAAAGTACAAGCTGTTCATATGTAAGATGAGCGGTGGTTATGTATATAAAATCATTTTCTGTTGATTTACCGTGCATCCAGTAAATTGTGTCAGACGGCGCGTATGTAAAACCTTCAAATTTACAAATTGCTTCCGCAAGCATCTCTGCGTTGTATTCTTTGTTGATGACCCAATTACCCCATTTATCCTTTTGCAGCAGTGACGGAGCAAGTCGATAATACCTGAAACCGCCTCCGCCTTTCCAATCCGCAGATTGAGTTATGCCGCCGGAATCTTCACCATCAATAACTTTTTTCAAGCGTGGAATGATGTGTGTATGGCAATGCTCGCCAAGTTCCACCATTATCCATCGCCGCCCCATTTTCTGCGCAACAGCTCCTATTGTGCCAGAACCAGCGAAAGAGTCAAGAATGAGATCGCCGGGGTTGGTTGCTAATGTTAGTATTCGTTCAAGAAGACGTTCTGGCTTTGGGGTTGTAAATACAGACTCAGAATTAAATTCTTTTACTTCCTTTTTTGCTTCCTGATTATCACCTACTTCATCTCTGAACCACAATGTTGTTGGTACAAATCCATCCTTCACATCTGTTATAAACCTTTTAAACCGCGGTACATTATCTCCCTTTGAGCCGAACCATATTCTATTTTGAGAAATTAATTCTTTCATTCGTTTCTCTGAAAAACGCCAACTTGTTCCTGCTGGTGGCATAACTTCTCTACCAGAAGGAGTAACAATTGGATAAATATCTTTTGGGTTTGGTGTCTTTGCATGACATGGTCCAGATGCCCAAACACCGCGAAAATCGTTGTCTGGATTTGTATACCCTTTTTCACTATCATCTGAACGTGGTAGTAAATTTGGTCGCCATATTTCTTTAACTTTCGCATATACCAAAATGAAATCATGATTATCCGAAAACCATTTGGCATCATTACTTCGAGTATGCTTTTTATGCCATATACAACTTGCAATAAAATTATTTCTTCCAAATATTTCATCTGTCATTACTTTGAAATATGCCTGTTCTGTATCATCTAGAGAAATCCAAATTGAACCGTCTTTTGCAAGTAACTTCTGCAACAATTCCATTCTGTCTCGCATTAGTCCAAGCCATATTGAGTGTTCTATTCCATCATCATAATGTTCAAATGCGCTCCCTGTGTTGTACGGCGGATCTATATAAATGCATTTTACTTTACCGGTGAATTCCTGTTCCAATGCTTTGAGTGCGAGTAGGTTGTCGCCAAAGATTAATCGGTTGTCAAAGATATCGTTTTTGCTTTTGCGTTGTTTGGCATGGTAGCTTTTTATTGTGTCTTCGAGAAGAATTCGTGGTTCGAGTCGAGGCCGGCTTTCTTTGCCAATCCACGTCAGTTCAAGGCGCTGGGGGTTAGGGTTGGGCATTTATTTGATTCCCCCAAAAAATAAAAAAGAAGAAAGGTAATTTTGTGTGTAAGTCATACCCGAGAAACTAATACTTCTAGAAGCATTAGTATAATTACAAGTATTAAACCTTTCTTCTTCTCTACCTATCATAATGTAATTTTGCCTTTTTTGTCAACAGTCTATATAATATATTATCTAGATTTAATTCCCATTCAATAAATGTATATTTTCCATTACCTAATTCATTTTGAAATAAATTAAAGTCTTTTATATAACGGGCATTGATACATTTTTTAGATATTTCAATAAATATATTTTTTTTAAATTCTTCATCAAAACATGTATATGGACAACTTTGAATATCTATAAATAAGTAAAACGCTTCCGCATTTTGTTCAATTTCTATATTACTAAAATAATTAACAAGATATTCTTTCAATACACTCATTTTTTTATTATTTTCATTGTAAGTCTGTATAAATACAATAATTTCAAAATAATTCAGTTTATTAAAATATTCTTTTGTTATTTTTCCTTTTTCTTTATTAAAAAATAACTTATCGAAATGATAATCAAAAGAAATTTGTTTATTATTATTTTTACAATAATTTTTTATTGCTAAAAGAGTGTAAACATAATTTATATATTCAATACTAATATTATTAGTTGTCCTAATATTTTTTATTCTTTCGTAACATTGTTCTAATTCTTTAATAATAAATTGTAAAAAATTATCTATTATATCTTCATATATTTTTATTTCTTTTAATGTTTCTAATATTCTGTAAGCTATTCTATAAGATGTATCTACACGAATATCCATGTTATAGAGGAAAAAATAAACAGAAAATAAAACTTCCATACCATCATAAATGGAACTTGTTGATACGATTGTTTTTGCTTTTTCTTTATTTATATATTCAATTATTTTTTTATCAATTGTAGCCAACAAGTAATTTACTACCGAACTATATGAAATGGCGTAATCACTTACTATTGTTTTAATTTGTGTAATTATTTTTTGAGCATCATTAAATTTTAATCCATCTATTTTATCAACTTGTAAGTTATCCGATATCAAAGAAGACAATTTTGCTTTTGCAATTGTGTTTTTTGTAATAAATGGATTTTTCATTGTATCAGATTTTGATTCATTAATTGATAATTTATATTCCCACAAACATTTTTGCAATACCTTATAAATATAATTAAAAATATTATCATCATTATAAAAAATAAAATAATCATCAACGTATCTTCTAATAACATAATCTCTATCTATCAGAACATTTTCATTACTTAATTCCTGTATTATATTTCTATCTATTTTCTGTAATATTATTTCTGCAAATATTCTCGAAATCTCTGGGCCTACAATAATACCATGCGTTTCATTAAAATTTGATTTTTGCATCAATTTATCAAAATTCCAATCAAATGAATCTTTTTGATTTGTATTTTTTTTTGCTATTTCTTGTGTTTTTACAGCCCAAGAAATTGTATGCGTATAGATACTATAAAAACATTTAGAAATATCACAAATGAAACAACATTTATATTTTTTTTCTAATCTTTGATAATCTGCAGATTCGTAAAATTTATATACACCATCAAATTTCTTATATGAAAAATATTTTACATATTCTATTAATTCTTTTTCTGAATTATCAATTTCTATAACTTCTCCAGAATGATGTTTTGCTTCTCCTGAATGATAAGCATTCGTTATTCTTGTTGGATAACGAAGAGATATTTTAGTTTGTTTATTACATAAATATATAATATATGAGCCATATTTTTTATAAAAATCAATAAAATCCTTGCATTGCAATGGGTGAATTAATGATAATGTTCTAAACTCGTTTTCACCTTTTCTTATTTCATAATTAAATGGAATATAATATCTTTTTTCACTCTCTATAAATAAATCTTTTACTTCATAACAATATTTTTTCCAACCTTCAACATTAAATACTAAAGGTACTTCATACGGAAATAATTCTGTTAATAATATACGACTATAATCATGTTTTTTTACATATTTTTTATTCATAATGCTTTATTCCTGATAATATTTCTTGAATATTACTATATGAAAAAGTTTCTATTATTCTTTTTTTATATCCAGCAGTAATTGATAACTTCTTTAATTTATTATATTGCTCAGTATTTAAATTACATTTAAATATTTTTAATGTTTTGGAATAAAAACACTCTATAGATTCTAAAAATTTTCCATCAGAATCACATTGAGAGTAATTATAATAAATACCTCCATATAATTTGTCAGAATCATTTTCATAAATTAAATGATTTGTAAACAAATATTTTATTCTAATTTCTAATTTTCTAAAATTATTATCATATTTATATAATAAAAATGAATTATATATACGAGATTTTATTTTATTAATTTTATTTTTAGCAATACCTAAAGAAGGTTTATGATTTATACCAAGTTTATATCTATACCCTAAATAGTCAAAACATATCTCGTTGTTTGATGAGTATTTTTGTTTAACAAAACAACCTTTGCTTTTATTACTATAATTAAATGTATAAAAATTACCTTTAGATGGGATATAAAAACCATTTGTTTTCTTTGTGTTTATTGCTAAATCTAATTTTGCAAGTTCTTTTTTAATAATTAATATCATTTTATTAAGCTCTTTTTCTGCCGAATCTATACTAAGATTTTCATTTGTATAAAAAAGGATGATAATATCATCAACATATCTTGCGAAGTACCCAACAGAATCCATTATCATAATTTTAGTATCAAAATCCCTCATATACAACTCAGAAAGACTTGCACTAATATTTAACCCTCGCGGCAAACCAACAGATTCATAAGAAATCATCTTCTTTAGATATTCTATAATTTCAAAAGATACGATTTTTTCTCGTGAAAGTTTATCTAACAATTTTTTATTTTTTATAGACTCATAAAACGAATGAATATCCGTCTTAATGATAAAAACAGGCGTATCGTCATGTAATAAAGTTTTTAAATCTTGAGTTATATAATTTCTATTACTTTGCTTCACCTTATAAATATTACAAATAATACTATTTATTTTACGTAAAACTAATTTCGTTATTAAATCCTCTGACATAGTGATATTACCAGATGTCACAAATTTTAATTTTGATGGAGATAGAATAACTTCGCTATCATTAAGTATATCTTCAACACTTGACCAAGATTCTGTTTGTTTATTCCAAAAATCTCTTTGTCGAACAAATTTCATTATAGATTTTATGTTTATTTTTTGATTCAATGATTAAAATTCTCCTTAAATAACAATTTTTCATTAAAAGTATAAGTCAACTCCAACTAATTGCTTTGATACTTTCCATGCGTTAATAATTCTCCAACCCTCTCTACCCCCCAGGAAACATTCCTGCCAAATCACTTTCAAGATTCGACAGGCAACTATAAAGCATTTCTTCGGTTATCGGACGCTCTGAATATTGTTTTAATGCCATCCTTATTGCCATTTCTTTGAGTGTCTCAAGGCTATAGCGTTTCAGAAGGTTGGGATAATTATATTCATCCAATTCCAGAATAAAATTTTCAGCGAGCTCATCCATAAATCTTCATCCTTCTACGTCAGCCTTCAAATCCACAATAGCACAAAAATCCCGCACCTTCAACGCATATTTAATAGCCGTCTTAACATTTGCATCTGAAATATCCATTTCTTTAGGATACCTTGGCTGTACAGCAAAATCAGTCAAATAATTACAACTCGATAATAAACTTGAAAAATTACTATCATGTTCAGAACATAGATTGCAAAGAAGCGTCAAATCATGGGTTTTCGGAGGCATTTGTTCCATAAAAACCAAAAAGCCTTTCAGATATTTCTCAACTGCCTGTTCACAATGATAGCATATTATTTCACGGTGTTGTGGGCGCATTTCTTTCAATAACAAGACAGTATCAATATCAGCAGCAGCAAATTTCAACCATTCCGCGACCAGTTCTTTATCCATAAATATTAACCCCTTCATCAGCTATTACTTTTTCCAGGGTTAACCTGTGTTTGCGATTTTCAAAAGTACTTTTTCGACCAATCAAAAGGTCAATAGGAAAAGTTTGCTTTCCAGACATACTCATACGTATTTTTGCACCAAGCTCTACAGTATCAACCTCGTAATCAGGAACAACGACATAAATATCAATGTCAGAATCGCTATTTGGTATGCCATTTGCGTATGACCCAAAAAGGTAAATTGCTTCAGGGTTGGTATGGGTTTTGATAGCGGCGGTAATAAGATCAAGTTCATTTTGGATAACTGTGTTCATCTCAGGTATACCAGAATTCTCCTTGCTAAAAGTTAATTTCACTCATTATATCTTATGAATTCCTTCTCCTCAACCAGCATCATCTATAGGCCTCTTCAATTTCTCATTGACAAATAATACACAATGTAGAAAACTATTGATATGCAAATCTTTTGGGATGAGGAAAAGAACCAAAAACTCATTGCAGAACGGGGGCTTTCGTTGGAAACATTTGCTTCATTAATTCTTGAAAAAAAGTATCTTGCGGTTCTTAAAAACCAGTCAAGAAATGAGCAAAAAATATTTATCATCCCGTTTCAGAATTATACTTATGTTGTCCCTTTTATCATTGACAACAGTCAGAACATTATACTTAAAACCGTTTTTCCCAGCCGGAAATACCACAAGGTTTATGGAGGAATTAAATGAAAACAACATTGGATAAATATGAACAATCTATCGAAGACAGCGTAGAAAAATTTATTCCTCTTTCAGATACTGAAAAGGATGAAGTTGAATCAATTATTAACACCGCCAACAAAACACGGAACATCAACATCCGTATTTCTGAATACGACATTGAAATGGTCAAACAAAGATCCAGAGAGGAAGGCATTCCATATCAAACGCTTATTTCCAGTATCATTCACAAATACATCACGGGAAAACTTGTGGATGAAAAAGTATTGCTAAAATCAATGGAGCTTTTAAGACGCTAATCCCCCCACTACACATCCAGATTGCTTACAAGAAGCGCGTTCTCCTCGATGAACTCACGGCGGGGGCCGACGACTTCGCCCATGAGGGTGGTGAATATGCGTTCGGCTTCTACGGCGTCGTCCATGTGAACCTGGATGATGTTGCGGCGAACAGGATCCATGGTGGTTTCCCAGAGCTGGTCCGGGTTCATTTCGCCGAGGCCTTTGTAGCGCTGGATGCCGTCCTTTTTGATTTCACCGAGCTGGGTCATGATTTTTTCTTTTTCGGCGTCATCGTAGGCGTAGTAGTCCTTGCGGTTGTGGCTGATTTTATAGAGGGGCGGCATGGCAATATAAACATGCCCTCTCTCGATTAGCTCGGTCATGTAGCGGTAAAAGAATGTGAGGAGCAAAGTGCGGATGTGAGAACCGTCAACGTCGGCATCCGCCATGATGATGATTTTGTGATACCGAATTTTGCCGGCGTTGAATTCGCTGCCGCAGCCTGCGCCTATGCTGGCGATAATTGGCTGGAGTTTCTCGTTGGTAACAACTTTTTCGATGCGGGTTTTTTCAACGTTGAGCATTTTTCCCCAGAGAGAAAGAATCGCCTGAAAATGCCGGTTCCGTCCCATCTTGGCGGAGCCGCCGGCGGAGTCGCCTTCCACGATGAAAAGTTCGCAGAGGGACGGGTCTTTCTCTGAGCAGTCAGAAAGTTTACCGGGAAGACCGGCGGAGTCCATGGCGTTTTTACGGCGGGTGGCGTCACGGGCGGCGCGGGCGGCTATGCGGGCTCTGGCTGCCAGCACTGACTTTTCCAGTATATTTGCAATTACGTCCGGATGCTGATCAAAAAAAAGTTCCAGCTGCTCATTGATTACGGCCTCAACAACGCCTTTAACTTCCGAGTTCCCGAGCTTCCCCTTGGTCTGGCCCTCAAACTGGGGGTTGGGCACTTTCACCGAAAGCACAGCCGTGAGACCTTCTCGTACGTCATCGCCGGAAAGGCTTTCTTCAAGTTTCTTGGCATGCTTCGATTTTTTCAGACATTCGTTAAGAGTTCTGGTAAGGGCGGACTTGAAACCAACAAGGTGGGTTCCGCCTTCCCGGGTGTTAATATCGTTCACAAAAGAGTACATTATCTCGTTGAAGCCGTCGTTGTATTGAACGGCGGCTTCAATCTCTATACTGCCGCCCAGACCGTCATCCCGAACGCTCTCAATAAAAATTGGCTCTTTGAAAAGTACAGTCTTGTTCTCGTTGAGATATTCAACAAAACTTTTGACACCGCCTTCAAACTGGAATTCATGAACTTTGGGCTTGGTGAGCCTTTCATCCCTAATGGTGATTTTGAGGCCCTTGTTGAGAAAAGCCAGTTCCCGCAGCCGGTTACTCAAAGCGTCAAAATTGCATGTGATGGTTTCAAAAATCGAGGCATCGGCTTTCCAGCGAATCACAGTGCCCCGGCGCTCCGGAGTTGAAGAATAGGGAAGCTTGTCAGCTTCAGTTTTATGGGCTGGCCCATCCGGAATTCCAATCTTGTAGGTCTGAGTATAAATGCCGCTTTCAAGGTGAACAAAAGCTTCGCACCATTGCGAAAGAGCGCAGACTACCGAGACGCCTACACCGTGCAGTCCACCTGACACCTTATAGGATTTTTTATCGAACTTACCGCCGGCATGAAGCCGTGTCATAACAAGCTCAAGGGCGCTAATTCTCTCATCGGGATGAATATCAACCGGGATGCCGCGACCGTTATCCTCCACGCGGATTATATCGTTACCTTCCAAAACTACAAGGATATCGTCACAATGTCCCTGCATAGCCTCGTCAACGGAGTTATCCACTACTTCAAAAACTAGATGATGCAGTCCGTCTATGCCTGTTGTACCGATATACATACCGGGGCGTTTACGAACCGCCTCCAACCCTTTAAGAACAGTAATATTTTGCGCGGAATAGGTGGAATCCATTATTTCATGGTATAGAAAATTGATAAAAAAGTAAATGATCGCTGTCTGCAAAGTACTTGTGGCGCTGGCTTTGATGCTTGCCCCGGACAATAATTACGAATAGAATAGCTTATGGAAAAAAGTGCCAAACAGTCGATACAGGAACTCAGCGCCAATATACGAAAACTCATTTCAGTAGACGAAAAGAAGCTGGAGTACATTATCGCCGCCTGGATTGCCGGGGGACATGTAATACTGGCGGATTCACATGGTGTTGGAAAAACATCTCTTGCTCGGGCTATGGCAGGATCAATTCTCTGGCGGAAAGAAGACATGAATGCCGGAGAAATTGCCATAGAGGGATTCAGCCGCATCCAGTGCACGGTTGATCTTCTCCCGCAAGACATTCTTGGTTACAACCGCTTCATCAGCGGTTCGGGCGAGCTGATTTTTAACAAGGGGCCAATATTCGCTCACTTCGTTCTTTGTGACGAAATAAACCTCCTTACACCCAAGACGCAGGGCAGCTTTCTTCAGGTCATGGAGGAACAAAGCGTCACGATCGAAGGGAAACATTATCCGCTGCAAGATCCTTTCTTCATCATTGCCACCATGAACCTCCGTGGTTCACATCTGTTTCCCCTGCCCGTTCCTCAGCTCGATCGTTTCATGCTGCGCCTCTCTCTGGGTTACCCTTCCGAGAAAGACGAACGCGCCATCCTGGAAAAACACGGCAGAATGGATGCATGGGAAGGTTTTAAAAGCGTTGTCAGCAGCGAGGATCTTATCCGCTGGAAGAAAGATGTCGATCAGGTGCAGATGCATCCTGATGTCTTATCTTATATTGTCTCCTGCGTCCGCCAGACCAGAACTCACCCGGACATAGAAAGTCCGGCAAGTCCCAGAGCGGGCGTCCGGATATCCAGGCTTGTTCGTTCCCTTGCGCTGTGCCGAGGTTTAGACTATGTCCCAATTGATCTGGTGAAAGAGACATTCATACACGCCATGGCTCATCGAATCATAACAAGGGATCCCTCCATTCCCCCGGAAACGCCTCTTCAAAATATCCTCGACACAGTACCGGTTGAACCCGGGAGGCGAAAAATCATCTGATGGGCCGAAAATTCCGACCTGTTTTTACATTACCGGGTCTCTGCCTCCTTGTCATTGCCCTGGTTGTGTTGGTTCGTTCTCTTGCTCTGCGCAATTCCTATGAGATTTTGCTTTCTTCAGCCGCATTGCTGTTTCTGGCTGTTCTTGGCGCTGTGGGCGCTTGGGGAGCACGGCGGCTTTTGACTCTGGAACCTCACTGGAAGCCTCCCCTACCCCTGACTGCGGCTTCTGAGGAAGACTGGCTGGTAACAAGCCAGGTAACGGCAATTCCCTTGTTTTTCAGGCTCCATTTTCTGGTAAAAGGACGCTTTTTTCCTCAAGGCAGCAAAGAAGCCTGCCCTGTTTTTAGCGAAGCGTCATTAGCGCGCGGAGCTGACTCGGCCCGGCTGAGTTTCGGTTTTCCGCTTGGCGGTTATTTTCTGGGCGAATTTTCCTGCCGGCTCAAGGATATGTTCGGTCTTTTTTCATTTCCCTGCGGACAGAACCGGACACAAAGCTATAATGTACGCAGCTCTCCGTGTAACGCAAAGCAATTCAAGATCAATACGCAATCCGGGGCTGAAGATCGGCACAATAAAAGCTCCAGTGATGAAGAACGCTACTACATGAGGGAATACACCCCCGGAGACCGGCTGCGGGATATAAACTGGAAAAGTTCAGAGCGAATTGATACCCTCATTACAAGAATTTCCCCGGATAGCAGGGAAAAAGTAAGCCGCATTGAAATATTCTTTCGCAACTACGGCCCCGTTTATAATAAAAATAAATCACGGAAAGAGCGGCCCACAATCGAAGAGCTGTGGTTCCTTGACAGGGCCAAGGCGCGTATTGCCTGGTTTTTAAGAAGCGTTAATGAGGAAAACGCATCTTATATTTTCCACATCCGCACTGCTCTGGACACATGGGAACTTGGAAATCAGGAAGAGATAGAATCATTTCTGGAAGAACTCGCGGCTGTTTCTTTCTCTCCGCCTCAAAATGAAGACATCGCCGGTGTACGCACCGAAGGCGGCACAGGGGAACTTTACGTCTTCTCAACGGCCTGCGACAGCGCCCTTCCGGCTTTTCTCCTTGCAAGACAGGATAAACCGCTGACTCTTTTCCTCGTTCAGGGCGCGAAAGCCGGAACAGAGGGATCTGAATGCCTCCGCCTGCGGGATTTCCTTGCCAATGGCTCTTTTCCCCTCATATGCTGGCTGCAGCCAGGGAAGGGCCGACAGTTAAGAATTCCAGGCAGCCGTTTTGAAATCGATTATGCGGAGATCCGCCTATGAAAAAACCTTCCTTCCTGCTTTTTAATCTGCGTCTGTTTTTGTATCTCAGCGTTGCCTCCATCGTACTCATACACCCTGGAATTATTGTCACCTATGACCGGGCAAGCCTTATCCAGTGGTTTCTAATCATCCCACTGGAGGCTTTTATTGCTTTTCTGCCGCCGCCAAAGGGCAAATTACGGAATAAACTCCTGATAGCAGTTTCGCTGCTATGTATCCTTTCTGTATGGGCCGCCGGATGGTCAAGTTTGGCTTTTACGCCCTTTTTTGCGGGAATGACCAGCTTCATACTAACGCTTCTCCTTTTCCATTACCCGCGCTGGGGCCGCATTTCCGCGGTGGAACCTTTCTTCCTTGCCTGGATTTGCCTGCGCCTTTTGGCCTTTTCCCGTTCCGGAGAAGACGCCACAGGTGAAATCATCGGCCTCACTCAACTAATAATGGTTTGGACGGCCGTGGTATTCCTTTTTCACAGCGCGATACTGTACTTTTGTTTTTATCAAGGAAGTAAACGTGGCGCGAAAAGAGAAGGCTTGATTATTGCCGCAGGAGCGGCGCTTGCTTTATCAATAATCATCTTCGTTCTTCCGGTTGATTATGTGCGCAACACGGTTATAAAAAACATGCTTCCGGATCGAATAGAACGAAAAAGCAAGCCGTCAGACACTGAATGGGACATTCCCGACAGGGGCGGCGCCCAAAGAAGGAACCGCCCTACAATTCCCAGTAACGGAGACGGGCAGAGACCGACGCTTCGAAGACTTTCCGAACACGACTGGCCCGGGGAAGGCGAAACCGGCAGAAACAACGGCTCCCAGCGTAGACAGTACACGGTGATGGTGGTAGCTTCCAAACAGAATCCTGTCTATATGGGCAATTCCTTCAGAGGGAGACTTGATCCTGTGCGCGGTTTTCTTCAAAGCGGCGAAGAAAACCTGAACCGGCTTCCTGCTCAGCGTCTTCTTGTTACATGGTTTGATACTGAACCGGTTTCAGATCGCGGCAGAAAAGAGCAGGATGTTTTTTCCCTGTCCGTCCTTTCACAAAAATACCTTCCATACCGTCCGTTTGCCATAGAACCCACAGTTCTGAGTGAAAACACCGGGCCTTTGCGCTACATACACAGAATAATCTCAAGAATTTATCCTGATGATCCTCTTATCCTGTTTAGAACACCTGGCCGGGAATTGCGAACAATTGAAAGATCCAACCTTGCCACCTATCTTGAGCTATCAATTCCGGAAGCGGATAAGGAAATTTTTCAAATTCATCTGGATCGAGTCATGGAATCAAGGAAAGAACGCCGGGGTCCCCTAACCAGAGGGCAATATAATGAACATATTGACAAAATATTGGCCATACTCGAAGGTTTTTCAGACTTTCAATACCATGTTAACAGTGACGATGATTCCACAATAGCCAATCTGATACATTTCCTCGTAAATACCAAAAACGGCGATTGCGTGGAATTTTCCAACACAGCGGCCCTTTTAGGCCGTCTGGCGGGAATCCCTTCCAGAGTGGTAACAGGTTATCTGGCATCAGAGGACCTCCAAACCGCGGCTCACCTCCAGGGGCTTGCTTCTTTACGAAACATGATCCCCATATTGCAGGACTTCCCATTTGAAGACCTCTTTCTGGTAACTGATTCCCACGGCCATTCCTGGACTCAATTTTACATCCCTGATTACGGCTGGCTTGATTTTGAGACCACTTCTTATGCCATACCTCCCATAAGTTCCGGTGACGCTAATTTACGGGACGTGGTAATCCCCCAAATGGATGGAGACCGGCTTTTTTCTTCCGTCAGAGCTTTTCCCTGGAGGGTTGTATTCCGAACCTTGGCTTTTTTTGCGCTTTTAGCTTTATTTGCCGCGTACGCTCTTCGCTGCGGCAGGGAAGCGCTGCTTGCTTCCAAAGCCAGGCAAGGTGGCAGAGACGGCGCGC
>Ga0209755_10004628_pt1 | contig 16148 bp, 16 predicted proteins | sample TergutCo191P1_FD_187301 | JGI IMG/M metagenome (GOLD analysis project Ga0209755, IMG submission 187301) | Cornitermes sp. P1 segment gut microbial communities from Petit-Saut dam, French Guiana - Co191P1 (SPAdes) (version 2) | ecosystem: Host-associated > Arthropoda: Insects > Digestive system... | reverse complement strand
TTAACCAAGGAACTGAATTTACCTTGGATTCCATAGAATTCTAGTTTTTCCATGAGAATTTCATGATTTACACAGTCAAACGCCTTTTGGAGATCACAAAAAATACCACCGACCATTAACTTACCATTTAGTACTGTCAGCATACCATTTATCATTATATAGGCAGCTTGGTCAGTTGAGAACTGTGGCCTGAATCCAAACTGTTCCTTGAAAAATACCATATTGTTATCCAGATGAGAAACTAGTCTGTTGAACAAAAGTTTTTCAATGATTTTGGTGAACGATGTTAATAACAAAATTGGTCTATAGTTGGACTATCATGCTTACTTCCTTTTTTAAAAATTGGTTCGACTAAGGCATACTTAAGCCTATCTGGGAAAATCCCTGCTTTTAGAATCTTATTGCAAATATATGTCAATGGGGATATTATAAACGGTAAACTTAACTTTATAATTTTATTCGAGATTACATCATACCCGTGCGAGTTTTTGGAGTTTAATGATTTTATAATTTGATCCAATTCATACGTAGTAACATATTTCCATTTCATTTTATTGTCAGGTTTTGTAAGATTATTTTGTAAATAATGTAATTGGGTCATATTATCCACAGCCTTGAAATCATTACACAGTCAGCCACAGATAAAAGTAATTATTAAAAGTATTGGCCATAGCTTCCTGATTAAACATTGTCTTGTTGTTAATCCTGAGGAATTTCATGTTTTGACTATCTTTAAACTTCCCTTTTTCTTCATTTATAATTTTCCAAGTACTTTTTATTTTATTTTCTGAATTTTGAATAATCTTGTTGAAGTGCATACATTTAGCAGCTAATATAACTTTTGACAAAATGTTACAATATATTTTGTAATACATTTTAAGATTATAGTTATTAATTAGTCTACATAATAGAAAAAGTTCCTTTTTTCTGTTACAGGAGATCCTTATGCCTTTTTTTAGCCACTGATTAGTTCTTACTTGAGGCTTTCTTTCTTTTTTTTTTATGAAGCTAGAGTGGTAATACCTTAAATAGTTATTAAGGAAATTGTTAAACATGAGACTGACATCAGTACTACTAACAACATCTTCCCAGCTCTCCCAGCTAAGCTGAAGTTGAAATTCTACTATGGCATCTTTATTTATAATTCGAATGTAATATGGATACCTGTTAATTACTGGAAGAAAAACATTACTTATGAAGAGAAGCTGTGCATCATGATCTGATAATCCGTTTATGCATGGTTCTATGACATAGTTCCTAGAGGCATCAATGAATATATTATCTATCATAGATTTAGAGTTATCTACTATTCTAGTTGGAAAGTGTACAATACTTCTTAAGTTATATATAGCTAACAGATTATCTAAACATTTTATGTTATTGCTCATTTCCATAAAATTAATATTAATATCTCCACAAATATAAATTCTGTCTTGGGTTTTTGTAACAAATTTAGAGTCCTATCCATTATATCCAAAAAATTGTTAACATTTCCAGACGGTGCTCTGTATATGCATATTAAAATTATATTTTTAGGTTGTGTGCGTAATTTAATTGCACAAATTTCGAAATATTGTTCTTTTGAATAATTTATAAGATTAGCGTTATCATGTGTCAATGAATCCAGAATATAGATACACCCCCATATTTTAATTTTGACCTACAGTATTTTGCCCCTAGTTTATATTGTGGTATATTCATAATGTCGATTTCATGATGTTTAAGGTGATGATCTGTGAGGCATATAATATGGGGTGTAACATCCAAAATGTATAACCCCAATTCATCAATTTTACCCTTTAAGCCCCTTATATTCTGGTGGAATACCCTGAATGAGTTTATATCAACACCTTTGTCCTGTCTTATTGCTATACTTTCGATCCAAAGAAATATCAGAATTATGATTTAATTTGCTACATAAATTTTGGTAATTGTCATAGATATCTTCTTGGGACTTAGTATAAGCTGACAGAACCTTATTATTTATTATACTTTTTTATTATACTATTTTTTCTTGTAACAGGAGGTTTTTTCTTTCTCATTGAAGTTCTGTTTGAAACTTTGTTATCACTTTCTTCTATACTATTTAATGCAATTGCAGACCCATTTATAACTCCTTTCCAGTCTAGAGTGATTACTTGTTTACCTTTATCCTCGTTAAGGATTAGTTTCTTTTTTAAGTTGGCAATTGATCTGGCTAATGCATTTTTCCCCTTTTTGTTAAGGTGTAGGCCATGTTTGGTATAAAGATTCCTTTCAGTATCAGTTTCCAATAATGTAACGACCAAATCTATACGAAATATTCTTAAATTTCCTATTAACTTTCTGTATTTCTAAGTTTATCCTTGAGTTCTTCTCGAGATTATACCTATGAGGTATATTCATTATCACAATATTTGTATTATTATAAGACTGCATAAATTTAGTCATATGTATAAGTACCTCACTGGCTTTATCACAGTTATCCATATCGTTAGTCCCACCACTAATTACTATCACATCATTATTACCCAGTTTTTTTAAGTTCATTCTCCTGTAGTGTTACAATTTGATTAATGGAAGCACCCGGTTTAATAAAAGTGCATACTGAAACTTTCGTATTTACAAACTGATTAAATGTTTTCAGAAATACTTTTCACATGACTCTCACCACTAATTAACACTTTATGTGTACACTTTCGATGCTTATTTCTTGATATGTTGGTTAACTTGTCTTCAAGTCCTGGATGTGTTGTAAGCTCATCCTTCACTATTTTCCCATTCACTATTGTCGGTATTTTATTGCTTTTAATATTATTAATACCCAATTTCTGTATCCGGAGTGTTGAATCAACCACCTCACTATCACTTAGTCACCTATTATATTGTGTATTGTTACATTGTGAGTTGACCATGTCCACCTGATGTTTCTCTTGTATCACTGTTCTATGGTCCGGTATCTTGTTCAAATCATCCCGTAATATTTGGATAATTTTTCTTGCTGAGCTCAATTCCTGAAGAGCGATTTCTAATTCTATTTTGAGATTATGACACAATACAATTATTTCCTACTTTTTCTTCGTAAGTTTCCTCATTTTTAGAACCTGGACTTGATAGGCCACTCAATCCTTCCGCCATCTTGACTACCATTAATGAATAAACCTAAAGTCGCCACCATCTTACAACGCCAATTTTCGGCGCCAAAATTAGCTCGTTAAAAGACGTGTTTTGTGCATACACATCATTAGATTTACTCACTTTTTTCAGCTGAATAAGAATTCCAAAAACGTTGCCTTTTTATGTCTTCCAAATGCAAACTTAAACCGTGATTTCCGAAACTGCATTTCTTTTCTTCTTGCATACTTGACGTTGAACTGTGTGATGCTCCTTGGTCACACAAAAAAAGTTTATTTTAATACAACAATCTTGGTGCGTACATCTCTTCTGCACCGGCACGGGACACTTGTGTTTTTATAACTTTTTTATGTTCCTTTCTAAACGCGCTGCGCAAATTGTAGATTTTTCTTACGACTGTGTTTCGTGTAGCATCAGGTTCAACTTGTACTTTTCCGATAGTGTTCTGTAACTTACATCTTTTTTTGATCTTTTATAATAATTTTTCGATTTTACTTTCCACAAGCATTCTTCTTGTCGGAAGAGTGCAATAAACTCAAGAAACAAATCCTTCGAACATATAGCCATTCTACGTAATGTTGACAACATTAACCCTTTCCAATCCAATTTTTCTGCCAACCGCATACTGCCCAGCTATTATTTATTTTGGGCAGAAAAGAGGTTGGTGTATTACTTGTAATTATCCTAGGGTTTTAAAAGATAAAAACGTAAATATGAACTTACCTGATGATTTTATTATATATTGTAGGTTACATAAAATAATTAAAGTATTGTTTTTGTTTATAATTTTGTTTAATGTGATACTTCTTGAAGCAATCTCCTGGATGAAGTCCAGGCGTTCTCTTGCATGTTTCACAGTGGAAAATGGTTTCTCTCCTTCCACCTTTCTCATTTCTTCTGCTGCAAACCATGCATGCAAAATTACGTTTGTGTTTCTTTTGTTTTGTACAAATTGAGTCATGTCTGAGTCCTTTGTTTAATTTTTACTGATATTATTCGTGCCTCCTCACATCACGATATCATCTTGTGTTAACTGCTCAATTTCTTCATTGGCAGAGTCTGTAATGACTTCCAGGCCAGCGTTGGGGCTAACATAACCTTTCACTTCATATGCATTGCCTAGATAACTTGATACTTTTTAAGCGCATCCTCTGGCATGACTATCTCGTATCAGGATGGCTTTGTTTTTTCCCCATTTTTTATTTTTGCGTTTGTTTTTGCTACACGTCTGGTTTTTTTTAATGTTCAGGTCTCCCACTACCCCGTTTATTTCCTGTAGGTTTTCTAGCACGTGGTTACGGTTATCCGTTTCAATTTGCCACTTATAACATTTCATTACTAATAAGTTATTATTAATACTAATAAAACATTAACTATCGTAAATTATTAACTCCTTTAAAATCGGAAAATAAAAATAAATAATAAAATTTAATAAACCCATACACAAGGTACGACAAATAAAACCAACCTTTAAAAAAATATTATAACACCTCTACCCTTCACAGTACACAAGTACCTTACTTGTTGCTATCTGTTTTTTCTTTCTGCGGTGGCCCGAAGCAACTTCACGCCATTTATCTTCTTTGGTTTTATTTGCATTAACATAACTACACTGAGTTTCTATTGTATTGTAACTTGAACACTCGGTTGGGTTACTTTCTGAATGTATTAGTTTAATAATTAATTTGGCTGAACTGAGTTCCTCTTGTAATTCTTTAATTTCCTTTTCTATGTTTATACATTACTTACACTCACATCCCGTAATCTTGGTTTTTCACCGAAACAGAGCACTTAAATCTCATTCGTCTTTACCTTCCGCTATCTTTGCATATTAATCGATGGAAATACAAGAAAACTTACAACTATATTCTAACTCTATGAGTCATAACGATGGAAATTCAGTGCAATAAGCTCCACCACCACAGCACACATCACAGATAAACCTGAATTCAAACTGTTTCCGAAAGTGAAGCAGGGTACAGATTCCAGAAACAGTTGTCATGGAATGAGAGGCACATCATTTTCGTTTGACATTGATAGGCACATAATTCATATTCCTTAAGTTCCTTTTTCAGATCACATGGCAAATCCTTCCTAGAAGCCATAACTGTTCCTGTTATATGTATTTTCATTTCATGCAATTCCCAAGCAAGTTGAGGGCTTTTATATAACCTGTCAGTGTAGATGTGGTAGCCTGAACCACTCGTATGTGCTTGCAAAACTTGTGCCAAATGATTCACTATTCGAGACGTAAATGGCAAATCGGGACGAATAAGACTGTTGTTGTCTTGCCATAATAGGGAATGTGAGAAAACAACCGTTTTCCTTGAATCACACAGGCAAAAAATTCATAGGCCCCACTTTGTAGGCTTCGGATTGTATCACTTGAATCCTTCCTTTGAAACCTACTGTGCGCTCGTCTATAGCCACATTTCTTCTCGGCACATAAAGCTCTTTGCAATTATTATCAGTATGCTCACTAACATTCTTCACCTTACTCCCTCGGGTAGGCACACTTCCTTGAGCTGCAACAGGAGGAACTAAATACAACATATTTGGAGAAAACGGAGATGAGAGGAAACATCCTTGAAGAATGGGGTTCGGTCTAGCCAATCTTCAGTAATATAGTCAACTAATTGCGCCTTCAAATTCAGAGCCAATTTCAGTATTACACCAAAGAACGCCTTCATTTCTTCTGACGAAACATCCTTCCACAAGTGTCACATTGAGTATTTTGTTAGTGGAGTAACCTGTATTTTTTCCGCTGCATACATATTTGTCGCGGTAACAATTTCGCCAATAAGATCATCTGAGAAAAAGAGCTGGAAGTATTCAAGTTCAGTTTTTGGCCAAGCACTTTGGGGAAGAGTAAATCCCTGTTGTGTAACAGTACGGGAACTTTATAAGATGGCAATCACCATCATGATCATTCTTCCAGCTCCTTGTTACATGTTGCGTATTATCGCCACTATCTTCTTCACTAGATTCAGATTCACTTGAACTAATATCATTGCATACAGGAAGAGTTTCTTCGTGCTCACTTTCATCACTAAACTCTCCTTCAACCTCACTGTCTCTTCAAAAATCCACCTTACAATATCATCGTCACTTACACACTTCATCCCCGCCATTTTCCTACAAGCACAACTGCGCGAATACAACGCCCAATCACCTGTTCACATCAAAACACGTGGCCTGCCGAGAAACAGAAAGAGTACAACCTGCGCAATTTGTTGCCTGAAGTCCGTACTACATGGGGAAACGCGTTGAACATACTCTGGCAGCGGAGCGGGCGCTGTTAAATCTTCTGCCGTTCCGAAAGATACAGAGTCCAGAAATTTTAACTGCACATGCGTACGGAATTTCCAAAACACACTCGATCTAACTGCGCACTTATTAACTGTGCAATTAAAACTGAAGGTAAAACTATACGCGTGGGGGGTCCCTTAGCAGCGGAACTTCATCGGTCACTATCACAGTCACATTTTGTACATGTTTGCCACTGTTTGGCAGTAATTCGGCCAACCGACCACGTTCAGAATTGCAGTTCAGTTGATTGAGCTGTGCACCATCACTTCTCCCTCTCTTTGTTCCGAGTGCTTCTTTAGTGTGTCCTAATAATAATAAACTGCAATTTGGTTGTCACCCGGTGGCAGTAGTTATTTTACATGTATACAAAATATGAAATTCTTACTAAGAAATTTAAGTCGGTAGGGCTGCATGAGAAGTATGTAGTGGCAACTTGGAATTTTGGAAACCATCTCAGCATTTGCTTATACACACAGGGAATCCAAGAAAAACCTGTGTCGAGGTGACCGATTAGTTAGCTTTATTTTCCATAGATCCAACCGAAATACAATTTCATATGGATGTGGAAATAGTCAATATAAACAACACATAATTAACATAAATGGAAAAGTTATCAATAAATTTTACATATAAATATTGTCAAATAAGTATATGCATATACAAATTGTAACAAACAAAAAAGAATACAATAAATAAATAATTTAATTATTAAAACAACAATATCAGCAATCATTAATTATTTTTAATTTCCCTAAACTTGGGTTGCCCAATATGTCCCAGTCAAAATATTCTTGAATAGTATAAAATGAACCTTTCAAAAGAAACCGTTTTAAGGCTGATTTGAATTTCCTTACATCAGATAAACGTTTTATCCATTATGTAAGCAATTGAAGACTAATTCCTGATTGATACACTCCATTTATACCTTAGTCAAATGCACAGAGGGCAGATACAGGTCTGAACAATGTCTTGTGTTAATGGAATGTAACACCGAATTGGATTTGATCATATTTATATTCTTTACTACAAAGAGTAAATTGAGAGTATGTGCTGTGAGTGTAGGGGAAGAATATCTAATTTTTTAAACAATTCACGGCAGGATTCCCATTTCCAACATTCGTCATAATTCGTATTACTCTCTTCTGTAATCTGAAGATATTATTACTGTAGGTTTAGTTATCCCCCAAAAATTATACCGTAAGATATGATGGAATGCACACTATCTAAATAGATCATTCTTAGTTTTCAAGGGAATAAGTTACTTCAGAGATCTGATTACATAACAAGCTGAATTTAGTTTGGAAGTTGATCTCTATGTGTTTTCCAAGATAGTGTTTTGTCCCATGTCAAACCTAAAAAAATTGTATAATATACATTATTAATTTGATTAGTTTTTAATTTAGATTCACGTTAACTGCATAATTGGTTTTTTACGTAAACTGCATATCGTAGGTTTTGTTTAAATTTAGTGACAGTAAATTGATTTGAAACCCTATTTTCTCAAACAGTTTATTAATTTCTTCCTTGAATTCCATAGTGTAAAAATTATATTGGTATCATCTGGAAACAGTGTTGTTTGGGATAAGTTATTTATTGAAACTTGCAAATCATTGATGTAAAGGAGAAAAAAGCACAGACCTAGAATTGAGCCTTGTGGGACTCCTAATTTAACGTTTTCTCAGTCAGAAAGATAATTTTTGGAGCTAGTGTTTTTATTAGTACTCTTTGATACCTGTCACTTAGGTGATTGTATTAAGTTATAAGTTATTCCCATAATTCCATAAAATTCTAATTTGGAAAGTAAAATATTGTGATTCACACATTCAAATGCTTTTGTTAGGTCACAGAAGATCCCTCCAACGGTTAATCTATTACTAAAACCTCCTAAGATATTATTTATAAAGTGATACGAAGCTTTTTCTGTGGATGAGTTATTTCTGAAACCATACTGGTCATGTGCTAAAATATTGTTATTAACATGAGTACATAATGTATTAAAAATTATCTTCTCAAATATTTTAGAAAAAGATGTAAGTAAATTGATCTGTAATTTGATATTTCAGATTTATTCCTTTTTTCAATAGTGGGATTATTTGGGAAAATTTTAGCCATAACCTATCGCCACTTCCGCTACGAGGTTCGACCACGTAAAATACTCATCATCTTTAGGTTAGAGTCCTTCGGTGTTATTTTTATTTTTTAATAACCTATCACCACTCTTTCATTTCCCATTCCTTCCGCTCTACACATCATGCTTTCCCTCCCATACGTTACACGTTACACGCCACTTCCGCTAAGTCACTCAAAACACACGGATATACGTCGGTCGCGGATCAATATTTCGCTCGCCGCCATATTGGAGCCCCGTTTCTGTAGTCTTTCCCATTTATCATTGCAAACAGACAACTATCGTGACCTGTTGATGCTGCCGCCATCTTGACGTTGAGCAGTTTACCCATAAAAATCTTCACTTGATAGATCTCTTCGTTCTGGATGATGTCACTGTGAATCCATGCTCACATTTATCAATCTTTCTTGCAAGCTCTGTCGTAGGCTACACCGTGGGGGCAGTCAGGGGCTTCCTTCCAGTTGAGACTAATAGTGGGGTTTTCCATTGAAGCAAAGTTAGTCTGTGCTGTGGTTTTGGATATCCATTCTTTGCCAGAGGAGATGCGATGAAATCCATGCTGAGTAAAATTGTCCCTGGTCAGTTCAACATCGACGATATTAACATGTTGCATGTCCTTCAGTATTTTGCGGAGCTTCCTAATGAAGACTTGTCTCTTTGTTTACACAGAAGTCGGGTAGGTCATATCTGTGTGATGACGTTATAGCGATATTTGTATGTTTGCTATGGAGTACAAGATTTCTCATATCTAAGGCCGACATCTGACTCATTCTTGCTGATGTCATTGGTACTTTCCCTGATAACTAAAAAGTCGTTACGGCACAGACGGTGTATTTCTCGATGAACTACACTTGTGATGTTAAGACTCGAACTCGGCATTATTGTACCTGCAACCTCGAAAGTCTTAGTGAGTATGGATGCGAGGTTTGGCGCACAGCCCCTTGCTTGACTATCGCCTATAATTATCCCTTAGCCTCTTAATGTATAAATATGGATCTCCTAGTAAAGCCAGAAATGCTAACGTCGCACATATATGGACCTACATTTGGCAACACTGAAAGCCGTCTCTTTCTATTTGCTGCACAATGTTTCAACTTTGAATCGATGTAGAGTGGTTTTCGGTGTCACAGTTGTGTGCAAACACTTTACCAGCTACCAAGGTCACCCTAATTAGCCATGAATACGTGTCATAAGTTTTGAAAGCGTATTGCGCAGTTTAGCCTTGCATTTAGTGGAATGGAATGTTGGGTCATAAAACTGCTATTTTAGTAACAGGCAGCTCTGTAGCAGCTTGGTAACGATTGTTAGGGAGAAACCATTTTCCCAAACTCCCTTACAGACGTTGCGACTTATGTCAGCTGGAACTTTTCTGTTGCACCGAGCAGTGGTTTTATAGTTTCGGTAATGGAAAGTGAGAGTTCTCGTGTGAAACGGGCTCGTCTGCTGTCTCGGAATCAAATACGAGAAATCGTAATAAATTCAGACAGCGACGAGGAGAAATACTACGTTTCTGAGGACACGGAGGACGACGAGCGAAGCCCACCTTCGCGACGGTCTTCAGTATCAGATCCTCCAAGCCCAGATTTTTCCGCCAGCAGCTCTGAAGATGAGGATATTGGTAATGTGGCAGGTCAGCAGGCACAACCCTGCCTATGGAGACTACCCCCTCAATCACAAAGGCGCGTAGTTCACACCTTCACTGGGGCTCCCAACGGGAAAAGCGAGGAAGTTGCACACGTAACGAGCGAGTCCACTCCACTTAGCGTTCTGCTTCTGTTCTTCGCGGAAATTGTTACTTTGCTGGTTGTGGAGACGAATCGTTACTATCACCAGTTCTTAGAAAATTTTGACGACGGACATTCTCCCGAACGTGAGGTGACAGAAGCGGAAATGTTTGCGTTTTTTGGCTCTGACATTACATATGGGACATACAGTTCAAGGCATACTGGAGGACTACTGGACGGAAATGGAACATATTCGCACTTCATTCTATGAACAAACGATGGCACGTGCTAGGTTCTATCACATACTAGGCTTTCTACATTTCACAGACAATATGAATGGAGTTGACAGAACAGATGACAGACTGGAAAATACGAGACTTGTTCGAAAAAGGACGGACTTTTCAAAATTTTACAACCCTTCCGAATATTTTGCTCTAGATGAAGTCATTGTGAAATTCTAGGGAAGGATAGTTTTCAAGCAGTACATTCCGAAAAAACGCAAACGTTTCGGCATCAAAATGTTCAAACTGTGTGACTACAGGATATACATATGGCATGAATGTTTATCTCGGCTGACAAACAAAGGGCGGTACATCACCTGTCAGCAACACACAATAGTGTCTAATCTGACTTGGGGTGTAGAAGGATTTGGCTTTAAACTACACGGACGTTTTTCCTCCCCTGAACTATATGACGATTTGACACAAGAAAATGTTCTGTTGTGGGACGGTTAGGCTACATAGGTAGGCATGCCCAAGGACTTCAAACACAAGACACTGAGATTGAAACGTGGTGACATTTGAGCAAGAACTAGGGGTGACTTGACGGTTGTGGTGTGGAAGCACAAGAGAGACGTGTGCCTCCTGACAAACATTCACAATCCACCCAGAGAAGGCAATTATCGCTTTGCACACGAGAATGCGATAAAGCCGGCTATTGTGGCGGTTTAGCCGTCACATGGGGCACGTTGACAATTCGGATAGGTTGGCCAATAGCTACACAGCAATCCGCCTAACATGGAAGTGGAGAAAAAAGCTCTTTTCCACATGTTAGACCTGGCCATTGTCAACAGTTACATCGTTTTATCTTCATGTGGTGGGAAGAAAATTTCACACAGTTTTTCGTCTCACCATTATTAGAGAGATGCTGGCACGGTCTGGGCAAGAGCCACGACAATCCATGCCTGTGGAAAGTTAAGCCCCAGCTTCTACAAACATCGGAAGACTGGACACACGTCACAAGCACTGGCCTAACCGCAACCCCAAGCAGCGGTGTTGTCGCGTGTGTTCAGCGAGGGGCGTGACGCGAACCGTGCTATTCAAATGTGTGAAGTGTGACGTGCACAAAGCACGAAGTTGTTTTGCAGATTACCACACCAAAAACCACCTATAAGACTTTTCTTTTGTTCTCTGTGCAAACTGTTGGAGCCTCGATCACAATGTAAGTAAAAAAGGATATTTACAACTTTTTTTAGAAACGTATGTTCTCCACACACAATGACATTGCAGCATTTTTAAGGCATCCTTAGTAATGTCCGATTTCTTCCACACAAATTGCTTTTTGTTCCACAATATTATCTCGCTTAGTTGTCGAAATATTAAATTTTTTCGAAAAGCGTGCGAACATTTAAATACCCCGCAGAATAATTCGGTAAGCTGGGATTTACAGATGGATTTAAAATGGTACGCTAAGGGTTAAGACTTTGTTTTTTTTCTGTAATTTCAACGAAATGTTATCACTTCACAGGTGTTCCGGTCTTCTTAACAGCTTTCGTTTTCTTAGGTATTGATATCCAATCCTTCTTGATACTTCCTTTAACCTTCATTATACTTCCGTTCGTGGTACTAACCCCATTCATAATCACCGGGATGGTACATTAACTATTAGCAATTTCTAGGTTATGAAGCAATGAAAACCGATTTTATTCTTGTCACTTTTTGTTGCAAGAGTAGTTTCTTGTGGGTACTAGGGTCCACTCCATTAAGTTAGGAAGTTTACTGGATGTTATCGGCGAAAATGGGTCGTTTACGTCCGCATTGCTGGTTCTTAGCTCTCTAGATATTTCCTTTTGCAAAATTTCATTAATTTTCCTGGCCGAGCTAAGTTCCTCTATGGCTTCTTTCAGCTGTATTTCATACTCTCTTTACTGTTTACAGTCTGACTTGTCGTTATTACCTGAATTTTTCGATGAAATACGAGAGAAACTTAACTGTTCATTGCCACCTTTGAAACGGGAATTTCAGGGTCAATTGTAGCTCGTTACGTACTGCTTAAAAAATTGTTTTGTGCTTGAACATCATTAGTTTACTGAATTGACTAAGAATTCGCAAAACCTTACTTTGTTTCTTCCGAATGCGAACTTAAACCCTGATCTCCAAAAGTGCAGTGCGTTTGGAGAATTTTCCAAACCACAATCACGTGTCCTGGTAAGTGCCATGCACAGACGACATAGACAGGTGAACTGTGAACTGCCGATAAATGAGTAAGGGAGTAGTATTATTACTATTTAATGATCTAGTTTTACTTGATTAGTCCCGTTCTCTATTACTAGAATTGTTCAAAGGCACGTTACAAATAGCATATGTATGACTATTTTTGATCAATTTTTGTACGGAAGTATTATTATTGGATTAAAGTTTCAGAGTATTCTTACATCTGTGTTGTTTTAATACCATAAAAATCTTCCTTTTTATCAAAAGTTTTTTGTTGAGATTACCGAAGGTTACATTTTGTCGAGATGGCCCAAGGTTACATTTTGCAAGTTCATTACTGTCAGATACATTGAAATGCATTTCTTCCTATAGTTTCCTTGAGCAACACAGTTCATCACATTGTTATCACAGCTGTTATCATCTGGGAAGTACATTATTGTCACGGCTATTATCAGCTGGGAAAACAGGATTTACGTAACACTTATTCTTCTAAGGGAGGGGGATAGATGACACTAATAGAGAGGTAGATTTGAAGGTTTTTATGATTGAATTCCAAGTGTTTGTGAGCCAGTTTTTACCTTGTGTATTCATATGAAAACCATGTGGAGTAAAGTGGTCTCGATTTGTGCTAATCGTGCAGACTTGTACATGACTATAGATGTTCATGGTCTTATATAGTTTTCTGTTCAATGAAACAGCTTCCTTATTGACAGAAGATGAGGACTGAAAATCAAAGCTCGTAGGGGCCCACATAATTATATTAGTGTCTGATGTAGACTTAGGAAATTGGGAAGTGTGTCTTAGTCCTGTATTGACCTCATTCCTAGCGACATCCCTTGATCCACCACAAATAATCACTACGCCTTCTGCATTAGATTTTCACCCTTTATATTGAATGAGTCGGTGATAGTACTCAAGTTTGCGTTGGGTTTTGTAATCCCAATTACACTATGAATTTCCCAAAATATCCGCCAATTTTTCGTAACACCCACGAATATGACTGTCTTCCAGAAGAACTTTATGTTGTTTTTAACCACTGATTTTTGCCAAATGTGCAGGCTGAGATTTCTCTTGACCATGAGTAGGTTCATGCGTTTACTCTTGTAGGTTACATAATAGCACCAATCTCATCATCCATGGGAATGTATGGAGTTAGCTCTTTTAAACACTTGCTTGGTTATATGATTATTTCTCCGAATTTCAATCCACCCAATTTCACTTGTTTTTATGTTGATTAAAATTCACACCTAGGTAGGTTATCTGTGATTATAGATTCATTCACTTTAGTTTGAAGTTCGTTCTATAATATCTTGATTATTAATTGAGCAGATTTCAGTTCGGCTGTAAGCACTTTTAACCAATCCTTTATTATGAATCAATTTTCGCACAAATTTTCATCACTAACACTAAAACATTGATCAAAAAAGTAGAACAAGTATTAAGCACAGCTTCTACTGACGCCGTCTTTTACTGTCGGTCGCTGGACCTTCCGAATACTGACTTCTAGCCAGCAGTCCAACATCTAAAGTAAAAACAATACACACAAGTACTAATAACGGTAAGCATCCCCACCACCGACCATCTGATTTCAGTCACGTGATGTAAACAAACATGGCGGCGGGGTCAATCACCTTCCTCTAATTAATATGCAAATGATTTAATCGACGTTCATAGTCCTTGATTGCTATGCAAATAATCTCTTATTCATACGACTTTCATATACACATTACTTAATTGATATTCAGTTGGCCTTGATTGGTATGTAATTCATCTAATTATGCATATTGCTGTAGTCCCAGACAGCGTGGCGCCTAACCGTCTTGTTTTGGTTCGAAGACTGACTTACGCCTACTTGACCGCCATCTTGCAATATGGCGTACGTGCGCAATTTTTTAATGTTTTCTTTTGTAATCCGCCATTTTACAATATGGCTACTAGCGCCCTCTTTTTAATTATAACATTTTGAATTATAACCTAACTTTATAGTCCATTTTTAAATGACTAATTTTTTACAATATGGCGGCTAAAGCGCTCTTTTTAAACTGTTTAAGACTGCTATTCTTGAAAAAGAGGTGGCTGAGCGGTAAAAATCCAGACTTATAATTGAATGATTGTAGGTTCGAATCCCACGTGAACCATCTATTGCATTAATGATATTAAATACTCACAATTTAGAATTATAAATATTAGTTTTTTATTGATACAATTCTGCTACAGTTAAACAAGCATAACTCAATATTTGTAGAACGGTGCATGAGTCGATGTTTTTAACATAGAATGTATCAGTGCGTTTTCTTTCAGTGTGGTTGGGGAGTAAATGACAGATCCCAGCAAGTTAATGTCTTTAATATGCTTGGCCACCAAGCAGCATCGAATGCGCCTTTAACGTCGAGGCTTACTAGGATTTTAACATGCTCTTGACTCATTCCTTCTTCTAGATATTCATTTACTGCTAATGCAGCATCAATTGCACTCTTCTTTGGTGTGAAGCCGAATTGATTGAGATTCAAAGGGTTGTTACCGTAGACATGGTGCATGATCCTGTTTATGAGTAGTTTTTCTAATACTGTTTCTCCCACGTTTATTAAACTGACTGGTCTCAATTTTGATACGTCCGTTGAAGTTCTTCTGTAATGCCGTATTTCCCTGTCGCTCTTTAGTGTCTTAGGTCTTCTATGGTGTTTTTTTACTTCTGCGGGGATGTCTCTGTCGTCTGCTGTTTGGATGGGTTCTGTAGAGAGGTTTCTGATTCTTTTATGGTGCTGTGTCGTCACTTTGTTCGTCATATGGAGTTAGGTGGTCAATAGTCATTTCATAATTTCATAGAGATCCAACGTGAGCCGTCAGGTTTTTGTAAGGTTGTCATCATTTGGCTTCCCTTTGTTTTATTTAATGCTAGCTTGTATATTGCGTTCCATGGGTTTGCGCACGGTGTCAAGTTGCAGTATTCTTTCCACGATTTTAATTATTCTCTTTTTTATCGTTGCTTGGTGTGTTGTTTTTTCCTCGTATTATCTGCTTTTACGGCGTTCCTTTAACTGCTTATTTTTCGTTCTCTGGTGAAATTTTCATGGGGCGTTTAGTTTTTTCCTTTTGATGGTGAATTCCTCTGTGCACCATGGGGCCGATTTTTGCGTTATCGTATTCTTTACCTTCCTTCAAATTTTGAATGAATTTGTGCATGACAGGGTTATGGCTTCCTGAAGTTTTTCGACGACCCTTTCAATGTCGCCAGTTTCCTTAGTATGTGATGCTAGGTTCCTGTCCAGAATCGGTACGTCTTATTTTCCATTTCAAATTTCGTTGCAACAAGTTCTGTTCAATTTTGGTTGAATCTTGTTTTTTCTTGTATGATGTATCTAAGCCCGTGGTGGTTGTGTTGGGTTACCTGTTTGGTTTCGTGTCCTAACTTGAATTTTATAATGTTATGGTCAGAACAGC
>Ga0209755_10004627_pt1 | contig 16150 bp, 13 predicted proteins | sample TergutCo191P1_FD_187301 | JGI IMG/M metagenome (GOLD analysis project Ga0209755, IMG submission 187301) | Cornitermes sp. P1 segment gut microbial communities from Petit-Saut dam, French Guiana - Co191P1 (SPAdes) (version 2) | ecosystem: Host-associated > Arthropoda: Insects > Digestive system... | reverse complement strand
CGTTCAACTTTGGATATAGGTGTTTTGGGTTATATCGGTATAGTTTAACATAAGGAACACCCTCCCGAAGTCTGGTCCGTTCCTCCTGTTACACCCTGATATGGTTACATCACAATAATTCATTTTAGCAAATACAACCAACCACACTGGTAAGCCTTTACTTCAATGATACCTGCACACCATATTTTGAGACTGAAGATGTGGACAGACAATCTTTGCCTCCAGATATGAAGAACAACTGTGAATATACTGCATAAAGTCATGCATAGCCAAAAGGAGTGCACTCCAACTTTGAAGTAAAGTGCTGGACGAACAACAACTATTAGCTATGTTCCTAACAATTTAAAGTTTGGTTACTGTAGTTTATACTGGCACATCTTTTAAAATATGTACACAAAAAGGATGAACTAATATGAGTTACATGATATGATGCAAAATATGCATTCTAAAACACATTTCCTTCCCCTGTTATCTTAAACCAGCATCTAACTTCAGCTTACATAACTTGGAAATGTTTATCCTACAGAAAAATAAGGATGGTGAAAACACAAGAACGACCTTATTTCAGTAGCAGCTGCTAAAGAAAAATACAGTGACCAAAGGTGATTTCGTCTTACGGTTTCCATTCCAAAGCGAAGCATTCCACTTCATGTATACAAAAATTCACATCACTACATTGGCTTACCCAATGTTTCTTGTCTACGTCTTCATCTGCATCCCACTTTCTTGTTAAGAATGGATATTTTTTACTAATAATTTCGCCATCAAAAAATGTCGTAAGGGTAGGGAATTCTTCTGTCAGTCCTTTTATCTTCAGGTATCCGCAAAGATACGAATTTTCTTCGTCCACGTGCTGTAATAGAAGGAAATTTACTACTGCACTTAAGTTGTCATATCGGCTTCTGTGCTCATGTGACAATACCATGTTCAGAGTAAGTAAGATAAACTAACCTGCAAAACTACTTCAACTTCGTAGCTATTTCCCTTGGACTTTTGGTGGCCCTGAAACTTTGAACCATTATACAGTAAGGATCGTGTGACACCAGGTTGCTTAGAATTTGCCGGAGGCGGCGGAACTATATCTACTTTAACCGGCATTGTGTCATTTATACTGACGAATGGAAACACCTCTTTATTTCCAAAACTTCAAAATTTGAACGCTAATCCTACTAAAGATGGCCGTATTGCACTAAACCTCAAACCCCAAGTCATGATGGACCATACCCGGCGCGACTTTTAAATTATAAGCCTCAAACCCAGACGCACTTGTCAATTGTGTTTATGTGCAACTGATTTCTGTGCTAAATTAATTTTTATTTATAGTGTTTATTTTTAGAATTTTACAATGGTGTATTCTTTTCAGATATGTTGTTTAGTGCTAAATTTTTTGTTAAAACAAGAAAACTAAGATCACAGAATACCACACAGTAGATTACAGTCATGGCGGACATGAATGAGATAAATGTGCAGGACGTGAAGAAAAATAGTACGACAGTACGGGGTAATAAACAGTGGGTTCGTCTAAATGTTGGGGGCACATATTTTTTGACAACAAAAACAACACTTTCACGTGATCCTAACTCGTTTCTGTTCAGGCTGTGCCAAGAAGATTCGGATTTGATCTCAGACAGGGTGAGGTAACAACTGTGTAGCACTCAAGCGTTGTAAAACCAACCTTTTGTTAATAGATTTGTGTATGGATTGTATTAAACGTTTCAGGATGAAACAGGGGCGTATCTCATTGACAGGGATCCTACGTACTTCAGTCCTGTTCTCAACTATTTGCGACATGGGAAGCTTGTCATAAACAAAGATTTGGCAGAAGAAGGTAAGTGTGCAGACCAGTGTTGCATTAGAAGTGCGCATTGTTGAGTCTGTCTCATATTCCCTAAAGAAAATGATTGTGTCTTGTTTAAGGCGTTTTAGAGGAAGCTGAGTTCTACAACATAACGGAACTTATCCATCTTGTGAAAGAACGCATTTGTCACCGAGATACTCGACCATTAAGAGATTCAAAGAAGCATGTGTATAGAGTATTACAGTGTCATGAAGATGAACTTACACAGATGGTCTCTACCATGTCTGATGGTTGGAAATTTGAGCAGGTAAACGCTTATGAAAAGTTTAAGTGCAGTCATATCATGATAGCCTCTGAAGAGTGACTGAGCTTGTATCCATGTTTGAATTTATAGTAAATTAAAAGCTTGGGTTCTGTTTATTGTCAACTAAGCTAACATAATGTGTTTTGGGGCAAAGCAGACTAAATATTTCATTAACCCTTATTGTTTGGCCTTTAAGTCCCAATGTAGTGGTTGATGGCTGGAGCTTGTTTCATTTTAAATGATCATTTTTTCACATGTTTATATTATACATTGTATTTCGTACATTTCTGAAACTAAAAGATTCAAATAGAAAGATACACTTAATAATGAATCCATATACCCATGCTCAGTGTTTTGAAATAGTCTACCATTTTTACTCAGCTTTGTTTATGATCCTTTTTAAATTTGTGCATTTTTATGTAATGTTTTAGTTTCTAGAATTATGTTAGATATATTTATATGTGGGTTATGCTGTGCTACTAAATTTGGAGTCAGTTGTAGATGAGTATGTTGTCCATTTTCCTCACCAAATTGTTCATATTCCTTGAATGGCTGGCTTGTCTGGATGGTAAGATCAGTGAATTCATATTCCTTCTTTAAATTCAGTGGTAGGAAGGAGTAACACAAACTGAATTTTATCAAACTTGATAGTGTTGTGTGGGACAAAAGGTGAATTTTTTTCATTGGTCATACATTAGTTCTTGATTTTTTGTGTTGTGGTTTCATGCCCAAGTCAGTCTTCCACGTGACAGTTTGGTTTGTTCCCTTTCAGCAATAAAATGCATGTGTCTGGGAATTGCAATGGGTTTAGAGACACTTGGATTTATACACTGTTGGTTTTTCTCCATGATGAATAATTGTGTTACTTCCAAGAGCATAGGTATGGCTACAAAGCAAAAAGAGGCTGAAACTGCAGAACTGATAATAGAATCTGACTCATATGAACATTTTTCAGAAGATGAAGGCATTTTATAGGGTGACATTGACAGTGACAAAGACAATGTTAGTGACACAAACAACACATAATAGACTTATGCTAAATACTCTAAACCTTCTACACCTGTAATCCACAGGTTTAGAGGGGTTCAAGTGGGTTACAACATGGGGCACACCATGTTACTGAAGACTTGAACTCCTTTAGCATTTTCATGTTCTCCTTGAAATTGTGTGCATCTTGGTTGAAGGTACAAATAGATATTGCTCCCAGTACTTGGGAATATTGAATGGACCCTGCCCACTGCCTGGGGTGACTATCCAAGGAAAGTATTGACCTTTATCACATGTTCTGCATCTGGGATAACGTGGGAGCTATGCAGTGAAAGATTACTTGTTTACAATGAAAACAATTTTTCATGCCCATATATATATGGACATACTATGAAATGAGATAAATTGTACCATACACTTAGATTTCTACATTTTAGTGACAACATCACTGAACCTGACAAGGCAGATGAAAATGAGACTGCTTTTGGAAAACGAGAACCATACTTGATAACACTGATATGAGCCATCCCATTGTGTATTGCAATAATATAATAATTTATTCCAGTCAATAACACAACATTGTATATGGTGATCAATATTAAAAATTGGGTGACATGTTTCAGTTCAAAGGAACCATCATCAGGCCAAATATGAAAACACAGTCCTGGTACATTCAGAGAGTGCGCACACTTTGGGATCCCATATTGTTTACAATTATATTGACATTAAAGTTCATGTATAAAGTGTTGGCCAATGTATTTAAAATGTATGTATGTAGTAAACTCCTATCGGTATGTCATTATCATCACCATCATCATCTTCCTCCATGGATTAGGTCATTTGACCTGTTCCGGCATTGATGCATTGCCATGGTTTCTGTATGTCATAGTTAAAATGGCTAAAATGCTATATTACATATTATTACGAGTATAACAAGCTCTAGTTGGATGGGGTTGTTTATGGTTGCAGCTAATATCGTCACTTGTTGGACGTATTCCAAGTTGTGGAGATATGTTAACAAGTGTCTTCTTGCCATTACATGAAAGGTCATGTTCTGATTTATGTATCACATGCTAACGTAATTTATGGCGTATTCCGTCACAAGTTTCTTCTTCTTTTACATCTTACGGAAGACTGATTTCTAAGTTGTGGAGGTTATGCACATTAATTCTGTGTCACTTTTTGGGGGATGACTATGGCCATATATTGACAGACGTTCCGTTGTATGCACTGTATCGGCGGTTCTGTAATAGTAATGGTGACTTTAGTATATTGTGGTAATCTAGTTATAAAACTAATTAAGAGAATGTGTGTGCACTTATGATTTACATTGCAGGATGGTTGGTTGTGTACGTCTGCGTGTCTCAAATATTACATTTGGTTTGACCGTACATTTGTCATTTAACTGATTATTCATTTGTGTTACTTTGTAAATGTGGAATTTTTCCATTGTGTGCAACATTTTACCCTTGCTTGTAGTATGTATTACGTCCATAATGTTTTCTATGGGCCGATGGCATGCTTATTGTCTAGTAGGTGATGGGAAAATTTAGACTTCTTGTTCGCATATTTATAATCTTAAAAGTGTTCTTGAAATCTTATGTGAAAAGGTCTACCTGTCTGTCCGATATATTTCATATTGCAGTCCAGGCATGTTAATTGGTATACTCCGCATTTGTCAAATTTACTTTGATTATGGTTTTGTTGTTTGGATAGTAATTTTCCTATAGTATTTTGTGTTGTGAAAGCAATTTTCAGGGGGGGTATTTTTGAAAAGTCTTGTAATAAATTTTGTTTCTTTACCAACATAAGTAAACTTGGCCCATTTGGCTTTTGGCATATTTTGCTTTATTTTGTTTTCTTTGTAGTGGTTTTGTTTGGGATTGAGACATCATATTATTGTAACATAATATTTGTTTGATAATATTGTATTCTTTCTCTTTGTTTATGAAATTTAAGTTGTATGTTTCCATTCTATTAGTTAGAAAACTTATAGCTGCTAGTTATGCTCATTGGGATGACAAAAGTCATTTGGAATAATAGTATCTGATGTAGTTGGTTTCCTGTATACGTTGAAGGAAAGGATATCTTTCTCCCTTGATATGGTAATATCTAGGATAACCTTTCCTTCGACTTATACAGGAAACCATCTACAACAGATACTATTATTCCAAATGACTCTTGTCATCACCATGAGCATAACTAGCATCTATAAGTTTTCTAACTAATAGAATGGAAACATACAACTTAAATATCATAAACAAAGAGAAAGAATACAGTATGATCAAACAAATATTATGTTACAACAAATGTGATATCTTAATCCTAAGCGAATCCACTACAAAGAAAACAAAATAAAGCAAAATATGCCAAAAACCAAATGGGCCAAGTTTACTTATGTTGGTAAAGAAACAAAATTTATTACAAGACTTTTCAAAAATACCCCCCTGAAAATTGCTTTCACAACACAAAATACTATAGGAAAATTACTATCCAAACAACAAAACCATAATCAGAGTAAATTTGACAAATATGGAGTATACCAACTAACATGGCCGGACTACAATATGAAATATATTGGACAGACAGGTAGACCTTTTCACATAAGATTTCAAGAACACTTTTAAGATTATAAATATGCGAACAAGAAGTCTAAATTTTCCCATCACCTACTAGACAATAAGCACACCATTGGCCCCATAGAAAACATTATGGACATAATACATTCTACGAGCAAAGGTAAAATGTTGCACACAATGGAAAAATTCCACATTTACCAAGTAACACAAATGAATAATCAGTTAAATGACAAATGTACGGTCAAACCAAACGTAATATTTGAGACATTAATTCTCACAGACGCCAACAGAGTGCACATAACTCTATAACAGCCTGTTTTTCCACATGCACCTCAGTCACGAGTTCCAATCACACGCAGACTTACACAGAGAACCATCCTGTAGTCTGAATCGTAAGTACATATAAATTTGCAAAATTAATTTTATAACTAGATTACCATGGTATACTAAAGTCACCATTACCATTACAGAACCGCCTATACAGTACATATAATGGAACGTCCATCAATATATGGCCACAGTCATCCCCCAAAAACTGATGCAGAATTATTGTATATAACCTCCACAGTTTTAACCATATCCATAATATTCTTAAATAGTGCTGATTAGACCTGTAAGACATATGTTATACAACTTAGAAATCAGTCTTCCATAAGACGCTGAAGATGAAGAAACTTGTGACAGAATACACCATAAGTTATGTTAGCATATGATATATAAATTAGAACATGACCTTTCATGTAACGGCAAGAAGACACTTGCTAATGTATCTCCACAACTTGGAATGCGTCCAACGAGTGATGACATAAGCTGCACCATAAACAACCTCATCCAACTAGAACTTGTTATACTCATAGTAATATGTAATATAGCAATTTAGACATTTTAACTATGACCTACCGATAGGAGTTTATTACATACATACATTGTAAATACATCAGCCAACAGTATATGCATGAACTTTAATGTCAATATAATTGTAAACAATATGGGATCCCAAAATGTGCGCACTCTCTGAATGTACCAGGACTGTGTTTGCATATTTGGCCTGATGATGGTTCCTTTGAACCGAAATATGTTGCCGAATTTTTAATATTGATCACTATATATACTGTTGTGTTACTGACTGGAATAAATTATTATGTCATATTTGATAAGCACATTGATGCATGTGCTAAATGTTACAGCCCAGATGAACATTTGACAGTTGATGAAATTATTGTTCTCATCAAAAGTATGGGCCCTTTCTAACAGCATATACAGTGTGGTGCACGAAATGATACTTAATTGAAAGTGTAAATAAAATCTTGAATATTTATACAATGAAAGATTCTGCAATGTAACTGAGTGCAGCATTTCATGGAGATGTTAGTTTGCACATGCATCATGTGCTAATAACATGAGAAAACTTTTGGGCCATTTCCCTCTAGTATGTGAGAGGTGGCAGATAAGGGAAGACTTACTGTGCAATAGATTTTGCAAACAGTGCTGTTTCTTTTTTCAGTAACAAAAAATATTGTAAAAATGCAGACCTTTTTGTGCTCATTTTGGTATGCAGTGGATCCCTTCTTCAAACACTATTTGCAGACATGCTCCACATGTTTATAACTGATAGAGCATTGAAGCTGTGAGAGTAGCTGTGCAAAGAAACCTGAGAAAATCAACCACAAATGCTGCAACAATTATGGATACCTTGACAACCTGCACAGTGAAGTTTGCATGATAGTTTGCTCTTGTATTTATATAAAACAAGTGTTGCAGGAACTCTTTGCCTGTTCTAACATAGGCTGCAGTTTGCTGTGTGGGCAGAGCATGAAGAAATCACAGTGCATAATGTGTGATTCTCAGATGAAACACATTTCCACTTGGATGGCTTACTGAATGAACAAAGTGTGTGATCTTGGGTCCCCAGAAATATACATATGCTCACCAAGAAAATGGATCCTTCAATGAGAGTTACAGTAGGCATTGCAGTCTGTACCAGTGGAGTAATTGGACCGGTTTTCTTCAAACTGTGAATAGCGGGCACTATCAGAGCATGATGCATAAGTTTTATGTCTCAACTTATTGCTACTGGTTTGCCATTAAACACCCAGTGGTTTTTGCAAGATGGCTTGACACCACACACAGAAAACATTGTTTTTTGACCCAGAAGTGACTTCCCACAATTATACTGCTCACAGTGGATGTGAACAGAGTGCAGTAGTGTGGACATATAACTTCTTTGACTTTTTACTTTTTGGGTTAGCTTAAGGAAAAATTGTCCTCAAGAAAACCAGTATCCATCATGGAACTGAGGGCCCTGATTAATGAAACATGGTGAACATGGTGATGTATGGCAAGTGGTCAGAAATGTAGGGATCCATTTTTCTGACATTGGACGACTGAATGGCAGACATACTGAGCACATGATCCATAAATGACAAATCTCCATTTATTGTTTTATTGAGTTCATAGGTAGGTACATGTAATTGTATGAGTAGTGAACATTTTATTTAAACTTTCAGTTAAGTGTCATTTTTTGTATCCCCCTGTATCACTGAAATGCAACCAATTTGGGATAAAAAATTACAGCCTTTGTGATTCGACAGGATATGTTGTACAATGTGACAGGATATTTGGATAAAGAGAAGAAATGTGGACTGCACACAAATACAAGGAATATAACAATTGTCTTTGTTGAACCAATATTTTTTCAATAGCATTGTCTTGATCAAAGCATGGGGCACAAGGCGTGTGGGTTTTACAAAAGGCGTCATGAAACATACACATGTATTTGAAGGGTGTTTATGCATATCTGTTTCACCTCAAAGCTTTGTGAAACAATAAAATAAGAATGGCTGCTTCGAGATGTCTAGATATAAATTATGACTACTGTAAAATTCATAAGAGTGTTAGTACACAGTGCTATTCCTCAGGAGTGGACATTTCAGTTCAAGGTAAACCTCAGATAATGTTTGAGCTTATAGAAAGAAAAGAAGCATTGTAGATGCATATAGTGATCAAGTGTTCCGTTTTCATAGATGCAGAAAATTTTAAAAATATCTTGATGTAACAGGACAGTGTTATTATCTGTATCGGGCATAAAGATATTTGGTACAGGACAACATTGCCTGTTTGACCAACCAAAGTTATTTGGGGGTCGAGTTTGCCTCCCTACCCTACTTTCTGCTGCTTACCATACTCATTGGTTCCAGCATCACACAAAGGAACTTTTTTGATTGCCCAATTATTATTTGGTTGGACCACATGGCTTAGGAAGAAAGAATCACAGAGGTAAAATGTTTATTAATGTCCGTGAAAGAAATGGACTTATTGTCACCAACTCATGGTTCAGGAAGCCTAAGAGAAGACTACACATGGAAGGCACCAGGAATTAAGGAGTCGACATCAGTTGGACTACGTACTTGTGAAGCATCAATTCAGAAACAGTGTGAAGGATGTGCAGACACTGTCTGGAGCAGATATTGACTCTGACCACAACTTACTTGTTGCCAAGATCTGCACCAGATTGAAGAAAATTATAAGATTCCATAAGAGAAGACGAAGGTGGGATTTGGAGAAATTATATGCTCTACGACAAAGAGTGCAGGATACTCTAGAAGAGAAACTCGGTGCAATTGGTTGTGAAAGTTGGAATGGCGAAGTGCAGTGGAACAATAACACACGGTCTGGCAGAAAAACCTGACGATTTTAAAGTTACAATAAAGTGAAAAGTATACTATTTTTTTACGTGAATTTATTACTAAAATTATCTTTAACTCAAAGCATTTTAATTACAGTATTCACTTCCTGAATATAGTGTCTGTGAGGTGGCATCCCTTGTTGTCAGCACATTCCTGCAAGCGGAGGACTTCTGACAAAAGCCTGACACAGTTGTTCAATGTTCTCAGGAGTTCGAAGTGAAGGCTGTCTTCCTGGACGTTTTCTTTTTGTGGCAGACGCTGTTTCTCTGAAGTTTCTTACCCACAACAGTACAGTATTGCGACTAGGGACACTTGTTCCGATGAATATAGAAGTGCTGACAAAGTATCTGTTGAGTCACAATGACAGAATCGTTGTTTTAGAAATACATCTCCACAGCGAAAGCCCGATGCTCTACAGACCAGCACTCTATGGCAACTGAAATGCTTTGAGTCTCGCTAGAAGGGTGCTCAAGGAGAAATTCCCCACACCAACAATTCCACTCACAGCTGTGTTGCCAAATCGTCTGGTATTTCTGCCGGACCCTGTATAAAGGAATGTGTGTTAGATACTATCAGTTGCCTGTTTGGGAAAGTCGAGAAGAGAGCAAGAAAACCATGGATTACACAGGAAATGATCATTAAAATGGATGAAAGAAGGAAATGGAAGAATGTCAACACTTAAGAAGGCAGGAACAAGTACAGGAGGCTGAGGAACGAATTGAAAAGAGCCACAGATAATGCCAAAAAGGAATATCCTGAGAACATATGTAACGAGATTATGGAATTTCAGAAAACAGGACATTATGATTTGATGTACTTGAATACAAAAGAGCTAGGCTGGAAGGAGACCCAAGAGATTCAAAATATTGGCATCAAAAACTCACCAGGGAATAGAATAGTAAATCAAAGTCAAACTGTTTCACATCTAACATTCTCAGAGCCTCCTGTTTGCTTTTATTGGTTGTATATTGTGTACTTCATTGATCTGCCCCTTATGAAGCTGGATTTGACTTTTGGGATGTGCTTTTTCTTAGCCTAGTAGGTCTTCTGAACCTTTGTAAATGGGTGTGCTTTATAGTGCAGTTCCTCTCCGTTGAGTTCAGGTTGCCAAGGTCAACCTTCCCTCTGTACAGGATCTTGATATATGCCATCTGGACTGACTACCAGTGTACACAGCAGTTATTGCTGATTCTATATGGTCTGTGATGATGGGGAATGAAGGTAATTCTTTAGTTACTGGTGTCTAGTTTTGTGATTGGTGAGAAAACAACTGTAAGGTCTGACAAGGAATCTGAACCACCGTTAGTGAAAATACAACTCCAATGATTAAGGGGCATTTCCCTCTCATCATCATTACCAGAAAAGTTAAAACTGAGAGATGGATGTGGTAGATTCTTCGGAACTGTGGGTATCTGTCTTATTTTTCTTCCAGTGTTTGTCCAAGGGTATTGAGAGCTTTCTGTGTAAGCAGTTAAAATTAACTTTGCTCCATTGTTTTGTGCTTAAAACTCAAGTTTAAATCTTGTGGTTGCTTTTGTGTTTCAATTAGACAAAACTTCCTATATTTAATATACAGAGGTATGACCAAACAGCCACTCAGTTGCTCTGCTGTTGGGCAGCTAGAACTTCAACAGATTTTATTTGTCAGTAGCTGGTGTACCTGTTTCCTCTATGAGTAAAGCAGATCCTGCAAGTCATTAGTGTGATGATGGAACATATAGTGGAAGCTTCACTGTTTATTGTAATCTAAACTGTTATTTATGGTGTATTATCTGGCAGTACAATTGTTTTAAATTTACTTCTGAAGCAATATTTTTTTCTTACAGCTCATTAATATTGGGTCACAGTACAATTATGGGAATGAGGACCATGCAGAATTTCTTTGTGTGGTTTCACGGGAGTATGGGACACCTGCACTTAACTCAAAAGAAACTGAACCAACTGACAGAGCAAAGGTGAAGAAATTTAATATTCATCAGTACTAATGGGTGTGGTACAGTGACATTCCAGTAGTATATATTTACCCAACCTACTCTGTGTGGTCCATCAGAAACAGTAAGTGGATATGTTTGCATGAGAGTGCATGTGTATAAACAATAAGTACAGGATATATATGGACCAAACTTAGCATGCTGAGCAAGAGAATAACTGACACTTGGATTGTGAATGAGTTGAATTTTTAACCTTTCCTTTATTATGTTTTCCACAAGCATTGTTGACCATATCACACCCAGGAAATTGTGTGTCCAAATACCAGGGAGGGAGTACATTAATGGAGTGCAAGTTATCACACTGACATGTACCAGAAAACTGGTTGTTTTTAATATCATATTAAGAGGAAGTTTATCCATTGAAAGACTTGTGATAACTAAATATACCACCTGCTGTAACATTAAGAAACTTCACATTTTTCCACACAGTGTACTAATGTGTTTATTTGGTGGTCACAGTAAACACCAGTTATTTCCTAACAAGCTGGTTTTTTCTATGTGATGGACCCAGACTGTCTTCTTTGTGAGGAAGGAACTCATTGTTTATATATAATTTACATGAACATCAGTATTCATAGGTTAAGGGCTCTCAGTAAAACCCAGTGAAGTCATGTGATTATCCATGCCCATACTGTTCAACCTGCAAGTTATAATATTTAATTTTCATTTCTTTTTGTATTTATTAAAGATTTATTTTTTGTTGTGAACTGTGTCATATACACAGGTTTCTGCAAATTAACCTTTCATACCTCTTCCATTATTCCCATTATTTGTTTTCTAGTCTCTTTCTTGCCATCTTTCACCCTTACTGTTTGTGGGTGATTGAAGTGTTACAGTGGGGAGGTGAAGGCTGAACATTTCCACCCCTCCTACTCTCTGTCTAGATACTAATGTGATTAGCTCATGGTTCAACTTGCAATGCTAATTTTGATCATTGCCATACCATTATATTATTAACTAAATTTATCACAGCCTTCCATCGAATACAACAGTATTATTAGTCATATTGCTCATTTAATTGTGCCCAGCATGTTTTGAACCACTCATTTCACTGTCAAGTTTCAGTATTTAGACTAATATTACAGTTTCTACAGCACATGGATGGTATACAATAATTGGCACTATTAAAAAGAATAAAGTGAAGCTTAAATGACTGTGTGTTGTATGATGACAGTTAAAATCTTCAGTTAAAATATTAGTCAGTTTTCATTTATTTTCATTCATTTGTGTGTATACAGTGTGTGCTGGTATTGTTATTGTACTAGATTTGCTTACCATCACTTTGGGCATGGTGTCCACCCTTGTCTTCATTATATTTACATCTGTCTTATGCTTAATGTTTATTTATATCTATGTATATCTTATCAGGGTTGCCATTCCTTTGTTATTCCTACACTTGATTCTTCAGACTTCTGTTATATCTGCAACTAATGTATTTGCTGGATTATTATATGAGCCTGGTTCTTCAGTGTCATTAGTCTTGCTTTACTTTATAGTGATGAGCCTCATTATTCTGTAAATTAAAACTGTCCTGTAGGAATGTTTCTGTCAACTTGTTTAGAGTTCTGGAAGTGTGTTCTGTTAAGGTCTTTTACTTGTGGGATATGGTGCCATGTCGCTGGGTGACTGGTGCCCATTGTTTTTGAGACAGAGTGGTGGTTTTATCTTCAGGGGTTGAAGAATTGGACCCTTGCAGATGACACCACCATGCTGGGCACTCATCATGTGACACAGCACCATATCCCAAAAGAACCAAGGCCTTAACTCTACCACTGTGGAAGGCCTTAAAAACTTTCATATGTTCTGTCATGTTGTATTTTGTTGATCGTGGGTCAGATTATATTCCTTAAGTAAATGTTGTTACTGAACATACTTTCAGCGTAATGTAATGCATATTAGTTTCAAGCTTCTCCCTCCCCCCCCCATTGTAACAAATTGCGCTATCTTGCACCATCCATATGCTGTAAAACTGTTAATGGTTGTCTAAAGCCTGCACCCTTGAGCATGAACTGATTGGTTCATAATATGTTGGACAAAATAAAATGAGAAACAAATAAGAAAAAATGTGTTTACTCTAGGGTTAATGATCAATTGTAACGTCATTGTTTATTATTCTTGTAGTGCTTCCTTGTCCTATCATGTGCCCAGAAATCTTACAGTATCCTGTGTACCTGTCTGAAATTTGGTAATTTTAATTGTATCTGTACAGTAAATGTAAAAAGAAAACATTTTGATCACTTTTTCCAGAACCGTTAGCACAGAATCTGAAGTATGGCAAAATCTGATTATTCTTGCAGTGTGTAAACTCAACCAAGTAACAAGAAAGGGTGTGAGATGTGGATAAATGTGATTTTATTTCAGATGAATGGTAGTCATACATACAAAAGAGATGCATGTTTAAGTTAAAGTAAAAACACAGAATATTTATTTTTAAAAGATGTTCCAGCAACTGAGCATTTCTGTTCAGAATTTTCTTGGATGTGTAACAGAGAAAGCATTTGATATGATTAGTTGTCCCCTCCTTGGTAATGCAGCATGACTGTTTGGCATTAATCTCCTGAGTATATAATATGCATCTGTATATCAGTTATTATAAGACAACTCAGTCAACCAAACTATTTTTTATTATGAAAACAATGTCTGTTTTTACAGTAGTTCACAAAATGTTATGACCTGGAACCTTGTTGTGCCTACTGTATGAAGGTACAGTGTACTTAGTACATAATACTGTGACCCTCATACAATAAGCATGATAGCTTCACAACAGAATATTAGACTTATATCCAAAGCTAAACAAATAACAACGTATTATTGCATCAAGGAAAACATAGCAAGTAAACTGCACTTAACCAACTCTACATGAAAAAACATCATGCTAATGAAATCAACATAATGAAACTAGAGAACAAAAAGTCAGCATATTGATCATTATGTTTTAAGAATGATAAATCATATCAAAGAGAATAAATTGATTTTGATAATGCTCTAATAACTCATATCACATTTTAGATATACAAGACAGGCAGTGTATGTATAATATAAACATTGAGGCACATTCATGCAACCATTGTTGCAGTGGTAAAGCAATAAATATTACATATTCTTAGTGTGTGTTTGTAGCATGTGCATGTGCCATATTGCCATCTCTGGTCTGTACAGCTCTACAATATTTTTTCCATGTGATCTCATAAATGGCACAATAAAAAAAATTATGGGATATAATATATGTGTTTTGATTTGCTACAACTTTTGTATGAAACATTTCTCATTCTGTGGAGAATTGAGATTTGATAAAATACATGTATTGGTTTTCATGTAAATTACCTGTTATTCTTGCAAGATATTAATTTGTGTAAAGTACTGAGATGTTAAATTTCATGAAAATCCACCAAGTGGGAGCCCAGTTCCATGTGGATGGATAGACATGAAGTCGATGGTCACTTCGCAATTTTGTGAACACACCTAAAAATAAATGCTTTGTCAACAAAAACTGTTTTTATAAATAACACAGCTACTTGAATAAGAAGTGCTTATAGTTCATATAATTTCAAGCAGTGTTACTGAAATTTTATAGTCTATGAATCATGACGAACGGTTTGTAAGAAGAACTCTTTAAAAATAAGCACCCACTGCCTTCCTTTTATATTTTTTTTACCACCTTTGCCTGATAATGACCATCTGGATCGAAATATGTTGCAAGGGACTGTAAAAACACACATTCTTTTAAAAATATAAACCTACTTTGTTGACTGAGTTACAATAATTATTAATAATACAATGGTATGTTGTCTTTGAAAATTTGCATCTGTAATTTGGCCAGTGTTCTTTTGCTTGCTATTCCATCACATAGTAGTCTTGAATAGGAATTTCTTGCATACTGGTGAAAATATTTAATACTACTAGATTTGAGATTTCCACAATAATAAATATTTAGATCATGGATTTCTGAGGTAATGATACCATTATCTTTTGTAATACTTCACAGTATCATATATTGGAAAATCATGTGTTTTTATTTTTAAAATTTTTGATCCATTAGTCTCTGAAACTGGAAAAGCATCTTGTGAGCAAACAGACTGAAGATGGTAACAATCCCAGAAGAAACTTTTATGTAGTGGTGTTTTTAACCTTTGGGATTCTAATTATGGTCTATCACATTTGGAATCATTCACTCCTTGGACTCTGTCTCTTATCCCATGTTCACAGAATTATGAACATAGTCGAAAGAGTGAATGATTACAAAGATGTTACTGTATTACTGTACTGTGTATATTGATAGAGTATTTTCTTATGTGCGCACGTGGTGCAACCATTTTGAAGGACAGTAAAATCTCCTATTCTTGTTTGTCTTATGTTATTTTGAACCTACAATTTGAATCTGTAATCCTTCATCAAGAACAATGTTGATTCTTTGTGACTGATGGTGTTTTTTGCTAGAACTAGCCAAATTTGTGAACGACTGGTAATTGTGTAATTGCTGTTTTAATTTTTTCACCACTTTTATTATTATATCAGATGGAAAACAATGATTGTGCAGTGAAACTTCATTGTTGCAGTTGGAGGATCGGTCTTAGGAATTATGTTAACATGCTAAAAGATGGATAAGAAAAACCAACTAGATGTCACTTTTTGTATTCTTTATTTCTCTTCTAATAGTTGCTCAACATGTTTCGGGCAACCATGTGCCCATCATCAGGAGATGACGACTGCGTAATGTTATAGCCTTGTGTTGGTATGTGCCGTGGCTGCAGGAAGGTGGTCAAGTCCGGTTGGTAGGTAGTGCGTTCATAGGACGCACTACCTAC
>Ga0209755_10004626_pt1:0-15000 | contig 16152 bp, 4 predicted proteins | sample TergutCo191P1_FD_187301 | JGI IMG/M metagenome (GOLD analysis project Ga0209755, IMG submission 187301) | Cornitermes sp. P1 segment gut microbial communities from Petit-Saut dam, French Guiana - Co191P1 (SPAdes) (version 2) | ecosystem: Host-associated > Arthropoda: Insects > Digestive... | reverse complement strand
TATTTAGTTCAAAATCAGCATAAGTATTTTAGTCACTCAAATGACCAATATGTACATCAAAAATTTAGATTTCCGCCATCGGCAATTCCCACCCAACCTTACGACCAACAGCCGCTGTGAGTTGCCATATTTGAGATTCCGTCGGCGCTAACCACGAGGACAGAATTCTTCGAAAGAGGTTTCTATTCCCGGGGTAAAGAGGGCACACTCATAAATGTAAGAAGTTAGTAGTTACTTAGCTAGTCAAGAAATATGCTTTTTTAAAAACTAAATTCATTTATCATGTTTGCAACAGCCCATTACTAGTCCCTATCCTGTGCCAGATAAATCCACTCAAAATCCTTCCAGCCTATTTCCTTCAGATACCGGAAATATTATTGGCCTGTCTACTCCTAAGTCTTCCAACTAATCTCCTCCTTCAAGTTTTCCTCAGAACTCTATTCGCAAATAAACTAATATATCAAATAATAAAAACTCTTTTAAAATAATAAATTTTGTATTACAGAACTAGAATGGTAATAACTTAAATTTTTTTTGTTTTGTTTGCTTTAACAGAAAAAGAAACTTTTCCCAAGTTTTCGAGCAGTGAAGTCTGTGCTTTGTTTAAATCATTGAAAATTCTTTATTATTTATTTACAGTTATTTGTTAACTAAACAAATTGTAAGGAACCCCAAGAAATGAGAATTTTATTTCCGTCCCTGTGTTAATTATTTGCACCTCAGTTAACCAGCCGAGACATTTGTAGCATCCACGTAACAAACCAGTAGAACATGTCGTATTTTGAAACCAGATCGCTTCTCTCTGAACCATCACAGTTCGTTTAATTCTTAATAAAATTTTCCATGATGAATGTTTTCTGGACGTGACCCCCATGTAGTCTGATAGGATTTCACTGAAACTTCTGAGATATGGCCCCTAGGAGAAAATTAATTTTCGTATTTCTTCCTATCATGTGTGTAATTTGAAGGCTTTTAGAAACTAAGGGAATCAGCGTAATGGGCCATGGTAGAAATTCGCGTAACATATGACTTAGGTAAATCAGTCCCGTTACAGGCCGGGAGTGGCCCAGAGGGTTCCAGGAAGTTAAGGTTCCCAGACTTCATGACAACGGCACAGGATGGTGGTAAGGTTGTCAGCCTTACGCACCGGCCCATTTTACCCCCAGGAAATTCTCCTGGTACTCATTTCTGTTAGAGGTTGAGTCGACCCCAGGAATTTATGTCAATGAAAAATTCCAATGACATCAGCTGGGATCGAACCTTCCGATTTGTAGCACAGCACCTTAACCACTGTGCTACCGCGGTCCCCACATATAACTTAACCTCAATTCAAATCCACACACTAAGGCCTTTTCATTACTAAATTGTGTACCACTGGCCCTCATTCGTTTTCATCAAACTCGGTGTGATCTTGTGAACTGATACTCTGCATTACAAATGTTATTTCGGAGTCAAGTGACGAGTTGAATAAGCAGGTCCGCTTTCAGCTTGCGGCGCAGAATAATTCTCTGCCAGCAGCCAACAGCCGTTACAAAGGAATATGACCCTTCTGTTGACGTTAAAAGTGACTTGGTTAGCATCAGCCTGAAACAGACTTGGTCTGTTAAAGCTGAGACGCTGTAGTTTTGTGTTTGTCTGAGTACTTGTAATGAAGCTTCAGCCGGCAGCCCGGATACCACCCCAACCGAACCACACACTAACTCCAACACACATCAAATCAAGAACGAAACGCCCACTGTGGTAGTTCAACAACACAATCGCAAACCCCTGATGATGGGCACATTAATGCCCGAAATATGTTGAGGCTCTAAGAAGTAAAATAAAAGTAGCGAGTGACATCCAGTTGGTTTTTTATTCGTCAGATATGGATGTAGTTACTCCACGAGCCACAGAATTTGGTTTCATTGGCTGACAGTCACCACTAATGGCCTTCATTACAGCAGTCCTCATCTCCGTGTGCGGATTTAAAGTAGATTAATATACGCTTACAAATGATAAACTGTCTTGCCCTCGCCCTGTGCCATGAATTCTGTTATGACGTTTCACCACATTAGAAGCACGTTTTCACTTAGAAATATAATTGTGAAGTAAGAGGTTTTCCTGAAAAAAATTGCTGTGAAAAACACCAGAAGCTGGCTGTTTGTTATATCCACGCCGTTGTCGTTTTTTTGTTCGTCTCCATTCATCAGTTCTGTCCCATTTTTAAGCGCATTGACATAACTACGGAGCGCAATTTACAGAAGAAAGTCTAGAGACTTCAACTAAATTTATAACTACATCTACAGGCCTACATGCGTTCTGCGTGCGTGGTTACTCGCTTTAGTGCTTTTACCCACATACATGTTTTTGCACCCAGGCTTTGAGCAATTCATAACCGCTCGATTGTAGCACTGTTGCTAGAATACGGGGAAAGCACAAAGTACTCTTAAGTAGAACGCCAACTTTCTGAAGGAAACTGTGTGCAATGATATTCATGTTACATGGACCTTCTTAAATATTTTATTTCTGACATTCTCGTGACTCAGACTGCGAAGATGTTGGATGTCTGTAACGTGATGTCGAAAGGTCCGGTAGGTATGTACCGCCGTTTGAAATGAACCAACTGTCTCCCTTGTCTGCTTTGGCGACAGAGGAAATAAATCTATTTTAAATAGTTGAAGAATAAAGACCAACTTGATGTCACTTGCTATTTTATTTCACTTCTTATGTACTCAACATGTTTCCGACATTAATATATCCATCATCAAGAGCTTGCGACTGTGCTGTTGAATTACCACATCGGTAGTTTTTTCCTTACGGTACAAAACTACCGATGTGGTAATTCAACAGCACAGTCGCAAGCTCCTGATGATAGATATATTAATGTTCTAAACATGTTGAGCACATAAGAAGTGAAATAAAATAACAAGTGACATCAAGTTGGTCTTTTATTCTTCAGCTATCACAGTGATGCAGATTCTGTTTTAAATGTTGGAACATATTTGCCAGAATTAAGGGCGTCGCCACCCAAAAGACTGTTTTTCATCCCTTTTTTTTCATTTTCTTCGTCTTATTTCTCTCCTTCTCTTCTTTCTCCAAATCTTCAACTTCTCCTTCTCAATATGTACTCTTTTTTCTTTCTCCTTCTTATCCTTTTTTACTCGCTTCTTCTCCCTTTACAAATTATTAAACCGCAAATTTGTTAAATTTATTTTCGAAAAGGTAAATTTAAGAGAAGTTTCTAAGCGTATTTCTTCCTATGTAACCTCAAAGATCTTCACGTTTTGTACACACCGCACCAAACTTCAGCATGTGAGCGGAATTCTTGGGCTTTGCTGAGGCATTTTTTTGTCGATCGTCGACGCTGATCCAACGACCACAAAACTTAAGGTCATTAGTGAATGGGAAGTACGTGCATAAGGCTAGGCAGCCTTACTTCCTGCACGGTATAACTATAATATTTAAGAGAAACAGCCATTTACCATAATGTGTTGACTATACGATGGTGCTGTAAATTTAAAATAATAAGAAGTAGGCTGTTATGAAAGCGTCTGTACCGAGGTTATGCTAACATTCAACAAAAATGCCATTTTATTTACTACCAACCTATAACATAAAGTGACAATGAGTACTATACAGATTGTTCAGCTCTTATCCGCCACATTCAGGGAGCATGTGATTTATTATAAGCTCTGGTTAGAAAATATATATACAAAATAAATACGTTCTTTCATTTAAGCTGTTAGTGACGCAACGGGCTTGTACCATCCTTTGCAAAATATGAGTACGTCATATGGAAAAGTCAGAACATGATAGGTCAGGAGAAAGTGATAGTCAATTGAATGGTCCAGGGCGACAAAGTCATACCGAAAATTTCTAATTGAGAAAGGCGTGAATATTACGGCCAAAAACAGTGAAATTTGATAGTCAATTAAATGGTCCAGGGCGACAAATTCATACCGAAAATTTCTAATTGAGAAAGGCGTGAATATTGCGGCCAAAAACAGTGAAATTTGATAGTCAATTAAATGGTCCAGGGCGACAAATTCATACCGAAAATTTCTCATTGAGAAAAGCGTAAATATTGCGGCCAAAAACAGTGAAATTTGATAGTCAATTAAATGGTCCAGGGCGACAAATTCATACCAAAAATTTCTAATTGAGAAAGGCGTGAATATTGCGGCCAAAAACAGTGAAATTTTATAGTCAATTAAATGGTCCAGGGCGACAAATTCATACCGAAAATTTCTCATTGAGAAAAGCGTAAATATTGCGGCCAAAACAGTGAAATTTCATCCTATTCCGTACATCGTAGGCCACGGTGCTGGTCAGTCTCCGGTAGCACTCTGCCGTACAGAAGTTCTGGGCAAATGTTTGCATTACAATGCTTTCGACGTAACAGGGTCCAATCACACCTGCTGCACAAATTCTGCCCACATTCTCACTCATGAATATTAAGCTCTTTTTCTGTAACACGATTTGGGTTTTATTACACAAATAAACAAACTTGTCTTTCCTTAGTCTTCCATTTTTATTGGATGTAAATTCATCCATCCGTAGGATCCTCGTTGTAAACTCGAGATTTCCTGCTTTAACATTCACGAACCACTCACAGAAATATATCCGTATACCTGGACCATCGTCATTCGAAGCATGCAGCAAGTGAAGAATATATGGCTTGATTTATACAGAACGTAACAGGAAGTGTACGATATTTCATTTTACATTCAGTTCTCTCGAAACTATTAAGGGATTGCTAGGTCAATGGCCAAAAGCTTGTGTTACAGTTGGTTAATTTTCTTCTGACATATCTGACCTCGGCTACCAATTCGTGCTAACCTGTAACACTACAATTTCTTTAAATTTTACTTCGCCCTTGCGGATTGTTGATCTGGCCTGTAGTTTGGTCACCTGAAAACTTCTCAGTCAAATACTGCAGTTACCTTTTGAGAGTTCTTGTTTTCTTCCACCAAGTTTGCAATAAAAAAAATCTGTCTCATGTTAATTTGCTATAATTACGTAAGGGGTTAAAAATGGAAATTGAGAACACACACCGGTGACACAACAGCGGATAGACACAAACACTAGTGTTACCAATGGTTTAAAATAAAATTTGTATTCTCAGAGTACAACCAAGAAGATGCAACTTTCCTCGATTTATTTATTCCTGTAAGACGCTGTACATGTTTCAGACGGTTTTTCCGTCCATCATCAGGAGCTTAAAACTGCACATACAACGTCAGGTATTTGTCAGAACTTTACTGCTACCTGCTGCTAGCCTGGCCGGGATGTTCCATCAGGCTAGCAGCAGGTAGCAGTATTGGTCTGACAAATACCTAACAGTGTATGTGCAGTTTAAAGCTCCTGATGATGGACGGAAAAACCGTCTGAAACATGTACAGCGTCTTAGAGGAATAAATAAATTTAGAAATTTGTATCTTCTTGGTTGTATTCTGAGAATATAGTAGCGATGCACGAACCTATGAATGTTAAATGGAGACAGTCTCGGTAACGCGAATTCTGGCACAGGCGGTATTTGAAAGACGATAGCAATGTCTGGGGATGAGAGACACGGAGAGAGATGTGAAATTTGTTGTTACATAGTCGCCGCCTAACAGATGTTACTAATGGAGCATGAACATCACTTTTAAAATGAAATTAATTCTTTCAAACTACATTTTCTACAGAAAATATTATTAAATGGAATGAATGAGCACTGTGGTAGCCTACGCTCTTTAGCGTTAGAATAGCAAACTTGCTGTAAAAAGCTGTGAACAGTTCTGGTACATGTACACAGGACAAGTATATTCGGCTTCGTTGACTTTGTTATCCTTGTGGCAGCGTTCGCATTTTGAGAAACATCCCTTTTCTAAGGCCAATAATTTTTTATCTTATGAGGGATTATATGCAAGAAGAATGAGATTGGCTGGGCATGTGGTGCGTATGGGTGAGGAGAGGGGATAGTGTAGGGTCTTGGGGCGGAAACCGGAGGGAAAGAGACCAATGGGGAAACCTAGGCGTAGATGGGTAGATAATATTATGATGGATCTCCAGGAGGTGGGATGTGGGTATATGGACTGGATTGGGCTGGCCCAGGATAAAGACAGGTGGCGGACGCTTGTGAATGCGGTAATGAGCCTTCGGGTTCCGTGAAATGCGGGGAATTTCTTGACTAGCTGCAAAGCAGTTGGCTTCTCAAGAAGGACTCTGCACCATGGAGTAAGTATAAGGGATTATATGTTATTTCGGAGTAATACTCAGTCGTTCCATGATAAGACATGGAGCCTCGTGACCCCCAGGGTACCAAGAAACACATAAGAAACTTCCAAATTTTTCTTAATTTGCTGGTTTATCAAAAGAAGAGGAAAAACTAATTATTGTCCTTTACCTTTTAAAAATTTCGTCTCTTTGACATGTCTCATTAACCGTAATTTCTTTTCGTATCGAAGACATTCTCTATAGCTAGCAATACACAGTACTGTAATTCCCCTGTTAAGTTTCCTTCGTGTACCCGGCACACGGATTACAAGGACATTATGACATTTAATGCGAACTCTGTGCCGGATGTACGCTAGCCCATAACGGATTATGGAATACTGCGGTTATACTGCGGTTACACTGCGGTTATACTAAGGTTATACTGCGCTTATACTACGGTTATACTGCATTTATACGGCGGTTATACTGCGGTTATACTACGGTTATACTGCGGTTATACTGCGGTTACACTGCAGTTATACTGCGGTTATACTGCGGTTACACTGCAGTTATACTGCAGTTATACTGCGGTTATACTGCGGTTATACTACGGTTATACTGCGGTTATACTGCGGTTATACTCGCCTTACCAAACATGAATTTTCTTCATACCAATACACGTAACTTCCTTTATGTCATATTTCAGTGTTTATTGTTTATTACTAAGTTATATTCATGCATTTTAATAAAGTTCCCTTGAAAGAATTAGGGAATTCTTTGTATTATTGCTTATATAATTTATTTTGTTATCTACAGGCGCACTAATTATATCTCGAGTCGAGAGTTCTACCCTTGCTTCTTTTTTCATCAAGAACAAAGTTATTGATACTACAGCATGAAGTATGAGGATGATTTCAATTCAGAGAGCGCTTGACAAGAGTGTATGGTTTTTCAATACTGTGTATTTATGAGATTCTACCCTACAGTTCTGTTGTTTCCAGTAATGAATATGAGCTGACTGCTTCCACCAACGCGAGATCAAAGAGCAGTCAAGTTTCCAGCAGGAACAGTGCCTTTGGGAAATCAGAATAATAAGCGAGGGTGTCCAAAATTCGGGTTGTTGTCACAAATAATGATTACAGACCTCGAAGGGGGTCAATATTAACACCGATTTTAAACAAATATTGTGAGGTGGTGCAGACTACGTTCATGTAACTCACCGTAAGTTCAGTGATTGGTTGTTGTATCCCTGTCAGTGAATACTCTATTTACGAAAGAGACGGGGACTCTCTTGCCTAGATGGAAGAAAATTAGGTGTTCAAAATGGCCATAGTGTAAACGACAGTGTTAGTGAGTTGGTTGTTTAGTTGGTTTATTTGTTAGTAACAGCATTCACAGCAACAATAAGCATATTCAGCTCTTTGAAATTTAAGAAGACGGTCTTCCCAGACGTACAGAAAAAAACGGATATTTTAAGACTGAAATTCTTGTATATTAAACACAAAATCTCAATTTCTTGCACAAAGAAAGAAAAGAATTTCTAAATATTTTTAGATTAATTTAAGCTTCATCGTGCAAGGAAAAGTATTTAAAAGTCGTATTTAACTTATCTATAGAGGAATTACACTTTCACTTCAATTCTTCTGGCTTAGTGGATATAAAAGGAGAGATATGAAAGGATGGTTGTTGTTGGGTTCCTACCAAAATACAAGCCCTTCTTTTTGAAAATATTGTTCTAATGTGACGTATTTACAGCGTGAGGCGTTCCCACTGAAGAAGTGCAATACTAATGCAGGTTGTTATCTGTAATTCAGTTTGTTACTAATTTAAATACGTGTGATGTGCAATAAGAAGCTAACATTCTAGGAAAAAAAGAGCATAATAGCAATACACTTTACAGAACGTCAGAGGCATATCGATAAAAAGAGGCTGTTTGCTAGATATAGGGAAAGATGAACTGATATTATTAAGATGTATGTTAAACAAATAGGTTTCATCTGATTCAGGATTTGAATAAGTGGCTTGCTGTTGTGAAGAAGGTAATGAAGTTTTGGTGTCTGTAAAATGACAGGAATTTTGTCTCTGCCTGAAGATTTGTTACCTTATCGTGTTAATATATCAATAAATATTCTGGCCAGTGTAGTTTGTTGTAGTTAGTTATTTAGCTAGTTAGTTAGTTGTCCAGTTAATATAAGGAATAACAACTGTTCGTCCAGCAATCACTTGTCCATCTCTTCATCCCTTCTTATAGAGATTCGTCTTTATTTCCCTCAGCACCAACAGCGGTGGTCAAGTCAGACAAGTACCTGCAGGTATCCTAGATTTGCCTACAGTCTAAATTTGATATGTTCATATCTTGTCGTGGTTGAGTGGTTAGAACTCCTGCCTCATATTCGGGAGATCGTGAGTTCAAATATCCGCATGTGAACTGTACTGAAGAGTACTGCATTATTCATTAAAAGTATCTTGTGACAGCCCTGTCAAACATTTTTACAATTTGTTCTTCTCTCATCATACTGCAATTTACGGTTTATTATTCACTAATCTGGCCACGTTTTCAGTCCACTACTCGCTACTTATCTCACCGCTTTCGCTTCAGTATTCACTAACATTCTGACCTCCGACTGTATATTTTTAACGAACTGTTAATAATGAGATAATTCACACTTAGGCCTATCAGCTATGGTCATCTTCCCCCCTCTTTTGCCATTATATTCCATAACCTCTTCATTCGAACGTACTTACGTTAATAAACTAAAAAGTGGTAATTTCAGGGTAATATATTTATTGACTGCATCGACTTAATCTTTCTCTCTGGAATCTGCTTAAATGGAGAACAGATTTCATTCCGGAAAAATTCGTTTATTTTTTAAAATTCTTAATAACTCACTGGAGAGAATTATTCCATTTACCCTGTTGCTGGATAGGCAGGATTCCAGCCTGAGGTCTTGGGTATCCTTAATTCATTTTCCACGTATTTCTATACGAATTCCTTTGATCTCCCATCCCAGCCACATATTCAGCCCATCTAATCTTCCAACACCTCACTACCTCGATTTCAGTTACCCTGTAGAAATCAGTAACTTCCTCGTTGTTTGCTATTCTACACGGCCCTCTTACTTTGTCCTTTTTCATTTCACTTATTATTCTGAACACATTTGTGGGCACCTTGTTACTTCATTACCTTAGAGGAAAAGACCAGGGTTCAAACCCATAAAAACAGCTTGGAAAACTGTTAAATATAAGTATTACCTTGGACAGTGACTGCCGCCTTCGGCGTATTTAAACACGAGACTTCGGAAAATATATCTGCTTGCATCATAGGTTCCAAGTTTCCTACTCTGTCGGACCCCTCATTATCGGCCAGTATCAGTTACAGATTATCAAATGTTCTTTAACCAGAGTGCATAGAGCAGACTGCACTGCGACGCGTTCTGGAAGCAGGTAATCTTTAACAAGTTATTCTTCGCCATAAGAACTTCAAACATATCGTGAGGTGAAAACAGCTTTCGAGGTTCTTATAATAAGACCAACTAGATGCACTAATTTCTCAAATTTAGTTTTTGAATGAAACTCTACGTGTTTCGGACAGTTCCTCTGCCCATCGTCAAGAGATTTTCACTGTACACACAGCAATGGTTTATGTCATACAGGTTTGCTGACAGCTTGCAAGGTGTCAGCAGACTGTATGACATATACCATTGCTGTGTGTACAGTGAAAAACTCCCGATGATGGACAGAGGAACTGTCCGAAACATATAGAGTTTCATTCCAAAAATAAATTTGAGAAATTAGTGCATCTAGTTGGTCTTATATGAATTTGTCACGATGCACGGTCACCTGAACTTCAAAAGCTTTCGAGATATTAACAGAAGACAGATCTACAATTCGTTTTTTTCCAGATTTTATCTTACAACTTTTCTTTGTGTATGTGCTAAGACTTCCACCAGAAAGGCCTTACTTACTTATTAAACTTCCTCAAATAATTCGTTGTCTGCAACTCTTATGACCTTGTATTCTTTCTTTTGAGCGAATCATCAGCGTTCGAATTTTATGTGTCGACTTTTCGGAACACTCTGTTCAGTATTCATGGGCGGTGCAAGCAGAAAGAATGTTATGACTTTAATGCTGACTCCAGAAGGAAATATGGAAAAAGAACTTGCTGTTAAGAAATGTGGCTAAGATTCTTTCTGAAAACTCTCCCAGATCAAGATAGTCTTAAAACCTTTTAGGAACTCCTGTGTTTTTGGAAATTAGAAGGAAGCTTTAACGAAGACGGAAAATTTTTCTTTAGATACACACTTCAAACTTGTTATATGCTCTACTGTATTTTCTACTTTTTAATATACCTATCGTAACTAACTTCCACTTTAGTGCTGAATCTGCGTTAGAAGCCGCAGGGGCAAAAGACAAATACGAAATCTAACAAGTTTTATCCTAAGAAAGTTGCACTATTGTGCAAAACGTAAGTCTTTTATGAAATGTCATAATCATTCCAAGAATTTGCCCCGTAGCGCAGGCAAAATTTCAAACTCATACCTTCATTCGTAATGCTTCTGAAAGTATCGTAAATGAAGACAGAAAATAAAAACAGAAGGAATGCTCTTTCCCTTTTGTCCCGCAACTTCTTACATAGTGTTGGATGAACGAAGGTCGCGACGGAATGGTTGGCACTCTTGCTGCGTGTTCAGGAGGTCTGGGATCCAAACCTAGACCCAGACAACAAATATACTCCGCAAGTAAATACTGGTATAGAATACTGAATTTGACTAAAGTTGTTCAGATAATATTTCCATATTATTTACCATATTATTCGTCGCCATGCAATCTGAAACGTTGAGAGAATCTTTAAATTATAATAATAACTTCATTATTGTTACTTATCAATTTTAGGTAAGACATTTACAAGTATACATCTGAAATACACTGTTTGTAGAGTATACAGCACTGCAGCTATGCTGTAGTTACGGTTTAACGTACATGCAATGTCATTTCCAATCTTAACTTTATGCATCCCGCGGTGTTGGAGAATTAATTAATGCAGATTAACAACCGTCAAAAACACAACTTTATAAAAATAATAATTTAACCAGATACATGTTTCGATCCTCTAGGAGTCATCTTCAGACTGATATATGAATCACATTTGGAAGTATATAGATCACACTAATCTGGATATTATCTCTATACCTCCTAATAGTCTCAAATATCAACCTGAAAATGACCCCTAGACGGAAACATGTAGATGATAAACTTATTAGTTTTTTTGAAGTTATGTTTTTGACGGTTGGTAATCTGCTTTTATTATATCCAATGTTGAATATTTTTAACATTTACATTAATACTTTTGTGCAGTGCCCAATTAGGTTTTGTTTTTATATTTGAATGGAAGCATCACGATGTGCTTACAAATGCAATATAATATTAAATAGTGTACGTCAGCACAACCACCTTATTACTCAAGGTAATTATAAGGCTACATGTTTCGACTATAGATTAGTCATCTTCAGGCGTGCACGTCACGCCCTTTGAGACAAACGATCTAATTTGATGTATTCAATGGATATAAACACGATGGGATCCCAAAGTGTGCATAGCATCTTGTGACTCAATTGACAAAAATAGGCCTGAAGATGACTAATCTATAGTCGAAACATGTAGCCTTATAATTACCTTGAGTAATAAAGTGGTTGTGCTGACATACACTATTTAATATTATATTATTTTTTATAGTTTCTTAATTTCGAGTTAACTCGGTATGTTTTAAAATATTTCCTGAATTATTTTAGACGGTTTCAGTTACTCCTCTTATTTTTCTACATACCACATGCGCCGTATTTCTACTGATTTTCTCTTTTAGAAATTTCTCGGCCTCTTTCTTGATTACTTTTCTTTCTCCTGAAATTGCAACATTCATTAACACAAGTGTTTCTCTTCATTATTCCGGATTATGGTGTCTGGTTTATTGTTAGGGATAGTTCTATCGTTGTGCAGTTTTGGATTTCACAGTACGATTATCTTACCTGCAAGACGTGTTTCTACTAATGTTGGTACATGCTCGTAGGGTGTACCAGTGTTCATTCTCTAATTTTAGCTTATTTCCATGCGTATGGTAGAGTGCAGTTCAGCGCACACTGTCATATCTCTTTACATCTTTTTTGTTTCTCAGTATTGGACATGCTGATGTACTTTTATGTTTTCTTGACCGTGCATCCCTGTATCATACTGTAAATAAAGCCAACTTGATGCAGAATTTATTCTTAGCATATTTATCAATCTCTACATGTTTCGGGCGACTATGGGCCCATCATCGGGAGAAACAACTGTATTTATGCGACACTTGGTATTTTTATTCTCGTATGCGGGATGGAATGCCATCCTGCATACCAGACAGTCATCCACACAGAGTAGCATGTACCAAGTGTCGCAGAAACACAGTTATTTCTGCTGATGATGGGCCCATAGTCGCCTGAAACATGTAGAGATTGATAAATATACTAAGAATAAATATACTACGAAGAAATTGTGCACCAAGTTGGCTTTATTTACAAGATGCTGATGTGATGTGGTCCGCCTCTTCTAATTTTTATCATAGTGCGTATTTGTTGTCTTTTAGTGTTTGTAGTACTCTTTTTTTTTGCATAGCATTTTGTTGCAGTAACTGAGCTTGTGGCGCTCTTATTTCAATTTCTACTTTAGATCTACCTTAGATCTACCCAAGATCTGCCCTCCACATCGCCAATTGTCAGCCGTTTTTGCCTCTCTTACGAATGGGCTTGATGATGATGATGATGATGATGATGATGTTGAGGAACAGTATGTTTTGTTGGGGGAATAATGCTGCGAGAGAAACCCAAGTTTTGGACTATTTAAGCCTAACCTTGTGCCACTCTGTCCACAAAAAATTCAACATAGAATGCACTGGGCTCGAACCTTCGTTTTTGTGGTGACAGACCGGCAGCTACACGCCTAAGTTTGAAGACTGTGTGTTACGTAAATTATAATACGTATTTGAAGATTCAGTTCTTCGTTACGGTTTACATATTCCTTCTCCACTATAAAGACCAAACATTTAAAGCTGTTATCTACAAAGAAGTAGTCTGTGTTTATTATAGTTTCTAATGAAACAAACAACCATACACTTTGAGTGAAGTGAAGACTACTTACCACGGAGCTTCAAACGGTTAATAATGTTTAATTAAACGGCGTGTCGGCAACTTAATATACTGGGACCAAATTAAATGAACAAAACTTGTAGATGTATGGGATAGGTTTATTTCACTGCCGTGAAGCATGTGGTACATTTCTGTCGGGCTGTAACACCGTGTAGTTCAACTACGTGGGTACCAACATTTCGGTCGAAAACTTTAAGTTCATTTTCTTTTAGCTTTCACCATCTTATTCCTTAAAGACGCAGGTATCAATTTGTACCACTCACCAGGACACACAGTGTCTTAACCCAGAAGACCACAAGGTGAATTTGAATATTTTTCATGTGAAATCAAAAATAATATTTAAAGTGATTAGTATTTATTACTGATGTTAACTACACGTGGTATACTGATTAGTTCTCAAAGAAATAGAAGCGAAGAAATAGCAGGTGAAACCGTCTCTTTGAATTTCGTTAAAGTTCTCATTATTCGTATGGTGTAAGAAAACTAAACACAATGGAGACTGCTCGGGATTAACCTATGCATTAGGTTTTCTTAAAATCAATATCGAACCTTCTAAAAAGAAAGTAACATATGAACAAATGAAGCAAAACATTTCCACAGACAAGCTTTCAATTGTATACGCCATGTCTTTTATTGTGCACCTACACACATACCACGATATCACTTTTTCTCTAAATATTCACGTGATGAATCTGAAATTTCTTGAAGAGAGGGTGTGATGTTATCAGCAAAGCAGTTTGCTGCCTTGCCGACCAGGATATACGTGCCTCTTGCCTGCTTCATAATTACAGATTGTTTTCCGGAATCACTGCCATCTGGTATTTGTATCGATACCTATGCGAAGATTCTGGTGTGACTCACAAACCAAGCCTAATATGCAGGAGACACTAAACTTGATGAAATACCAGAGTGCACGCAGAAGTGTCGTTATCTTTTTGGCACACTATAAACTTCACTCTGCTCACAGCAACCAGCCGAATCAAACTTTAGGTCTTTCACAGGGGAATATCGAAAGTTCAAGGTGAATGAGTTCGATGTTGCTTCGAATTACGGAAAAGCTCGGATTACACGATTTCTTCTTGTTTTAGCACAATTTCTTAGGATAGGTTAAAATAAGTTCTTAAGACACATAATAACAGGCAAGAATACACAAAGAGAATGGTCAAAAGACAGTATGCCTACAGTAATGCCTGATTGACACGCGTGAATTCAGGGATACACACTTAATTCTGTACCCACCACAGAAACGATTTTGAGTGCAACCTATCGGCTCGGACTAACGGAAAATCGAAAAATCGGGACCCGGAAAATTGAGACTGCTCTGTACTATAGTTCATTACGGCCATCTCCTTCTCGTATTTGTAATCTCCCACCAACTTTTACAGCTAAAGTACGTAACAAGATAATGGAAAGCTTTATACGGAGTGAGCAAACTTAAATGACGTCAGGATCACAAAGTGTCACTCTTACGTAACCACTCACTTCACTTGAGAAAAAAACATTGATGCCATTACAGATGTTCTGCACGAATTTCCTTTAACCCACTTCAAAATACTTTTACTTCAGTCGATAGAGTGACTAGGGTACGATATGGAAGACCGCAAATCCCAGGTAGATTCAAGGTAGGTGAAATAAACTGCTATCTTCC
>Ga0209755_10004625_pt1 | contig 16152 bp, 12 predicted proteins | sample TergutCo191P1_FD_187301 | JGI IMG/M metagenome (GOLD analysis project Ga0209755, IMG submission 187301) | Cornitermes sp. P1 segment gut microbial communities from Petit-Saut dam, French Guiana - Co191P1 (SPAdes) (version 2) | ecosystem: Host-associated > Arthropoda: Insects > Digestive system... | reverse complement strand
TTAAACATTGGCCGCTTGCCATGCCCTCCAAAATAGAAAAACCAAATGTTTCCCAGCCGCTAAGGGCAAAGCCTATTTCGCAGGAGGCAGTCCATTTTGCCATTTCCTCTTTGCCTTTGACAAAACCTATGTATTTAATGTGCTTGTATTTTTTCACAGCCCGCTCAACCAGATGAATTTTGTTCCCGGTTCCGGCAAAAACAAGCTTTGGCTCCAAGCCCAATTTTTCGCAAATAATAGGATATGCATCCAGCAAAAGCGATAGCCCCTTTTCGTTGCAGGAACGGTGTGGAAAAAACATGGTTAGCCTATCGGGTTCGCCATCCTTTAATTCCTCAACAAGACGCTCATCTCTTTTATTCGGAGTAAAAATATCAGATTCAACGCCAAGCGGCAGCCATTGCAAATTCTGCAAGCCGTGAGCGTTCATCCTTTGCATGACTTCTTTACAGGAAACCTGTATGCCTTTATAGTTTTTGAACTGATGCCTTGCATAAGCCCAAGCTACGGTTTCCAGCCTCTTTGCCAAAAATGAACTTATTTTTTTGAATGGGCGGTAAATATAAGTCACCGGAAAATCCGCATGCCAAAAACCTGTGAGCGTAGGCTTGCTTTTTGATTTTTCGCAAGCCTTTCGCACTGCGGCAGGAAGAACATAAGGAGAACCGACTTCCATAATATCTGCATTGTACTTGTCAATGTATGGCTTTATTTTATTTGCGTTATATATAAAGCGATATTCCCACCATTTGCCCGGAACCTTGAAAGCCTTGACATGCTCTATTGTCAATGTAGGCGAGATTTCTTCTGTTCTGTTGCAATTATCCTGCATCAAAAAAACGAGTTTGAATTCGTCTTGTTTGCTTTGGTAATATTCCATTTTTTTCAAATGGTAATGGCGAACACCTCCACCACTGGGTGACCAAAAATTGTTTATATCCAAAACTACCTTCATGGAGCAGGTATTATCGTTTCTTTTTTACCGGTTTTACAACCTTCTTCTTTATCGGCACTTTTTTCTTAATCGGTTTCACAACCTTTTTCTTAACAGGCTTTACAATCTTCTTCACAGGCTTCACCGCCTTTTTCTTAACAGGTTTTGCAATTTTCTTCTTCACAGGCTTCACCACCTTTTTCTTAACAGGTTTCGCAATTTTCTTCTTCACAGGCTTCACAACTTTCTTCTTTACCGGCTTTGCAATCTTTTTCTTTACCGGTTTAACAGCCTTTTTCTTTACCGGCTTTGCAACCTTTTTCTTTACTGGTTTAACTGCTTTCTTCTTTACCGGTTTCTCAGCTTTCTTCTTAGCTGGCTTTGTAGCCTCATTCACTGATTTAGCCGTTTTTTTTTGCGGTGGCACTATTATCTCTCCAACCTGAGTTTTCACGTATTTTCCGATCAAAACTCCTTTTGCCAAGTCGTCTGCTCTGTCGTTCCATTCATCGCCACTATGGCCGGTGACTTTTTCAAAATCCGCCCATATTTTTATCTCGGATATTCTGTTAACGTATATCTGAGATACTGAGCTGCCGGTATTCCACTCGCCTGTGGCCCAGCTTTCAACGCCTTGATAGTCGTAGCAAATTGTTCCTTTTCGCTGAATTCTTGCCAAATATTCCATGGCTTTCCAGGCGGCGTATAGCTCGCCGTCTATGTTGCGGCTGGCAGCCGGGTGCGGAGTTGTTCCGAAATCGTAGGCTATTTCAACCCCGTTTTCCACCGCCACCCAAGACCAACCTGCATGTTCGCTTATAGGCATAAAAGAACCATCCACATAAACGCGAAGACCCTTTTTGATAACCTTTTTCCCGGAGATCCAAGACTGCGCGTCTTCCATTAACGCAAAAGACTTGTACTTAACACCGGGCTTTCCAGAAACCAACTTCTCACACTCCGGCCAGCTATAACCGATCCAGTGCGTTCCATCTATAAATTTTGCAGCATAGATTTTCGACATAGTAGGGATAATATAGAATTTTAATAAGCACTATAAGCATCATGTGTGTTAGACGCACTTAACCGAACATCGGGCAAATCCAAAACATAGATTGCAAAGCTCCAGCCTGGGGCTGCACCTGTGGGTCGCCAGGTAAAGTCCATCTTCCAGCAGTGAAGCTCCCGGTAAAATTGCAGTGAATGGGAGGTGAATTGAGCTTCTTCAAACGAGTACTGCGAGGAATACTGCAAATTCCATTGCCTGCTGGGGTAGATTGAAGCGGAAAACATGGCCAAATGCCTGTAATCATCTTTAAATGTGTTTTTGCCAACTCTGGCACTTGAAAATGTAAAACTGTAGTCAATGCTTGCATTCCAGTTTTTAGCTTCATATTTGCTTTTTTTTGAGGGAAGCCCGGCGTTAAAATCACCATTCCAGGAAAATCTGCGGTTTAATCCATAGCTCCAATACGTGAGCTGAGGGGTGCGAACTTTTTGCCTGTCTTCTTCAAACATGTGATAAAATTTATGGGTAGTGTTTACTGTAAAAATGTAATTCTCCACGAATTGCACTCCAAAGGTAGAGTTTATGGGAGACCAGTGAAAGGAGTCTGCTGCAAAGTTATAAGATGTGCTGTGCGAAGTTGACAAAACTCTAAGATTTTTGCTGTAATCATCAGGGTCTGCATCTTCACCTGCAGCCTCCAGGTCTGCCAGTAAATATTTTAAGTCAAAATCGTTGCCCAAACTAAAGGTCACCGTTTTCTGCTCTATTTGATAAGGAGCTTGCCCCAACAGCGGATGCGGAGAGAATCTATAATTGGTATCCAGTTCCTTAGCATAAGTATATCTGACAGTCGGAGAAAGAGTATGGCGAACTCCGGTAAATCTACCCCATTCCGGAAGCCAAATTCCATATAGCTTTGTTGAAAAATCAAACCTGAGATCATATTTAAAAAAATGCTGGCCCCACTCGTCTTTGGAAGGATCAAAGGCATAGCGGCTTTTATCATAAGTTGTATCAACGTATTCTCTGGCAGTCCAGTCGCTGAAAAGATTTACCGATGGAGTTATATTCAAAACATCAAAGAGAGTTCCCGTATAACGGAAAGAAAGGTTATGCGAAAGACCGGTATGATAAGCTGTTGTATCCACTGAGGAAAAGGTCGAATCTAAAATGCCGTCTATTTCATAACGGTACCATGTTGTATCGGGAGCTCTTTGCACATAATGGTTAAAACGATTGTTATAGGAATAGTCTATTTTTTCCCAAAACGGCGGATCTATTCTTTCACCGGACATATCTGATTCAAATACAGGGCCGTAAGCACTGAACTGAACAGCCGGAACCTGCCTTCTTAAAAGTCCGGTTTGCAGATTATATTCCTGCCTTGTTTTTATAGTGATGTTTTTATTGTCGCCTATTTTTTGGGAATATGTCATTTCCGCATTTGCCTGTTGATCTAAAACCGTTTTTTCATCTATGCCGTTTAATTGCCTCAAGTCTCGCCTTGAAACAAATGAGCCTTCGCCGTTCAAAGTTTTGCTGCGATCCGGCGTTATGTTTTGCGAGTGCCTGAATTTTATATCGTAGTCTTCCCAAAGCGTTCCATCGTTCCAATAACCTGTTGCATTTATATAGCCGTCCAGCACATATTTTTTATTATAGCGAAATTCCTCATTCAAACTGCTTTTGCTAAAATCCGCAGAACTCCCTTCCAAAACATTGGCATAAAGCATAACATCCCAATAATCATTAGGCGCGTAATAAAAACCAAGGTTATTCATAAAAAAACCCTGCGCCTGATCCCCGCCGAATTTCGGGGTTAAAAGCCCGGAGCGTCTTCCGCTTTTCATCGGAGAGACCATCAAAGGCAAAACAGCCACCGGAACTTCGCCCATATTCAAAACCACAGGTCGCGCAGTTACGCTTTCTTTGGGTTTGAGCACCATTCGCCTGCTGTAAAACGCATAATGCTGATGCTCGGGGTTTGAGCAGGTTGAAAAGTCTCCCCGTTCAATTAAAAATCTCTGCTCTTTTAAAGTGTCATCGCTTTGAACAGTCACCGCTCTTATAATAGTTCCGTTGAATTGCTGGTTATCCATATAACTTGTGCCATAAACTATTTCACCTACTTTTGAAGACAGATTATATTTCATTTTATAAGAAGCCAGTGTTGGCTGCGAAGTTTCTCTGAAAATAGGATTGCCTATTACCTCTATGGTTTTATCGCTTTGGCTGTATATAACCGTATCTCCGCTGAGCGTTGCCGTGCGATATTTCAGCTGAGCCTTGTTGTTAAGATTAAATTTTTTGGATAAAACATTATATTCCAAATCAACCGCATGGTATTCCAGAGTATCATTGGACCCATCTTCAATCAACCAACCACTGCCGGCAATTTGCACCGTATCTTGCGGCTGTTCCCTTTCTTCCAAATCAAATCGAACAAAATCCTGCGAATACGCAAGCGTACAAAAAAACAGGATTAGAAGAAAAAGCATACTTTAATCCTGCAAACACCGCACGGAGAAGAAGTAAGTCTTATAGCCGTAGCTCGAGCGAAAGTTATCAACATCGTTTAATACGCCACGGCCAAAAGCGTAGGTATCGTTGCCTTCGCCGGCACTCCACCAGAGACCAGCAGAGCCAGTGCCGTAAAAGCTATTGCCATAGCCATAGCCGCCCAGCGTGGCCGAAAAGCCATCGGCCTCCTTCAAATACTTGCCAGCCGTATTGCTGCTATAAGGGCTTATGGTATTGAAGACATTTACAGTGCCGTTTATTTCGTCAACATAATAGAGCAAAGTGTCCCAGTCCGCATCGCTGGGAATATGCCAGCCTTCCGGGCAAATGCCACGGTGGTATGGATACTGTATTTGGCTTGCGCAGGAATTGGAATTGCAGCTAGATGGAAGTGCCATTGCCGCAGCCCAATTATACAAGCGTCCGTAAGCATCGCAAGTTGAATCGTTGCCGCATTTGCTGCCGTCAACAGCATAATTCAAATTTTCAGACATCCAGATTTGGGTACCTATGGCAACAGTGTTGTAAGTCTGTCCGCTGCAGGTAACAGTTCCTTCTCCGATTGCCGTATTTTCGCAAGGGTTGATATTGCCGCTGCCAGCTTCATTGTCATTTGAAGAGCAGGCGATAAGAATAAGAAGTATAGCACTGATACGGATCATTAGGGGCAATGTAGAAAAAAGTCTGCAAAGCTCTCATATGAATAGTCCGGTTTCCACTCCAAAAGTTCGCTTGGCTTCCCAAAACCGCTTAACATAACCGCTACTTTTATGCCGGCGGCCCGTGCTGCGCCTATGTCTGGAACATCGTCTCCTACCATAAGCGTTTCGCTTGGATTCCATTTTGCGTCTTCTATTATTTTCAGAATCCCGGATGGGTGCGGTTTTTTTTCGGGAGCGGTGTCTCCGCACAAGATGCATGTGAAGTGTTTTTCCAATCCGAATTTGTTCAAAATTTTCAAAGTCTGCCCTTCGGATTTGTTCGTTAATATGGCGCATTTTCCGGAATTCTTTTCCAAAAATTCCAAAGCACCGGGATAAGGTTTTACATTGTTAGTGCAAATTTTATCGTAATATTTCATAAACAGTTCATAAACTTTTTCAAATTTATCTTTTCCGTTTTCGCCCAAACTCTTAATAACAAAATTCACCGACCCATTGCCGACAAAAGTCTTTATCATCTCTTTGGTATAAGTTGGATATCCGAGTTCCGAGAGCGCATTGTTTATAGCAACTCCCAAGTCATCAATAGAATCCACCAATGTTCCGTCAAGGTCAAGGATATAGGTCATAAGTAAACCAGAATATAGAAAAAATTTTGTATATTATATAAAAGCCTCAAATGGAGACCTTCGTGCAAAAACTTGAACCGCCTGATTTTACCAAGATACCAAGAGTCATAGACTTGAATGATATTCCAGGGATCGACTATTACCTCGATGCTTGGAAAGAGCCGGACAGTGGTTATCCTAGTCGTCCAAATAGCTACAACAACCTTACAGCGGAAGGTTGCATAGAAGCAGCTAACTTGATGGGTCCGCGTTTTAAAGAGATATGGGATAAATCTACGGAAATAATGTATGGAAAACGAGAATACGAAAATTGAAGAAAAACGTACAAAATCATTGATCGGCGTTTTCTTTGTATTGATTAAATTGGGTTATATAGACAGCAATAGATTTATGCTAAATCGTTCGCTATTAAAGTCTGTTGTAACGCATTATATGCAAGATTTGCAGATTTTGAAAATTAGATACGGAATTGCAGGCAAAGTGCAGCCGCAAAAATCCGCAGGATTGTCAGCAGCAGCATTACTGCGATTTAGGCCGGTGCTACCGAAAAATCCTGGCGATGAAAATCTTCACTCGCAAGAAGCGAACGAGTTGCTTGCCATATTCCACGGATTATGTTTATGTTCAGAACTGGGGGACGGCAAAATTGATTTACGATTCGTTGAAAACTTTTTAGCACAATCAGAAAGCCCAGAATGGGTCTCAAATCTTCGTTATATGTTAAAATACAGAAATTACACTCCAGAATCACTAGCTATGGTTTTTGACACATTAGTACGGTTTGCTAAATAATCTCCCCCACAACTCTTTCCACCGCCGCTAACGCATCCCCAATCTTCTCTGGAGTCTTTGTGCCGGCCTGTGCCAAGTTTGGCCTGCCGCCGCCTTTGCCGCCTGCTAATTCTGCAAGCTTTTTAACTATATCGCCGGCCTTAACATTTTTCTTAACAAGCTCCGCATGAACCACCACCGCTATTGACGCAGAATTCGCAATCACCGCTATGCCATGCTCGGGCATTGTTTTCTGAGCACCTTCCAATAACGCAGAAAATTCGCTGCCCTCTGCGCTCACTCGCAAAACCCAAACCGGAATATTTTTTACCAGCAAAGGATTCTTAAATATTTCCGCACTCTGACCTTCCGCAATTTTCGCACGCAAATCCGCAACAAGTTTCTCGCTCGCTTTCAACTGCTCGGAAAGTTGCGCAACTCGCCCCACAACGCCGTCCGTTTTAGAGCGGAACTGCTCCCGTAGCGAAGAAACAACAGCGGCTTCTTCCCTGAAACTCTCAATCGCATTAAACGCCGTGACAGCCTCAATCCTGCGAATCCCTGCGCTAATGCTGCTCTCAGACACAATGCGGAACACGCCTATTTCTCCGGTATTCTTCACATGCAAACCACCGCAAAGCTCTTTGGAAAATTCACCCATAGAAACCACGCGAACTTCTGCGCCGTATTTTTCGCCAAAAAGCGCCATAGCTCCGCTCTCTTTCGCCTGATCAACAGACATAACCACAGTCGCTATAGGCAAACATTTTTGAATTTGCTCATTAACCAGATTTTCAATCTCCTTAATCTGCTCCGGCGTCAATGCAGAAAAAGCGGTAAAGTCAAAACGCAGATTTTCCGGACCAACTCTAGAACCTTGCTGAGTTATATGCTCACCGCCAACCTTGCGCAATGCCGCCTGCAGCAAATGCGTTGCAGAATGATTTTTGCGAGTAGCACTACGCTCCGCTTCATTTGTCTGCGCAGTGAATTCCAAATTATTTATTTCGCCGCTCACAATCTTTGCACGATGAATCCAAATATCATTTACTTTTACAGTATCAAAAATTTTCAACTCTGCTTTTGCATTTTTAAGCGTTCCGTGCTCCCCAACTTCGCCGCCCATCTCCGCATAAAAAGGAGTGCGATCCAAAACGATTGAAAGCAAACCCTTATCCTCTTTATAGCGCAAAACTTTTACGGTTGCACAGCTCGTTTCATAGCCTAAAAATTCCGTTGAACCTTCTGCGAAAATTGTCCAACCCTCGGAGCCAATTGCGCTGAGACCTTGTTTCTGCGCAGCTCTGGCACGCTCTTTTTGCTTTTCCATTTCAACTTCAAAACCGGCTTCATCTATATGCAAACCTTTCTCTTCCGCTAAAATTCGCGTCAAATCCAGCGGGAATCCGTAGGTATCGTAAAGAAGGAATACCTGCGCTCCCGGTATCTGCTTTCCATAGCTCGCCATTTTGTTAAATCTTTCCAACCCGGCATCCAAAGTTCTTATAAAGCGTTCTTCTTCCGAGCGAATAACCTCTGCAACAAAAGTTTCACGTTCCTTTATTTCAGGAAAAGCTTCGCCCATGGACTGCGTGAGAGTTGGCATAAGTTTGTAAATGAACGGCTCTTTTTGGTTGAGCAATCGTGCGTAGTGGCTGGCTCTGCGTAAAATTCTGCGAAGCACGTAGCCACGGCCATCGTTGCTTGGGAGTGCGCCGTCTGTGATTGCGAATGAAAGCGAGCGCAAGTGATCTGCCATAACACGGTGCGGCATTCCGCTTTGGTCTTGGCTGTATGGTACGCCGGAGAGTTCGGCGATTTTGTTTATTATCGGAGCGAATACATCGGTATCGTAGTTTGATTCTTTGCCTTGCAAAATTGCGCACACACGTTCAAAGCCCATGCCTGTATCCACATTTTTATTTTTGAGCGGCAACAGTTCGCCGTTTGATATGCGTTCAAACTGCATAAAAACATTGTTCCATATTTCTATGTAGCGAGAATTTGCGCCGTTCACGCCTTCCATCGGGTCTTGGAATGTGGCTTCTTGTGTTGCCAAGTCGCCTTTGTCAAAATGAATTTCCGAGCATGGCCCGCAAGGGCCTGTGTCGCCCATTTCCCAGAAGTTGCTTTCTTCGCCAAAGCGCATTATGCGGTTATCTGGCAATTTTGAAACATCTTTCCAAATTTGCCAGGCTTCGTCGTCGTCGTGAAACACGGTTACAAATAATCTCTCTTTTGGCAGTTGCCAAACCTCAGTTAGAAGCTCCCAAGCCCAAGCTATTGCATCTTTTTTGTAGTAATCTCCAAAGCTCCAGTTGCCGAGCATTTCAAAAAAAGTGTGGTGATATGTGTCACGGCCCACTTCGTCTAAATCGTTATGTTTGCCGGAGACTCGTATGCACTTTTGCGAGTTTGCCACTCGTTTGTAGTTGTTGGGGTTATCGCCTAAGAAGCAAGCTTTGAACTGGTTCATTCCGGCGTTTATGAACATAAGTGTTGGGTCGTCTTGCGGAACAACAGGCGATGAGCGAACAAAGATGTGTTCTTTGTTTTCAAAGAATTTTATAAACGAGTTGCGAATTTCGGTCGCTGTTTTTGGGACTTGTGACATGGGGGTAAGGTAGAAATTTCTAAATTCCATCCTATGCAAACAACCATTGAAGATATTTGGCAAAATTACGATAAATTTGCAATTTATTCAATAATAACACATTCAACGGCGATAGAAGGCTCAACACTCACTGAACAGGAAACAGAATTACTGTTTGAAAGCGGACTTACTGCGAAAGGCAAGCCTTTGTTGCATCACTTGATGAACACAGACCTGAAAAACGCTTATATGTTTGCAATGGAACAGGTAAATGAAAAACTTGTATTTTCACCGGATTTCTTGAAAACTCTAAACGCTTTTGTTATGAAAAGCACTGGCAATATTCATAGCACTCTTGCCGGGAATTTTGATGTGAGCAAGGGCGATTTTAGATTATGCGGAGTGACTGCGGGAATTGGCGGGAAATCATATATGAACTATCAGAAAATACCAGACAGGATTAATGTTCTTTGCGAAAATTTGAATGAAAAATTAAATATGGATTCTCAAAATCTGAGAGAATTATACGAGATAACATTTAACGCTCATTTGGATTTAGTGACTATTCATCCTTGGGCAGACGGCAATGGCAGAACCGCAAGGCTTTTGATGAACTTTTTGCAATTCTATTTCAAAATTGTTCCTACAAAAACTTTTTTAGAAGACAGAGCGGAATATATATCTTCTTTGAGAGAATCACAGGATGCAAACGACAATTCTCATTTTTTAAAGTTTATGGCTCTTGAGCATTTGAAAACTTTGGAAAAGGAGATTGCGAATGTCAAGCCCCAAATATCCTCTCTACATCACAATCCTCAATAGCACGCTCAGGATCGGCTTTTGAACTCGGCATAAGCAAAGATAACTTTCGCTCTAGAGTTTTCTTCAAAAATGCATTGAAGTTTATTCCACGCAACTTAAACAACAACAACGGGTTTTTATCTAAATGCACTGCAAATCCGTAAAGAGCCGCAATGCAATGCTTGCACATATGTGTATTAGGGCAAATGCAAGTTAAACTAATATCCTTGAATGTCGGAAATATGCCGCCTTGCTGCAAAAATAAATTACCCAATTCTTCAGGGAATTTACCAAGCAACAACTGATCCATAAATTCAATATTATCCCCCGCCAACTGCATTATCTTCTTTTCTACAGCATCACTTAGCAAATTTATTTTTATAGTTATCTCATAAGGCTTCCACCAATTGCCTACAGTAAGCGATTTTATACAGCCTTCTTCAATTTGCAAATCCAAAACCCAACCATCTCTCAAATATTTACGCGCATTGACTAGCAAATGCTGATATGCCTTATATTTCTCAAAATTAATGCACCACGCTTTTCCCCACCAGGTTTTTGCAATTACACTTCCTTCCACAGATATCGGAGAAAGATTCGGATTTTTCACTTTCAACTCATTATACATTTTTAAAGCCTTTTCTCGCCTCTCAGCCTGTGCCATTATGCCTCCTCCAGCTTCAAAAGAGTAAGCAACTCACTGTTACTCATTTCCGTAAGCATTTTACCGCCTGAACTCTCCGTGATAATTTTATCTGCTAAATTCTTTTTGCCCTCCAAAATGCCATCTATTTTATCTTCAAGCGTTCCGCTGGCTATGAAAGTATAAACATTCACATCTTTTTTCTGCCCAATCCTAAATGCCCTGTCACTTGCCTGACTTTCAACCGCCGGATTCCACCATCTGTCAAAATGTATAACATGATTTGCCGCAGTTAAATTCAAACCTGTTCCGCCCACTCCAAAAGTAATAACCATGTACGGCATATATTCCTTGTCGCAATTCAGCTCTTCCACTAACGCACCCCTGCTTTTTATCCCCGTTCCACCATGTAAAACCAACCCCCTTTTCTTAAAAATTTTTTCCAGAAAATCACTCAAAGGCTGTGCCATTTCCTTGTATTGAGTGAACACAAGAACCCTCTCCTTGTTTTCAAGAATTGTCTCGCATATTTCTGCCAGCATTTCAAATTTGCCGCTGTATTTCGGAACAAAATCTCCATTGTGAAGGTATTGCGCAGGATGATTGCAAATTTGCTTCAACTTCGTTATGCTTTGCAAAACAAGAGAACCCCTCTGAAAATTATCCATTTTTCCATTTGCCAATTTCACGGCAAGATCATTCACACACTCTTTGTACAAAACAACCTGCCTCGAAGAAAGCGTTACAAATCGCTTGTTCTCTTTTTTTTCCGGCAAATCAGATATTATTTTTTTATCTGTTTTTAACCGCCTTAAAATAAAGGGCCTCACCATATTCTTTAGCTTCTCGTAACCTTGAGATTCTTTATTTAAATTTCTGGCAAATTCAATAAATCGCTTTTGCGAAAACAGCATTCCCTTATTTAAAAAGTCAAAAATAGACCATAAATCGGAAAGCCCGTTTTCTATCGGCGTTCCGGTCATGGCTATTCTTGATTTCGCGCTTATTTGCTTAATAACTCTTGTTCGCTCCGAACTGCTGTTTTTTATAGCCTGAGCCTCGTCCAAAATCAGCAAATCCCAATCTATTTTTTTTAGTTTTTCCAATTTCAAAGCCATTCCATAAGTAGTTATGAACAAATCCGCATTTTCCGTATTAAAATAAGTTTCTTTGCCGTGCAAAACTTTGACTTTTATTTTCGGAGCTCGCTCATGAGCCTCCCATTTCCAGTTTGCTATAAGCGAAGCCGGAATTATCAGCAAAGTTTTTACCTGCTTTGTTCGCAGTAAATCTAAAAGCGCAAGTACTTGAATGGTTTTGCCAAGCCCCATATCATCGGCAAGCAATGCGCCAAAGCCGTGTTGCTGCATAAAACTCAGCCAATTAAAACCTGCCTTCTGGTATGGCCGCAAATTTGCGTTAAAAGTATCGGGAATATTTTCTGCCTTTGCAGGGTTCAGCATTTTTTCTTTCAAATCGCAATACCATTTTTCATGGGAAATTTCAATATCAACACCGGGCTCGGAATTTATTTTTGCATCTAGGCGCAGAGCATCCAGCAGAGTAAATTCCGTATTTTTGATTCTGTTGTAAGTGTCTATAAGGTTTTTCCATTTTTCCCTGTCCAGAACAACCCATTTTCCCTTTAAAAAAATCAAGTCTTTTTTTTCCGAGAGAACTTTCTTAATTTCATCGGACGAAAGCTTTTCTTCGTCCAAATAAATTTCCGGTGAGAATGACATTATTTCCTTAAGCCCAAGCTTTGCCGGCTCTTTTATGGATACTTTTAACGAAGTCTTGTATTTCTTTTGCCAAAAATCAGGGGATATGCAAATGATTCCGCATTCTTCATAAATAGGAATTTCCATTAAAAACAGATACGCATATTCTTCTGAAAATTTCTGAACACGAAATAGCTCTTCACGCTCCTTTAATTCAGATATAAAATTGCTTTTTGCCGCTACTCTATCTATGCTTGCAAGCAGTTTAGCGACATTAACAAGATCTCCCTGAGCTTTGTATTCTTCCAGAACCGTTTTAAGAGGAATATGTTTAGTGCCGTCTTTCGCATCAACTCTGCATGTTACCCGAAATGCAAAAGGATATTTTTCGTCTTTGCTTTCTGCCAGTTGAAAAACTATTGAATCTTTGAGTGTTAGCATGGGGAGAAAATAGAAATTTCTATCTTATCCCCATGGCCAACACCGAAAAGACACAAAAAGAGATGGAAGAAATGAAAGCCTGTGCTGCAGACTTCTTCCTGAAAGACATTGATGCGTTAAAGCAATTCGTAAAAAAAATGAATGAAGAATTTGAGCAAAACGACTTGGCATTTGCATTGAAAATGTTTGTGCTGAACAGCAATAAAGTTTTCAATATGGCAGAATTTATGAAAGGCCAAAGCCAGCTTGCAGATGAATATGTAAAATCACAGAAGAAAAAAATTACCTGCCCTGAAGAACGCCGAACCGCATTTGAACGATGGATAAAAGACAATGCCGCATCTTACAGAAAAAACACCGTATTCAAGCAAATTCATTGCATAGACAAAATGTCAAAAGAAGTTATATCAATAATAGAGAACGCGATTAACACATGAGAGAACTTCACCAACGATTGCTTAAACTGCATGGAAAACCCTACGGCGTGTATAAAAGCATGCAAGGCCAATATTTCAACTTCGGCGATTTTACGCTGAAATTCGCGCACATACAGGGCGACCCTCATGCGCAGCCTTCAAGAATAATGCTAAGCGCAAAAATGGCTTCGCTGGGATTCCCGGAATACTTGTACTGCGATCAGGAAAAAGAGACTGCTCTTGCGGATTTTTTGCTCAGGCAATTCACAGAGAACTCCAATAACATCGGCATTGTAAAAGCTCATTCGCAAATTATGCAGAGAAATTCTCTGTGCATTGAAAACGGAATTACTCGCATTTTGGCTAGCGTAAATTTACCGGGAGAAGGCAGGCGAATTGAAGGCGATAAAGCCTCCGAGCTGCTGATCGGAACTCTCTCGGACTGGGTTACCAGAGCCATGTACTGGAACAATGTAAATAAGGAAAAATGCGAAGCTCATGTGCAGTGTTTGGTAAACAGAAATTTTTTGCTCACTCAACTTGCAGAAAAAAAGCTTGCGGCCTTTGTTCCTAATGGTGCTGTTTTGCCAAGAGAAAGCGGAGTTTCGGAAGAACCATTGCAAAACGCAGTTCCATTTATTTCTCCGCCCGAATTGCAAGTGCATTTAAGCTTGCCTAGCGGCGAGCCGATAACCGGCATGGGTATTCCATGCGGAGTTACAGTAATTGCCGGTGGCGGTTTTCATGGGAAGTCCACACTTTTGCATGCATTGGAAGATGCCGTTTACCCGCATATTCCCGGAGACGGCAGGGAGCTCATTGTGATAGATAGGAGCGCAACTCCAATTAAAACCGAAGAAGGCAGAGTTGTAAACGGAACTGATATTTCATCTCTTGTGCGTGAACTGCCATTGAAAGGCAGCACAGAAAATTTCACAACAAAGAATGCAAGTGGGGCAACAAGTCAAGCGACAAATTTGCTGGAAGCATTGGAGCTGGGAGTTAGCACAATTTTAATAGACGAAGATGCTTCTGCAGTAAATTTTTTAATCCGAGATTTAAGAATGCGTGAGCTGATAAATTCAAAGCGCGAACCTCTTATACCATTGACAGACCGCATCAGGGAATTTGCAGGCAACGGAATAAATTTCATAATAGTGGCAGGAGCCTGCGGCGATTATCTGTCATTGGCAGATACAGTTATTGCATTTACCGAATATAAAGCCGAATGCTTAACGGAAAGGGCAAAAAACATTACAAACGGAGCTGTAGGGGCAACCCGTCAAGACAGTTCTTCGTTGCAATTATCCCACCAACCCCGCAAAGCAAACACGGAAATTTTTCAGGAAGGATTAAAGCCAAATTCCGCAATCGAAAAAAACATAAAAATAAGAGCTATGTCCGGTCAAATATCAATAGGCAAGCTGAGAACCGATTTGCGGAAATTCCCCATATTTTGCCATCAGGAATTGCAGAGAGGCATTGCGGAGATCCTTTATAGTTTCATTAAGGAAAATCAGAATGGCAATTTGAAAGAAAGCTTGGAGGCTCTTTGCAAAAAACTGCCTGAGGATGATACAAGCGATTTGGCTTTGCCACGTGTCATGGAGTTGGGCGCAGCATTCCTGAGAATTGCTCTTACCCCATAATTTTTCTATATTCCTTCCAGTCATTTCTAACAAGGAAAAAGTATGAGCAGTCAATATATTTCTCGCGTGGTCGAAACCGTGAAAAAGAGATATCCGGGTGAAGCGGAATTTCATCAAGCTGTAACCGAGGTTCTGGAGTCTTTGAGTCCGGTGATAGAGAAAAACAAGGAAATCGAGCAGGCCGGTATTCTGGAAAGAATCACTGAACCCGAAAGACAAATAATCTTCCGAGTTCCATGGATAGATGATGCCGGCAAAGTTCAAGTGAACAGGGGCATGAGAATTCAATTCAATTCTGCGCTCGGACCCTACAAGGGCGGAATAAGATTACATCCATCCGTAAACACCAGCATCATCAAATTCCTGGGCTTTGAGCAGATTTTCAAAAACTCGCTCACCGGGCTTATGATGGGTGGCGGAAAAGGCGGCTCGGACTTTGACCCCAAAGGTAAATCAGATAACGAAGTTATGCGCTTTTGCCAGAGCTTCATGGCCGAGCTCTACAGGCACATAGACGCAGATACCGACGTTCCTGCAGGAGACATCGGAACAGGAGCTAGAGAGATAGGCTATATGTTTGGGCAATACAAAAGACTCAAAAATATTTACCACGGCATTCTAACCGGAAAAGGACTCCTGTATGGAGGCTCGCTCGTAAGAACGGAAGCCACAGGCTACGGCTGTGTTTATTTCTGCCAAGAAATGCTAAAAGACAGAAGCAGCGGTTTTGACAAGAAAAATGTTGTGATATCTGGCTCAGGAAACGTTGCCATATATGCTGCGGAAAAAGCAATGAGCCTCGGGGCAAAGGTTATCGCAATGTCCGACTCCGGCGGCTATATTCACGACGGAGATGGAATCAAGCTGGACTTAGTGAAAAGGCTCAAAGAGGTTGAGAGAAAGCGCATAAGCGAATACGCAAAAGAGGTAAAAAGCGCAAAATACACGGAAGGCTGTTCAGGCATCTGGACTATTCCCTGTGATATTGCCTTGCCCAGCGCAACCCAAAACGAACTTGACGAAGCTGGCGCAAAAACACTCGTCAAAAACGGCTGCACCGCCGTTGCAGAAGGCGCAAACATGCCTTCCACACCGGAAGCGGTTAAGGTGTTCTTGGATGCCAAGATAGCTTATGGCCCGGGAAAAGCGGCAAATGCAGGCGGAGTAGCAACTTCCGGCCTTGAAATGTCGCAGAATTCTCAGAGGCTCTCTTGGAGTTTTGACGAAGTTGACGCAAAACTTCACCGAATAATGGAGAATATTCACGAAACGGCTAAAAACGCCGCAAAGGAATACAATACCCCCGGAAATTTGGTGAATGGCGCAAATATAGCTGGTTTCTTGAAGGTAGCCAAGGTTATGA
>Ga0209755_10004624_pt1 | contig 16155 bp, 10 predicted proteins | sample TergutCo191P1_FD_187301 | JGI IMG/M metagenome (GOLD analysis project Ga0209755, IMG submission 187301) | Cornitermes sp. P1 segment gut microbial communities from Petit-Saut dam, French Guiana - Co191P1 (SPAdes) (version 2) | ecosystem: Host-associated > Arthropoda: Insects > Digestive system... | reverse complement strand
GAATAAGTCAGAGGTGCTATTGAAAAATTAGGATCAATAGTACCTCTGACTTATTCTGCTGGAGGCCTGATGATGACCTGTTAACAGGTCGAAACATGTAGTCTGTATGCTCCAATAAACATTTGTTGTGCTGACGTATATTTTGTGAATTTATTATATACTTCATTAGAGCACTTCGTGATGCCTTCTCTTAATAATAATTATAATACACATCATAGATCAGATCTTCAATCCCACTTCTTTAGGACTGATATTTTTTTTAAAGTGTAAATGATATGGGGTAAAACTGTGTACTTTTTTTAAAGTGTAAATGATAGGGGGTAAAACTGTGTACTTTTTTTTAAAGTGTAAATGATATGGGGTAAAACTGTGTACTAAGTTACCAAATCATTTAAAAAATCTAGAGAACATACAACTTTTGAGAAAGACGTTAATTTTTTTTAATTGCAACAGACTGTCTATTCCATAGATGAGTATCTGTCATGTGAGTATTTATAATGAAATATGTAAGTGTATACAGTGAGAACTCAAAGTAAAGGAACCTATGTAAATATCTGGAACTGGCAGCATGTTGAAGCATTGTATAGAATATGCTGATGACAAGTATGCTTACTCATATGAATAGGTATATAGGAATTGTTTGCATGTTCTGCACAGTTTTTGTCAAAAGGATGAATAAAATCTAGTCTAATCTAATCTAATCTAATCTATTGGATGAGCCTCATGACAGGAGCATAGTGCCACTGCTATTTCTTTTTGTCAGCATTAGTAAGGAGTTGAAATCACATTTATGATGGAATTAAGAGCAGATTAAAATTAGAAAATATGTGCTGTCTTAACCCAACCCTTTAGCAGTAAAATTCAAGTGTTCACTTCTGCTAATTACACAGCCTGCAAATCTACACAGTCTTGAGCCCATTCCACATACCTCCAATCTTCACAAATTCTATCCCTAACGTCCATCTTAATGTTATCGTTTCAACTGTTTAGTGTTCTAAATAGCCACTTTCAGAGAGGTTTCCCCACCAAAACTGTGTAATAATTCCTAGTATCAACCATCCAGCTATGTCCCCAGCATCGTATAGTGTAACAGTGCTAAATGGAAATACTCTTTTACCTTGCAATATTTTGAGCTTTTCACAGCAGTGTTGTTGAGTATTCATGTCTTTTTTTGGGATGTGATACTATGTCAGTTAGTTAGTGTTTTCTGATGTTTTGATGGCACAGTATCCCAGCAACCAGTGAGGAAACGCTGATCCAACAATACAATGTCATATCCCAGAAGACATGCATTTCCTTCTTCTTGTGCATTGTGTTCATTAAAGTGTTTCGTTTTATTGTGAGCTACACAGATGTATTGAATTGTGCCTTATTCTTCTTACCCAGTAGCAAGGCACTGTTGTGACAAGATTTTGACGCTACACTTCTCATAACTGGCTGCTATTTGTTCCTTTCCCAGTCCCTCCCACAAAAGATAATGATTTGTGACTTTGATGTCATGTTGCAGCAGGTTTATAGAAAAACTTCACTCGTTAACCATTGCTTACTTGTTGTCAAAGTATTTGTACCATTTATTTGTGTTTTATGTACTTTATTTTTCTCTGTCTTTAAATTAACAAGACAAAGAGGTATGATCCGGTGATGAAATATTCATATTTTTTTATTTACCAGGCAAAAACTGGGATGGTACCTGAAATTAGGCCATGACTGGTTCCTTCTACATACTTTCTAGTTCAGTATTTATTAATTATACTATTATTTGATGATGTTTAGCTTGAGTTGATGATAGCATAAACAAATATGAAATAATGTGACTGAGAAAACATTTTTTTGGAGGGTCAGGTTTGATCTCAGGACAGTTTTTATGGGGTTTGAGATGGACAACATGTCAGTGGGACAGATATTTCTCCATGTATTTGGCTGCCTCCTGCCAGCATATTTCCACCATTGCATCATGCTTGTAATCTTATGTCACTGACACAGTATAGTCTTACTAAATAAATCACTAAAATAAGTCTTGTGTTGGTAGCTTTGAAGTAGTGTATCCCATGTGCTTAGTGCTGTAATTGATTAGCCTCTAAGAACCAGGGTTTGAGTAGTGTCAGAGTCTTGTTAAAGGAGCATTATTGCTGGAGGAAGGCAGCCTTTACTTTCATTGGTTGAAGACAAAATATTTAGAACTTGTGAAATTTCTAGTAGTGTGTTAGTATTAGATGTCTTTTTTGTGGAAATCCATGCTGTGTTAAAAAGAATTTTACCATTAAATGCATTTTTTAAAAATATAATTGCGTGTGACTCATTTTGTGAGAACATTTATAGAATTGTCTGTTGCGTACATATGACCACTCACACATACACACAAACAGACGTTGGTGTGTGATATAAACAGGAATGAGGTATTTTTTTCTCATGGACAGTAGGTCTGCCATGAAAGGTGTCCATGATCAGATGTATAAAAAATTACACACTATTTTTCTTTGTGCATGTGGTGGCAGCAGCAGCAGCTGGTTTACTGACCACTTCATCTGCAAGAGAGAGATCTTCAGCCAATATCAGCACATACTATAATTAGAATGTGTGTGTTGACTGAATGTAAAAAAAAAGGGGGGGGGGGGGGCTTTTGTTCTTTATGTATTCAATTGCTGATAATAATTATTACATTGTATTTAACAAAAATGTGTCCTGAGAAACTCTTAACGTATGAGACTTGAGGTTTTTGCCATGGTGTTGCTGGAGATTCAAGTCTTATGGGATGTGATGCAGTGTCATTGGGCTGGTAACTAAACTGATTTTATTTTCTACTACTTGACCCTGAAAATGAAGGTAGTATGGTCCTTCAAAATTTTGCGTACTACTCACACTGACACAGTATCGCATCCCAGAAGACTTGAATCTTAAATTGACATGTAATCCATTTTTGATAATTTTTCTTTGAATGTAAGAAGACATTACGTGCACTATGTTAACTGCAAGAGATTCCGTTCGTAGTCATTCATAAAATATTTCACATCGTCATCTGATATCGTAGGTTACTGCTGTAAATGATCAAGGCCTTGATTTTGCAAACTGGAGTGATGTAATATTCATTTTCCCATTTCTGTTATATTGAAGTGCACAGCCATTTACTTTTGGAACTGTGCAATTCTGTATGATTAATTCATCAGCAATAACAATTTCTGAAGGTTTTCAGTATGAGCTGGCAAACCCCTCATTTAATCTTTTCCATTTTATTTATGTGAAATATATCACTTGGGTCAATGACCTGTATAGTGTGGATTTATTTGTTGTTTTTTGATTAGTGAAAGATATGTTTTGCATTATCTCTGTTAAGTTTGGGCCCCCCAGGAATATAAATTGTATATGACAGAAATATGTCCAGAGATTGGAGGCTGATTTAAACAGAATTTAGCATAGAGGTTTTTAAGACATGGTACAGACTTCTTTTGGGGATACTGTGTGCTTAAGGCATGGCAGGGAATTCTTTTTGGAATGTCTTGTGGCTTTTCATATTATTTCATCAAAAGCAGTGCAAGAGTCATGAATATCCTAAGGGATATGTTTTGGACTCTCTCCAGTGCAGTTTTATATATTTATTTATGCTTGGCAACCCTAATTATATGATTTGCGTCTGTTATTTTTGTAGACAACCTTCACATTTACTTACCTTTACATTTAAACTTACAAAATTAAATATGAAATGCATTTTATCTTAACTGGTATTTTATATGTTCCTTAATGTGCTGCATTTTTGTTGGCATTGATGATTATGATATTTAATTACATTGTGTACTTCCATTAGCATTACAACTCAAATTTATGAATTATTTATCTTTGTTGCTGAAATGTTTTAAATGGTAACAAATATTAAATACATATTACAGTTCCAGGATATATTATGGTTCTGATGTATTCAGTTCAGATCAATACTTCCAGCTATGATGGATGTTCTATTAACCATTTACTTTTTTTTTTTTTTTTTTGGTTCTGATTTTACAGTGCATGGTAGATCGAGTCGATTATATCAACCTTGGCAAATGTCTGCTGTCGAGAGGTTGCTTGGAAAGAATACTGCACTAGCAAGTGGCTCAGGCTTGAGTTTATCAAAACTGAAAGAATCTGCTGGTAGATTATCAAACTGGCAGCTTTCTGGAGGTATTAAGAAATCCCACCATCGTTCTGGTGCACATCCTGATGCTGATTACCGAGGTAGATCCTCTGGCAGTGGTAAGCTTAGCAGTGTCCAGAATACTACTACCGGCACGTCCAGTTCTTTGTCAACAGGCAGTCTGCTGTCTTCTAGTTGTCTGCCACGAAGCAGCCTTCTTCTTGGAGCACATCTGTCGGGTGGACGACCTGGATTGCAATCACAAAAGTATACTTCTTCAGACTGGAAGAAACCTGGTGCTTACAGGTGTCCGTCTTGCGGAAAGCTGTATCGGTGGAAGAAGAATTTGATATCACATCGAAGGCTTGAGTGTGGAAAAGAACCACAGCTTCAGTGTCCATATTGTCCTCACCGTACCAAACATAAGAGCAGCCTTATTAAGCATGTTGACAGACTTCATGGACAGTCCTGCCCATAATAAGTGCAGCAAGTCTTGAAGCTTGTGAATTTTATGTTAATGGAAAATGTGTGTAATGCATGGTAATAAGTGAAAAGCTTTACCTACTCTTTGTTTATTTCCATTGTGGCCTATAGTGATATTGTGGATAGGAAGTGCATTTTTGAATCATGAACTCTGTACATGCTGCTTGCTGCATTTTCTCTTGTAATTAATGCAGTGCTGTTGCAGAGTTCTAGGAGTACAATGGAATGTAATAACTATGCATCAAAATCCTCTTCTCCATCTTCTCATAGTGTGCTCCATAAACCAATTTTAATTTTAGTAAAAAATGTGAAGTCGTGTCACTGGAGCATTAATTTCAGCGATGAAGGGAACATAATTTGATATTAAACTGTTGGTAGGTTCAGGCTGTGGTGAGTTTACATTATGTAGTTTTGGAACCTTGGCTTGTTTTTTGTAACATCAGAAAGTCTGTAGCTTTTATAAGTTGATGAAAATCATAAATCGTTGGTAATAAGAGGGTTCTGGTTTTTCCATTTTGCGTTTGGTATGTCTTGCATATCATGTGTGATCAATTGAGCACAGTTTCTTATAGTCAAATTGTTTTGTCAGTGATGTCACTTGTGATTCACCTTTGTTGTAACAAAATAAAACAGCATTTCCGAAAAATTTTAGAATGTATAGGAAGTGAACTCAAATTTCAAAAGAAAGCCATCATCTGAAGATGTTGGGAAGTTAAACCCTATACAATTGTGACAGTCCCTTATGCTGTTTTGACTTGTGGCAGATTAGTTGTGTGTTTTATAATATTTATATTCTGAATACTCTTAGTATTAAAGCCCATCCTAGATTATTATGCCAAGTCATGGAAATCCACCTCTTACCCATAAAACTTATTTTTCTTGTAATACTGTTGCCTAACCTGTTACCCAATCTTTCAGTAGATATGTATAATTTATTAATTTATGGCCAGTGGAATTTTCAATTGGAAGGCTAGAAGCAAGTCACCTGTATTGTGATAATGTACAGAGTAGGTCTGTCTGACAGATCTGTCATATTTTTCACATGCCAGGCACTAACATGTGACTTGTACTACAGAGTGATTTATTTTTAAATAAAAATTCTGTGTTCATTCATGTTTCTCGTACTAAAGGAACATGCTTACTTCAGTTAGCTTACTTGATTTATTACCCAAGAATACTTGGATAAGTCAATTAATTCCAGTGCTTCACATTTTTTGTATACATGACTGTCTACTATTTGTAGACATTCATTAAGACACCCTGTGAAAATTAGGATGGGAAGTATGAATGAATAATTTTCAAACAACCTCTAACTTCATAGGATTGTGAATAATTGAGAGTTGTGTGAATAGTGCTAGTTTCAGTGGTCTGCACAGTAAAGGTAATACCGTGAAGAAATAGGCACCAGGTTGTTGGCATGTGTCTGCTGGCTGCACGTTATCACATTCCACAAAACAGTAACCTGCATAGTTACTGCTGTGAGAAGCTCACATCTCACATATGACTCATATTTTGAAAGTTTTGTTTGTAAACAAAGGGGAGTATTTAAATAGATTTTTTTTTTATTTGAGTATTAGTGTTTCTTAAGTGGCATAAAATAATGAACTTGTTGGAGAGATAATAATAAGTACAGAAAACTGATCATAGGTAATGCTGTTAAAACAGTTTTCTAATGCCATATTACCTTTTTTCATGGTTATTGTAGGAGTACCTTCTCTTTTCATCGGCACTTGAATATCTCAATAAATAATTTCCACTTTGTAGAATTAGTGCCATATATGCTAAAAAGATTATATATTTCTCTGCTTTCCTGGATGCAGATTTTTTTTGGGTCTGTATGAAAGTAACGGAAATTGCCATAAAATGTGCCGTACATTCTTTTTCCCCAGTGTTAGCGTCTGATGAATGGTGTACATTTTTTCTGTCTTTATGTCATTTGGTAATTATATCATAAACATTATTTCATCTTCATGTGATGTAGATGAGATATATTGTACACTGTTGGTATCTTTGTGTGGTTTGAGTGTGATACCTTACAAAGGTACAACGTTTTAGTTTAGAGATTTTTTCTGAATTAATATGATCATATTCTGAAATTTAACATATCATATCTTAACAGAAATGAACAGAGAATTTCAGATCTTTCTACTGCTTGTATCAGTTTTGTGATAGGAAAATCATTACTATGTGATATGTTACAAATTTGGGTTCAGTTGTGTTTAGCAGTGAAAGATTTGAGGTAATACTGGTAGAAAAACTACTAACCAAAAGTTTTAAGTATGAATGTGTGTATGTGTGGAACCATTTGTCATAAATAGTGTTCAGGAGATCTTACTTGGACCGTACTCTTTCCTTTCCACAATATTGTGAGATTTGAGAATCTTACTGGTGAGTATGAAGATCTTATTTTAATACTCGTAACTTACTGTCACTTTGATAATCCTGCTGCAGTATTGAATGTAGGCATTTTCCCCTCTAAAATTTGAGGTTCTCTTAGCAGTGAATATTAAGTTTTGTGGTCTTCTGGGATATGACACGCGGTAGTTTCATAGATACATGCCAACATTTCAGAAGAATTGTCAAGGTGTAAGAATATATTTTCCACCAACAAAAGTGCTTATACCTTGTCCCTTTGGACTGCATATATCCCAAATGCTGATATTGCACAGACATTAAAATTGTAGAGTAAGGTGTTGCTTTTCCTTGTATTTTATTAAATATACACCTCATCCAGAAGTTTCTCAAATAAAATGAGATGTATGTTATATCATTTCTAGGTCTTTTGTGTGAAGCACCCTGTTTGAGTGTGTGATGTTTGTTCAGTTTGAACGTGATGTAAAATAGGGTTGTACGTCTCTATTATGAGCTGATTTGAGATTGTTATGATGGGTTATAGTGCCGGCTCCCCAGTACTGAATTTCATCAGAATTTTTCACTTAAGTTTTGAAGCTTAAACATTTAGACAGGTAGCTATAGCAACCATATGTAACTTTCAGTTGTTACAATTTGAGCTGAGAATTCATCCATTATGGTAGAAACTTACAGTTACTGCCCTTGGTTATTTTGTGTATAGACACTTGTACTGGTGTATCAGTTGTATATGATGCTTGTATGTGTGTGTGTGTTTTAGTTTATATTCAGCAAGTGCATACACATGAATGTGTGTGAAGGTTTTTAGTTAAAGAAAATGTAGAGGGAAGTGTGTGTAAATTCCATTTTTAACACCAAAAATTTTAAATCAGTAATGTACCTCATGATTCAGAGATCAGAATATAATATTGTATTTTGTATTTATTTCCTTTCATGAAAGAAACAGTATGCACATAATTTTATTTTTGTAGTTTATGCCAGAATATTTTATATCCATTATTGTGTCACTTGTGTACATTTGTATTAAACCTGCTAATAGAAAATAAATTGGATTTGTATATGGTGAAATATTTTTTCTTGTGTGCTATTTATATTTTAGTGTCTTGATTCTGTTGCTCAAAACGTTATGGTATCATTCTGTTTTGCGTATTGGTATTACTTGGTTGAGATTAAATATTTATTGTTGATGCAGCAGCACTGATTTAAGATGTAATTAATCAGTCATCATTATTAGCCTTCTAAGTTAGTCTGTTGTGCGTATTAATGGCACAGTTGTCCCTGTGCATGTCATGAAGACATGTTGTTGTGTGGCAGTGTAGCTCCACTCACCCTTGACCTCAGCGCTAGTTTACTCTGGGGGAAACACCCTTTGAACAAGAGGCTGTTTGGGCTCGTAAGTTGGCCTTTTATGTATAGTACAAAGGTTTTACAATAGAATTTACTTTACATTCATGCAGACATGTATAATATTTTTTTGCTGATAGTTTTTTTTTTAATTTACAGAGTTAGTTGGGCCATGGAGCAAAACAAACATGTTTAATCATGTTTGCTATCAGTGGAACCAACCAGCATCACGTCAAGTTGTGACCAGGACTTTTGGTACCTCTGTGGTTCAGAAGAGTCCTTTCACATGTTCCAAATGTCACAAAACCTACACCTGTAAATCAAATCTGGGTCGTCATATACGATTAGAATGTGGCAAAGAACCCCAGTTTCAGTGTCCATTTTGTCCTCAGCGTACGACACAAAATTCATCACTGCGGAAACATATGGAACGACATATTGCGAGTAGTACAGGAACTTTAACCTCCAGAAAATAATTGTTTTAATATGTGCTTGCAGTTATTGTATAGAAGTTAAAATAAATGTGAATTATGAAGAGTGGATTTTATCAAATGAAATAATGTTCAAGTGCAAGATACGTATTTAAAAATCATGCACTGTTTGTTTAACCCTTTGGCCCTGGAGCTCGACATTTACAGTTTAGCACACCATTTATGTAAAATGTGAATATTTTATGAACCAAGAAGAGTAACATCAGGAAATACGCAACATTTTGTGGAGGAATAAACAAAGATGGAGAGAGAAAATCTAAAAAAATAATTAAATATATTTGTTGACTAAATATATAAAAAGAGTACTCTGGGGAGTAGCGGTACGTCTGTCCTATATATAGGGTGCATGATGCCTAAAGGTTAAATTGTTCCCAGTGGACAAAGACAAAGGACTTGGGTCTTCATGGCAGTGAAATTCACATTCTTGTTGTCAGGGTTATGAATCTGTATGATGTGTTAATTGGGTACCATGTGACTCAAAATTTAGAGTAGGCAATATTGGAAGTATGTTCATGGTGTCCAGACAACTCATAATATGAATTTCCATTGCAGTGAGAGCTACAGATATAGGTGAAGACGTGCATAATGGTCTGTGGGGTTTTGATATTGTGCAGCCTGGTAAATGGTTACCAGTGTTTTGGAGGAATGTGGTGCCTCCATCTGCAGAAAGATGAAGATTTTGTCAGAAAAAAATTTAATTCCAGTTGCCATTTGGCGTGTCTTAACATGGGCTGCTATGTGGCATTTTCTTATCCTTTGTTCATGTTAGCAGGCACTGTAACAAGACATTCACAATTCAGGCTGGAAATTTTGTAAAAATTTCCCCATATTCAGGTTAGTTTAATTCAAAAAACATTTTTTTGAAATAATGTTCAGTGTATTTAAAGTTTGTATGTTGCTTGAAGATCAAATCAAGCACATGAGACAGGCAAGGCGTGTAGCACCAGTGAGGGACAAGAGAAATACATACTGGCATTTGGTGAGGAAACTTGAAGGAAAGTGGCTGCGTGGAAGACCTAGGCAAAGATGAAAGGATGATTTTAAAGTGGATTGTAAAGAAATAGAATGGGATGATGTAGATTCAATCATTTGGCTCAGGATAGGAACAAGTGACAGGTTTTGGTGAAAACAGCAATGAATCTTCAGGTACTACAAAATGTGGGGAATTTCTTTTGCTACCTGAGGACATAGTAGGTTCTCAAGAGGGACCATGATTCATGGAGTTATTTAATTACTGTGTCTGAAGTATCTTGATTGATAACTGTTTGCTGTGACAGCCATAGGTATTAATTTTGTTGTAGTATGCAGTGGTATTGCATACTGGAACTTTTCCTTTAGTCACACACAGGAACAAAATAAATGAAATATGTTTTTCTAAACATGAGCTAATAATAGAATAGAAAATAAGTTTAACATTTTAAACTTATGCTGATGCACGTATTTATGTTGTGTGGAGATACTTAATACCTTAGTCATGTATGAGCTTTGGCATCCTTCTAGATACATCACTGGCAACAGACACACACTGATTATTGCGTAAGGTATAGGAACACAGCTGCTGAATTCCTTGCCATGTTGAAGACTGTGAGCTGCTGATGTTTATTGTTCAGAAAGTTGTACTGTGCATTTGCAGCCACAGATCTGAGTGTCTGTAGTCATCAGGGGACATTTCTTCATGACAAGAAACTCCGGGTCACTGTTCATTGTTTGACAATTATACAGTAACTGGTAAACTTACCAGGTACCTGACACATTGTTTACTTGCAATTTGTCTGGTAACTGGCATATTTCCCAGCCAGTGATGCATAGCACACTCCAGTCACCTCATAATGAACAACTTCACAGCCATCTGGTAACTGGCATCCTTCCTAGCCAACAGTGCTTGCCATACTTATTTGTAACTGGTATGCTTCCCAGACTATGTAAAATTTAAAAATAAATGGTCTGGGTTAAGATTTCACTCTTTTGGTTTCGTATAAATTTCATGGAAGTGATGGAAGAATACTGTGAACCAATTCAAATCAGGCATTTTAGGCACACTTCATAATGTGAACCTTGATAATGGAGTCAATAGGTTTCTCTGAAATGTCAGTTCATATCTACCACTGCTGTGAGAACAGAGATCACACTAACATTAACGAGACCAACAGATACTTAGGGGGTGCTGAGCTCTTTTATTTAAGCATTTGGTTTTTCATTATTTTAGGTTATTGCCAGAGACAGCAAGTTATTTTATAGTATTGGTTTTTGCTCCTATGGAGATTAAATAATAGTAAGTCACTGAGAATCCTACACGGCAGGTGGGTTTTACTGTTGTGTTTGCAATTAATGACAATGATTTTAACTTTGATGATGGATCAGAAGGTCTGTTGTCACAATTACAGGAAGAGGAAAGTAGGCCATACTGTAATTTTTATTGTTTTTTAATGGTAATGTGATATGAATTTTGGTCTTATAAGATTAAAACATTTTTTTTTGTTCAGTAAGGAAGATATACCTCCTCACCATGCTATTCTATACATGTATTATTTATGCAATTTTTCTTCATAATTTGTTTGCTGCTTTCTATGTGTGATTGTGTATTTTTATAGTCTACATAATAAATTTATTTTTTTTAGAATAGTGTCATGCCACTTAATTGTCCAGCTGCCTTATATAGAGCATGCATATTTCTGTTAAATCTAGACAAATCATGTTGTGCTGCAAAAATGAAAAAGCAATATACAAATTCTGAAGCATACCACTGAAGCAAGTGCAATGCCTATATTGAACATTACTTAAAAATTTGAAAGATGATTTTATGTTATGGTCCCTAATGATTTTACTTCATATACTGAAATATACTATATAACATTTAATATAGATCTCATGTAGATGAACAGCTTTTGAACTGTTTTGGCTTAGAAACGAAGATGGTCTATGTACAGCTTTTTCTTCTGTTTATTTACAAGTTGTGGTTACTTATTTCTTAACCTGTCCATGCCGAACATTTTGGCTAATTGAGAACAGTGAAGTAGCAAAGGATGTATTCCTGTGTCCATAGCATGGAACAAGTTAAATTTCTCACACATGGCTGAGATTTTATTGCTAGCACATTTTTTAGTTTTTTTTTTCGGACTGTTGTTGACAATTACGTATGTAGTTGGATACGTTTGAAATGGGATGTGTGGATATTTAAATGTTTTTGTATTGCATCTGTCTGAAGCGGAAACCAGTCGATCAGCAGCCCCACCTTAACTGCTGTGTTGAAAAGTGTCAACCTGTACTGGCCACTCCTCTTCTCCTTCCTCTTCCCCTACATAAAACCCAAATATGAGTGGTTATTGTTCCGGAACTATTTGATAAGAATTTTTTAATGGGGTGACAATATCAGTGTCACTGCTAATATGCAGTAATGTACATGGCTTTTTTTGGTATTGTGACACAAGTGGAGTTAGTTAGTGCCAGAACATACATACTGTATGTAACAGGCAAATACAAAAATTAAGTTTCACTGTGAAAACTTTATTTTAAATAATCACCTCGGTAAACGAATTATGATTTTAATAAACAAGATAGGAGTGTTCAATTAAAGGCTTGCTTTTTATGTGAAAATGAAGTTAGTTGCTTAATTGTCTATGAATTTATTGAATTACGCTTGAAACGTGCCTGTGTTTATTACAAGATATGTTTGCAGTCTTTCACCACTTCTGTTTGAAAATAAAAATGTATTTGCTTTTGGAATTTCTGACATTAATTTCCATTTTGTTTATTAAGACTGACAGTGTGTCTATTTTGTTTTGTGTTTTAGGATTATCTGCAACTGTTGGTGCTCCATTTTCTAGTCCTCTGCCCAAACTTACAAGTTTTGTAAGTCGCTGGCACACAGGAAGTGATCGATACAGTGGACCATATAGTTGTCCTAATTGTTCCAGAGTGTACCAACATCGGCCTTCACTTAGCCAACATCTGAAACATGAGTGTGGAAAGGAACCTCAGTTTCAGTGTCCCTTCTGTCCACAGCGAACGACACAAAAGGGAAGCTTACGCAAACATATGAGGAGGCGCCACAACTTTGAGAGCCATTCACAGTATTTATGAACACAGAGATGCGCAGAATGGTTTATACAGTGATTTGGAATGTTACCGCTTCATGATCCAGCAACACTAGTTTTCTCAAAGTTGGGATAAACAGGAAGCTGACACAAGAAATGACTGCAATTTTGATGACTGTTAGCAGGACCATTTCTGAAAGTATTGATGTATGTAAGGACAGCACAGAAGGAAATGTCACATCTTAAGGAACCACCAACAGTATTATTTAATACAAAAGTTAGTCCAACGTGGGCTATAAATAACTAATTCCATGTAAACTTGTGTTTATTTCTCTGTATTTATGGAAGAAATATCAGGTCATATAGAATTAGAAGCTACTGTTATGATTTTCACCATAGTGTCTTGTATATATATAAAAATAAATGTAAATAACCCTATCATTTTTAACCCAGAGCATACTGCTGCCCTTTTTTTGTTTCAGGATTATTATTTCCTTCAAAACATCCCTGAATATGATTGTATTATTAGGAGTTCTGTACATATCAAAATGGATGCTGTATTTGGTGGTCATGTCTGTCTGTCTGCCTGTTTGTGATGTAGTATCATCACCCAAACCGCTGGACAGATGCTTTTAAAGTTCAGTAAGAGTTTGTTAAGACAGTTTTGGTTTTCAACAACAGTGGCCCTTTACAAAATCAGTACAGCTCTCAAATTGTTGTGTGTGTGTGATATACATATGTGGTATGCTTTACGTGAAAGTACTGAAGTAAGACCATGATAATTGTGGTCAATACAGAATTGTTTTTTGAAGTTAATCCAGTTACCTTTCATCATTTTACTTTTACATGTAATTATGTGTCATTGTGTATACCTACTAGAAATGATCCTGTCATGTAACTGGGTTAACGTAATGTTCATATGCTCTGTGTTCTCGGATATTACGCAATGTATAGTAGTGATGGTAATATCCCAGAAGACCATAGATCTCCTTCATTTTGTGGCAGAAGCCTGAAATCACACATAATGTTCAGATAATAATTCATGGTGTCTCTTACCTGTTCTTTCCACAGACCATCTATCAGTTCATCTGTTGATATATAGTATATCCTTAGAGGGATACTGTGAAACTGATGTTGCAGTTGTGACTGCAGTGTAGGTATCTTTTGACCACTCACCCACTCACTCACTTGCTCGCTTACAGAAACAGACAGACAGACAAATCAACCAAGTGCATTATGTAAGGCAAATGGACAGTATTACTATTAACTCTTGATCTTTTTCCATGGGTCCTGAGAGTAAAGTGGCTGGGGTGTTGGTTTGACCTGTTGCTGCCATATAATGTTGAAATTAAGAGTGTCTGGGGCTATACATCCACTCCCTGGTGCACTTTGATATCATGGTGTTTAATTAAGCACAGTAACAACTGTACCTGTTGCCTTCACCTTGGTGTTAATTAACTATTTAATGTATGATATACATAATGAAAGTGACATCACACTCTATTACATTAAGAATTTTCAACACTGTATGTATTTCAGGTTGCATATTCTGAACTAGACTGATTACTGGATTCAGCTCTTTAAACTCCAAATTCTGGTCTTGTAAATATTTTAATTCTGTCTTTGCTACTTATATTTTGCTCATTTCCAGTCTGCTTCATCTCACAAGTATCCATTTATTTCCTTCTTTGTCATCAAACATTACAGTATAGCATCTAATGCTCTTGCATTGTATTTGGAGAGCTGTAGTTTAGGCCTCAGCAGGATGACCAGCCATTCTGATCTGCATGTTCATGGCTTACCTCTGTCTGTCCAGACACATGCCATGACTGTGTGACGTGTGAGGTTCTCACAGCATAGATTATGAAGATTGCTGTCTTCTGGTGTCCAGTGCTTTGTAGTTTGTACCTGTCCACCACACTACATGGTGTCACATCCCACGAGACAGTAATCTTCACCTGTTGGATGGCTGGCAGTTTGAAATTATGACCGCAAACCTCCTGAATACACATCTCAAGCATTGACATTATACCAGCCTGTTTATTGCTGAAACCAAAATAAATGCAGTTATAATATTTTGTTTACAGTCATTAACTGTTTGTAAGAAGATTTTACTGTTATTTATATTGTTTATCGGCCATAGAAAATCTCATAATACACCTAATATCTAGTGTCTAAAGCTGACTGGTGGTAGTAGATTTTACACTAGTGACATCTGGTGCAATGTAGTGAACTCAGTGAAGAATTCTGTCATTAAATTGAAATTAAAATATACTTTTTGTTGGAGGGGGTACTTGGTGAATATATTTATTATTACTTGTAACAGGTTAATTTATTGTATATACTTACTGTTGTTTTGGAAGAGTAGTTGTGCCTGAGAATACTGTGAGCTGCTCAGTGTTCCCTCAGCATTTTCTGTAAAGTTTGATACTGTACACTCAGATTGATTATGTAGGAAATAGGAAGGTGAAAAGTAGTGCTAAAGTTTAAAAGTACTTTTGTATGGTACTTTATTTTGAAAGTTATCTGATACTTTTTTAGGCATGTTGCATTCCTATGGAGCATTTATTAATATAACTCTTTGCAGCCATCTGACACTTTTGTATGTTTGTCTGTCTGTATACATGAAACATCCCAGGGACTTCCAGGTACATTATATTGAAATTTCCTTTCGGGCAGAGTAACTGATGCGTGTAAACCATTCTAGTTTTGGCTAAAATCAAGTTAAAATCTAGATATTTTATGAAGAATGTCATGTGCTTGTGCGTATGCTTATCTTAAATGCAACTTGCTACATATTTATAAGGGTGAAAATTCTTTGGAATAGGAGGTGTAAGGGAAATGAACCACCTACTTTATGCTCAGTACACTTTTTCTGTTTCTTGATGGTGGTTTTTGGGATAATTTGTTTCAAACGAGTGAATGTAGCGTAATTTTTATACTGTGTTGACATACATGACTTGCTGATTTTAATGATCATGTTTGAGGAAATTGCCCATAATAGTGTAAGGTTGACTACCACATAAATGATACCAGCTTGAGGTCATCATATGCAGACAGGCATTGGCACTTATGAAAGAATTATTTTACCTCACAGAAGAGGAAAGGAATTCTGTCTTTAACATTGTAGGATAACAAATGTAACTGTGTTCACTCATGAGTGCAGATATTTTCATACTTGGATGTCTGTCTGCAAGGATGTGTTTTTAAACTCCTCATTTTGTGAAGAAGCATTTTTGGGTGTAATGAAAACACTTGACTCTTTATTGTCAGATGTAAACTTATGTGACACTGTTAGCAGAAGGAGTGTGTGTGTTTGTGTATGGGG
>Ga0209755_10004623_pt1 | contig 16156 bp, 14 predicted proteins | sample TergutCo191P1_FD_187301 | JGI IMG/M metagenome (GOLD analysis project Ga0209755, IMG submission 187301) | Cornitermes sp. P1 segment gut microbial communities from Petit-Saut dam, French Guiana - Co191P1 (SPAdes) (version 2) | ecosystem: Host-associated > Arthropoda: Insects > Digestive system... | reverse complement strand
GCTTTTTAGTAATCAATCAAGCACATCAAAACCCAAATGATTGAGGTGGTTGAGTATAGTTATCAAAAATACGCCTTGAAAATGCAAAGCATTTTATCAGTAATGTTGAACTGTTGCTGAATGATGCTTGGACAACAAGCAATATTTAAGGGTTGTTTCCAACCACTCCGCCAGTGCGCTTGGCTTGCATAGCGACTTTGAAAAGTGGCTGGAGAAACTTGCTCCCGAAAAGCCTCACAGTCAGCATTCCCATAACGGCTACGCGGATAACGCAGATGATCATTTGAAGCGTTCCATTATGGGGCGAGAGGTGGTTGTGGCTGTCACCAATGGGGATCTGGACTTCGGCACTTGGGAGCAGATAGTTTATGGCGAACTTGATGGAATGCGTGACAAACGTGTGCTGATAAAAATTATTAGCGAATAGAGAACTTCTGTAGATGGTGAGTGGACAAGAAAGAAGCGTATCGGCGGTTGCCGTCAGTGCTTCACAAGAAGAGGGGATGAAAGGACTTTGAAAATGAACACATTAATAGCGGTTAACATCGCCCCCTTTGGTGTCGGGGACGAGCTTTCAAAGTATATAGCTGAAGTCGTTAGGGTTATAGAAGCCTCGGGGCTTCCTAGCCGCACAACATCCATGTTCACTGAAATCGAAGGCGAATGGGATGAGGTTATGAAGGTTGTAAAAGATGCTACTTTTGTACTTGCTGAAAAAGGTATTCGCACCAGTGTTACGCTGAAAGCCGACATCCGGCCTGGTTATGCAAACAGAATGACAGGTAAAATTGAAAAACTGGATAGCATATTGGGAGGGAAAAGAGGGTGAAGCTGGCAAACAACATGACATTGTTACCCATAGCCCGTGAGGGAATGGGTAGCTTAAATTTGGTGCTTGCATGGGACGAGCAAAATCTTATCCTTGTAGATGCGGGGCTACCGGGACAAACCGAGAGTATTATTGAGGCGATTGCCGCAGAAGGTTTCCGCGCCGAGGATTTATCTCATATTTTCATCACCCACCAAGATTGGGATCATATCGGTTGTGTAGCGGACTTACAAAAACTTGCGCCTAATCTTCGAGTGGTAGCACATACAGACGAAGCCCCATATATAGATGGCCGCACGATGCCAATAAAGCTTACAGCGCGATTGAAAGAATACGAAACTATGACGGAAGAACAAAAAGCAGGTGTTGACCGCTGGAAGAGCATATGCGAAAATTCACCAATAGCCATCCACGAGGAAGTACAAGACAGCCAAGTATTCATGATGTGTGGTGGCATTGAAGTCGTCCATACTCCCGGTCACACGCCAGGGCATATTGCTTTGTACTTCAAGGAAAGCCGCATCATTGTCGTGGGTGATGCCGCCAATATAAAAGACGGCAAAGTGGTCGGGTTTAATCCTATCTTCATCAATGACATGGAGCAGGCAGAAGAATCCGTGGAGAAAATCAAGGGCTATGACTTAAGTGGCATTGTTGCTTATCATACCGGATTTTTAGCGTTGGAGTGATGAATGCTTTTTTGCCAACAAGCTACAGGCTTTGCCCGACTGAAAGGAATGGAATCAAATATGAAAAAAATATGTTTATACTACTTTTCTGGAACAGGAATGACTAAATATGTGATGGACTGCTTAACTGATGAAATTAAGAAGCACAATATTTCTGTTGATAGCCATAGAATTGAAGACGCTATAGGTACGCCTATTGATTTATCCAGCTACTGTGGATTAATGATTGCCTATCCCACGCACTCACTTAACCCACCCAAGATAGTGGCCGATTTTGTTAAGAAGTTGCCTAAGTCCAGCGGTATGGATGTGTTCATTATCTACACTTGCAGTGCGGACGCTTCCGTTAACTATGCTTCTTCTAATTTGATAATCAAAAGATTGAGCAGGAAGGGCTACAACGTGAGTTATAACAACCTGGTTGAGATGCCATCTAACTTTGCGAATAGATACACAGATAAACAAGCCACTCAAGCTTTAATTGCGGCAAATAGCACAACCGCACTTATCGCAAAGGAGATCGCGGCGTCAAAAACTCACTTTATGCAGCCAAGCTTTGGTATTAAAGTGTTATCTTTTTTTGCACGCATAGAATGGATTGGCGCGCCTATTATTGGCAAGTTTTTTTATGCAGAAAAAGATTGCGTCCATTGTTTAAAATGTGTAAAGAATTGCCCGGAAAAAAATATCGTCATGAAGAGAGAGCGGATAGGCTTTAAATTGTCTTGCGGAATATGCATGAGATGTGTGTATCAATGTGAAAAAAATGCGATTCGTATCAAGTGGCCGTTTAAATTTATTCGCTTTGATAAGTGGTATGATAGAGAGATGTTTAAACGAGACTAAAGGTTATCAAAAAAGTGCTACTTGACATTATTGTCTTGTGGCATTATTCTTAATAAATCAACCATCCGCTAGGGGTGCTGTTACATTCTAACAGCTGAGAGTTACCCTTTGTACCTGCTCCGGATAATGCCGGCGAAGGAAAGCGAAGACAAGAGCTGTCCTCCTTATGCGGAAAATCATTAGGAGGTTTTTTTATGTCTGAAATGACAAAGGCTAAGCAATTGGCAGTTTGCGCAATGTGTATTGCATTGGCATTTATGCTAAACCAAGTTTCTCTTTTTAGGATGCCGCAGGGCGGGTCGATTACACCCGCAAGCATGTTGTTTATTGTGTTGGCCGGGTATTGGCTGGGGCCGGCATACGGTTTTTTCGCCGGTGTGGCCATGGGACTTTTGAATACGACAACCGGGGCATTTATTATTCACCCAGTGCAATACGCGCTCGACTACTTATTGGCCCCCGGTATGCTGGGGTTGTCCGGGCTTTTCCGTAAGCAGAAATTTGGCTTGCACATTGGCTATGTCGTGGGCGTATTTGGGCGTTTTGTAATGGTGTTTCTGTCGGGCCTAGTATTTTTTGGCATGCTTGCCGGGAATTTTGATGCTTTGGGAATGGGAAATATAGCTTTTTGGCCGGCGTTTACGTTCTCAGTAATCTACAATATAACCTATATTGGGCCGGAAATGATTGTCACTTTGGTAATCATAAGCCTGCCTGCAATGAAACATGCCATAGACGTTGTTACAAAAAGCATTGTTCCATATGATGTATATCTTCAAATGACAATGCACAAAGGCTCAGTTTCGGCCAAAGCGCGTCTTGTTACTGGTGCGGTTGTAGCCGGCTTGGGCGGGATAGCATTTGTGCTTGTGTCATATATAACCCGGCTAGAAAGCCTTGCAATTGCCCATCATGCATATGGTGTTGCCCTGTTTGCAGATGAGCCCACGCGCCTACCCAGGATGATTGAACGCAACACGGGGCAAATTACGGCACTTCAAACTGCAGGTGTTTTCTTGTTGACATTAGGAATCGCATTAGTGGTTTCGGTACTTGTGCCGAAGGAGGCTACCAATACTTCCTGTCAAGCCCCCGATACGAAATAGCCTCGGCAATGTGCGCTTCGGTAATATCCGCGCTGTCTGCAAGGTCAGCAATAGATCGCGCAATTTTTAATATTTTATGATATGCTCTGGCACTTAGGCTCATGTTGTCAAATACCGTTTTTAGCAGCTCTGCTGCGTCATTGCCAAGTTTGCAGTGTTTGTCAATCATTTGTGCTGGCATTTTGGCGTTAAAATAAATGCCGCTGTCCTTAAAGCGCACAGCCTGGCGGGCGCGGGCGTTTTCTACACGGGCTTTTATCGTAGCGGAGTCCTCTGCTGCTTTTTGTGTGGATGATATTTCGTTGTACTTAACGGCAGTGGCTTCTACTTGTATGTCTATGCGGTCCAGCAATGGGCCGCTTATTTTGTCTAAATAGCGTGAAATTTCGCCGTCCGTACAATTGCAGCGGTCTGACCCCATGTAGCCGCAGGGACAGGGGTTCATGGTCGCAAGTAGCAGGAATACGCTTGGATATGTGCAAACGCCGCCCACCCTCGTTACGGTTATGTGGCCGTCTTCAAGCGGCTGGCGCATAGTTTCCAGTGCTTTTTTTTGAAATTCTGGCAGCTCGTCTAAAAACAGTACACCGTTGTGGGCAAGGCTCATTTCGCCGGGCATGGGGGTGCGCCCGCCGCCAGCCAAAGAAATATACGATGCCGTATGATGCGGCGTGCGGAAGGGCCGCTGCGTCATAAGTAGACTTTTTTGCGTAAGCAGCCCCGCGATACTGTATATTTTTGTAATTTCCATGCTCTCGTCCAGTGATAGGTCGGGCAAGATCGTGGGCATTCTACGTGCCAACATGGTTTTTCCTGCGCCTGGGGGGCCTATCATAAGTGCATTGTGGTAGCCTGCGGCGGCTACTTCCAGTGCGCGTTTAACTAGCCCCTGGCCAGCGACGTCGGCAAAATCTACGCTATATGTATCCTCGCCGTTGCGGAATAGTTCAGTAATATCTACATCTAGGGTGAGAATGGGCTTTGTGGAAAAATGGGAGACCAATTGGCCCAAACTTTCTACTGGTAACACTTTCACATCGCCAACCAAAGATGCCTCCTGTGCATTCTCCGCAGGCACATAAAATGTGCGAATACCCTGGGCTTTTGCGGAAAGTACCATAGGTAAAATTCCATTGACCGGACGCACCGCGCCATCCAAGGACAGCTCACCCGCAAAAAACGCGCCTTCAGCGGCCGTGGCCTTAATCACATTTGTACATATTAAAATACCCATCGCAATAGGCAAATCGAAGGCCGGACCAGATTTACGAATATCAGCAGGTGCAAGATTTACGGTAATTCTCTTGATGGGAAAAGTATAGTCCGCATTGCGAATTGCAGCACGCACCCGCTCACGTGATTCCTTTACGGCTGAATCCGGAAGGCCCACGATGTCGAAAGCGGGGAGGCCGCTTGCAATGTCTACTTCTACATCCACAACGTAACCGTCTACGCCCAAAACCGCGCCACTTGATATTTTTATGAACATGTGGTACCCCCAAAATTTAATGGTTTTGACAAAGTATATCTGTATTGTCAAGGTTAATCAAGTGACGTTGTAAATTTTTTTGTCATATCAAAATCGCGATTGTAGCTGGGGGGAGCTTTTATTTTGTGATTCTTAAGCTGGTTATCAGCGTAGTGTTTGTGATACAATTTAGAAAATCCAAATGCAGAAGGTGCTTGACAAAATTATGAAAATAGGAATTGGAATAGATACAGGCGGCACATATACCGACGCTGTGGTTTATGACTTCGAAAATAAAAAAATACTCGGTACGTCGAAGGCGCTAACCACTAAGCAAGACTTATCTGTTGGCATTTTAGCGGCTTTGGACGCACTGCCTCAAGAATCGCTTAAACTAGCCGAAATAATCTCGCTTTCTACTACTCTTGCAACAAACGCCTGTGTAGAGGATAAAGGCGGCAGTGCAAAGCTTGTTTTTCTGGGTGGCGACGCAAATGTCATTGATCGAAACGGCAAAAATTACGGTTTGCCCCCGGCGTCCGAAATGTATATTCAAGAAAGTTTCACCAAGTTTACAGGCGAAATTGACCATGACGTAGACTGGGGTGCTTTTAACACCAATATTAAAACAGAGTTCGAAGGCCTGGATGGCGTTGGCATAATCGAAATTAACGCAATGCGAAACTCGGCAGTAATCGAGAAAAAGGCAAAGGAAATTTTCCAAGCCGCGCACGACATGCCCGTAGTTTGTTCTCATGAACTGTTTAACGAGCTAAACTGCCTGCAACGCAGCGCAAGCGCTTTGCTTAATGCAAGACTTGTCCCGATTATACGGGACTTTTTGCGTGCAATTAAACAGGCCATGGCTGCCCGCGGTATAAATGCGCAAATTGTAATTGTGCGCAGCGATGGCGGACTTATGTCGGAAGAATTTGCCCATGTTCGTCCGGTAGAAACTTTGCTTTGCGGGCCTGCCGCCAGTGTTTTAGGAAGTACACATCTGACAAATACACCAGACAACATAGTTGTTGATATGGGAGGCACTACAACAGATATCGCGTTTATCCGCGACAACGTGCCTGTAAGCGTAGTTGACGGTGTTCGTGTCGGAAAATGGAAGACATTTGTCAATGGGTTATACATCAAAACATTTGGCTTGGGCGGTGACACCGCGATTCATTACCATGACTCGGACGTTTTCCTGGAAGACTATCGCGTTGTTCCTATGTGTGTTGCGGCGGCCGCGCACCCGCAGATAATCGAAAATTTGAAAAAGCTTGATGAACATAGGCATTCCATGTATCTGCATGAGCATTATATTTTGGTGCGCGACATCGAAAATATTAATAAAAACCCGCGCTACACGGCAGAAGAAAAGGTTTTTTGCGCCGCACTGGTAAACGGCCCGCTTATCCTGCGCCAGGCCTGCGCCGCGGTGCCGGGCAAAGATATGTACACAATGGACACATCTCGTCTGCAAAAAGAAGGTGTGGTTCAGCTGTGCGGACTTACACCTACAGACATCATGCATATTAAAGGCGACTTTGCTAAATTTCCTGCCGAAGCATCGCGGTTTGCGGCCGAATATGTAGCGGGCAATGTTGGAATATCTGTTGAGGAATTGTGCGCTAATGTGTATGACCTGATTAAGCGCAAACTGTATGTAAACATCGTAAAAGCCTTGCTTGAAAACAACGACCCACATTATATGAAGCATGGCACAAGCATTGATATCGAGCGGCTTATAGGCGAAGGCTATGACACCGCTATACAATCCCCATTCGCCATTAATTTTACTACAAACTTCATCCTAACTGGCGTTGGCGCACCAATCCACATCTTCTTGTCAGACGTAGCAAAAAAACTTGGAACAAAAGCAATAACCCCCAAGCATTGCGAAGTGGCAAACGCGCTGGGGGCAATTGTGGGGAATATCCATGCAACAAGCATTGTAGAAGTACGCGCCGCATACGACGCAGGCGGTATTACAGGCTATATCGTGTACGGCAGCACCGCAACCCGGGAGTTTGCAACGCAGGAAGAAGCAGAGGCCTTTGCGCTTAAGGAAGCAAAAACCTCCGCCCGGGACGAGGCTGTACGCCGTGGTGCAAGCGGTGAGGTTTCAGTAACAGTAAAATTAAATGCGCAGGAGGCCAATACCAAAAATGGCTTGCTGTACTTGGGTTCACAAGTGTCGGCACATGCTACGACATCTTCCTTTTATATATCTGCACAGAAGCCGTAAACGCCACAACAACAATCCCTATAGTCCAAGCAAGCGCAAGCAGTATTGTATTGCTTTCTATCGGGAAACCAAGCATAATCCCGCGCAAAGTGTCTATAATTGGTGTCATTGGCTGGTGCGTAACAAACCAGCGTAGCCAAGCAGAATCTACTGCCTCGACTGGTACAAAACCTGTGCTTAAGTATGGCAAAACAAACATCAGAAACAATTTGCCCTGCACGGCTTCCGCATTAGAAGACAGCAACCCGCCAACTACGGCAATCCAAGTTAGCGCTAGTATTATTAATAGAATAACCCCGGCGATGGCAAGCCATTCCAAAAAGCTTGCCTGCGGCCTAAATCCTATAAGTAGTGCGACGCCAATTGTTATAACAACCGTGATAATATTTTTTACAACAGAGGCGATTACATGTCCCGTAAGCACTGCGGATTTTGAAATTGGCATAGAGCGGAAGCGGTCCATGATGCCCTTTGTCATGTCGTTGTTAATGCTTATCCCTGTGGAAACAGAGCTTTGCCCCATCGTCTGTAAAAGGAGGCCTGGTACAATGAAATTGATAACGCTGATGTCTCCAAAGTCCATAATGTTGGCAAATACAAACCCAAACAGCCACATTACAATTGCCGGTACAATTATTGCAGACGCAAATGCATCGGGGCTCCTGAAGGTGGTGCGCAGGCAGCGGTCACCCATTGCCAAAGAATCTGAAATTAATTTTTTCATATTAGTTGTTCTCCTTCTTTTCCCCAATAAGTGTCAGAAACACATCTTCCAATGTGGGCAGTTTTTGTGTGAAACGTACAATCGGAATTCCAGCATTGTCAAGTTTGGTTAATACATCGGCAAATTGTACGGCTGTGCCGTCTGTCGCAACGTCCAGCGATTTTGCTTTTTCCCGGTTGACAGAGTATCCGTCCAGTATTTCGCATGCGCGGTCTGTGTCTGCTTGGTTGTTAAAATCTAGTATGACGCCGCCGCGTGGTAATACGGCCTTTAGTTCCTTCGCGCTGCCTTCTGCCGTGATTTTGCCCTCGTGCAGTATGGCGATATGGTCGGCCAGATATTCGGCTTCCTCCAAGTATTGCGTGGTAAGAAGTACCGTGGTACCGTTGTCTGCAAGGCCGCGCACCATTTCCCACATGGCAATGCGGTTTTGCGGATCAAGGCCGGTAGTAGGTTCGTCTAAAAAAATTACTTGCGGGCTTCCGACAAGGCTCATTGCAATGTCCAGCCTGCGGCGCATTCCACCGGAATATGTGGACGCTAAGCGGTCTGCTGCATCTTCTAATCTAAATTCTGCCAGCAATTCTGCTGCTCTTTTTTTAGAGTTTGGCAAATGGCGAAGCTTGCCTATAAGTTGGAGATTTTCGTGCCCGGTAAGGCTTTCGTCCACTGCGGCGTACTGCCCGGTTAGGCTAATGCATTCGCGCACTTTTTCGGCTTGGCGCGCTACGTCGTAGCCGCAAATTGAGGCACGGCCGCCGTCTGCACGGCTCAAAGTCGAAAGAATTTTTACTGCGGTTGTTTTACCCGCACCGTTGCTGCCAAGCAGGGCAAAGATACTGCCCTTGCGAATTGTGAAACTTACGTCCTTTAGCACATGATTGCTTTTAAAGGACTTTTTTAGCGATTCTACAGTGATTATATTTTCCATTGTGTTCTCCTTTTTATTGCTATATACATGATGAATGTACGTATGTTTTGCAAAAAAGTTTGCCCGTTAGGGCAAAAATTGATACTGCCTAATTTAACACTTCTGTCATTACTCGCTCAAATATCTCCCCAAGTTCATCGTCTATAATGGGGCACCCTAAGTCATTAAATATCTTCTCTATCATTTCCCCCTTTTGCATCATAACTTCTAGTTCGCAAGGGAAAATCGTGGGAAACATCCAAAAATTGCACAACAGCATAAACAATTCCGCCAGCAAAACAGGGTTGCCCGGCCGTATCGACCCGTCTGCCATGCCCTCTTCAATCATTGGTGCAAGCAGCATTGCCGATTCCTTATCTCCTTCCAGTTTTAGTGCCAAAAATCGCGGCGTTGCTAAAAGGGAAATCACTAATTGAGTAATGGATGTCTGTGTTTTGCCTTCGACATTTGCATTTAGTGCGTTCTTCATCGCAAGGCGAAAACGTTCCAGTCCGTTTAGCCCTTTAGCGTTTTTTGCTTTTTCGAAAGGGTGATTTTCGGTAATATTTTCTTTTAGGACGGCATCAAGCACTTCTTCCTTGCTTTTAAAATGGTGGTAAAATGCGCCGCGGGTTAGCCCTCCCAAGTTTGCCACAATATCTAATACAGTAGTTTTTTCGTAGCCTTTTTCTACGAACAACCTTAGCGATGTTTCCAGAATTTTTTGCACGGTTTCTTCTGGGTATTTATTTCTTGGCAATATGATCACCCCTTTACAGAAAATAAACATACATTCATCGTGTATCTATAATATCTCACAATTTTTTATTTGTCAACAATTTTTTTGTTAATGTTCTAATCTTGTCCACACATACATACATTGCAACAAGGCAAACCCAAGTTTAAGAGGAGTTGATGTCATGAAAATATTTTTATTTATCGGTATATTACTGGCATTTGCCGCATGCGGCCGTACAGATGACATAGGCGGCAGCCTGCCGATTCTTATCACAGACTGGACAGGCATTGCGGATGACGAATTCGAAAAGGGTGAAATTGTGCATATAATCGGCAACGACCAGCCCGTGCCGCTGCACATAGCCGCCGTTATGCTGGACGCAATCGGTCATAGTTTAGGCGAGTATGAACCGGGGGAAATGCTGACCCTTTCCCGTGCGGGGGATATAATGCAGCGCGTACACCCGGCAGGCAAAGCAATTTATATAACGGACGACAACCGCGACGCATACATTTCGTACGCACTGTGGGTGGAGTTGTATATGCAGTTGATAGATTTGCACGACAAACGGCACGATATACAATTTATTGACATAGTGCTGCTGGGGCAGCGTGATGGTGAAATTTTCACCAATGTCGGCATATTTAGCGGCAAGGCTGTAAATTTGATCGCGCACATGGACCAGGAAATTCGTGTGCTGTACCGCGAGCACACGATTTTAGCGGTTTTGGGCATTACAAACATGACCCCAACATTGAAAAACGCCATGATAACCCATGCAGACGCGTTTGGGGTGTCACTTTTCATTGGCGGCAGTACGCGAAACTACGTATATGCAGATGGGGTAGAACCGCTGCCGCACACTACAATAATCGCTAATGTGCAAATTAGAGGATATGAGATTATTGCGGCAACTGCGCCTGAATCAGTGATTTATGCCCCCACCATAGAGCGGATGCGCACCAATGCAATTGAACTTAGGGAATGGGGGGCAGTGCCGCTTTGCCCTGGCTTTGCTGTATACAAACCCGGTGTTTCGCCCGATGGTACAGAGTTTAAACCTTTTGTCGCAAGCCCGCACAACCTGCTTGTTGGTACAAATATGGCACATTTTCACGTTATAAACGGTAGAATTGGTGCGGCTGTTATCGTAGACAATGCTCCGCCTCAAAATATACGTGTAGTTATAGGCACGTCCAATTTTGCGGGGCTGGTACACGAAAGTGTGACCATAACCAGCACAGGCGAATTTACTGTGCGAGGCGGCCCTTTAGTTAGGGCTTCCAGGCCGGAAACTATGCGGACAGAAACCATTACTGCCGGGCAGCATTTTGTTGTTAGCCCCGAAGTAAACGCAGACCTATGGGGCGGCACCCGTCTATACATTGCCCCAACAGACCCAGATAGCCACCGGCTGGAAATCGTTGGCCTGGCGCGAAATTGGCCGGGTGGACAAAGCCCGCAGTATCGCGGTGTGTTTGAAATTTCACACTACAACGGCGGCGGGTTCCTTATTGTTAATGAGCTATGTATCGAGGAATACTTATATGCCGTTGTGCCTAGCGAAATGCCCACGGCCCACGGCCCAGAGGCCGCAAAAGTACAGGCCATAACAGCACGAAGCTTTGCACAGCACCAGCTGTACCAAAACGCTTTTTACACATTTGGCGCGCATGTGGATGACTCTGTAATCAGCCAAGTTTACAATAACATCCCCGAGACGGAAATTTCTGTTGCCGCGGTAAATGCCACCCGCGGGAAAGTACTTGCAGTGGATGGTAGGGTTGTTATCGCAAACTATTTTTCCACATCCGGCGGCACAACCGCAAATTTTGGTGAGGTGTGGGCGCAGGGCAGCATGTTTCCGGGCAAAACATCGGAGTATTTGCGGTCACAGCCGCAATTCTTAGTAGAGGATTTCGACCCGGGCGATTTAAGGTTAGAGCAAAACGCAGCGGCATTCTTCCGCAGCTATGATATTCCCGCCATTGACAGACAGTTTCCGTGGTTCCGCTGGCAAACCACCCTTACAGCTGCCCAGCTTACCGCAGGTATTAACGCGAACATTGGTGCGCGGCAGGCTGCCAATCCCGCAATGATTCAAGTGCTAGACGCAAACGGCCAACTCACCAATGCAAGAGTGCAAAATATCGGACAGCTTATCGGCCTGAAAATAGTAGAACGCGGGCAGGGCGGAAACATTATGGAAATGATTTTTACCGGTACCAGTGCTGCTGTGCGCGTGCGTACCGAGTTTAATATCCGCAGTTTACTTACACCCGGAGCGGTGCCGGTTACCCGTCATGACGGCAGCCAAGCTGCAAATCTAACATTATTACCAAGCGCGTTTTTTACGATGGATATGCAAAACGACACCAATGGACACATTTCTGCCGTCCAGTTTTTTGGCGGCGGAAATGGCCATGGTGTCGGTATGAGTCAAAATGGTGTTCGTACATTGGTGGATATGGGAATGTCGTATCGGGAAATAATAAAGCACTATTACCCCGGTGTGGAAGTCATCAGTCGCTAAGGTTTTCCTTTACAGCATCGGCAAGCTGCTGCGCCCACACGGTTATCTTGTTTGCGTCGCGCCCTTCAAACAGTACGCGCACCAGCGGCTCTGTGCCGGAAGTTCGCAACAGAATACGATCGTCTCCGGTAAATTGAGCCTCTATTTCGTCTTTAACTTTTTTGATTTTTGGGCAAGTGTCTAAATCTTTCATGCGTTCTTTATTGACACGCACATTTATAAGCACCTGTGGGAATATCTCTACCATTTGCGAGATTTGCACAAGGGATTTACCCTGCCGCGCCAGCACGGCCAGCAAATGCACCCCGGCAAGGATACCATCACCCGTGGTACTAAATTGTCGGAAAATTGTATGACCAGATTGCTCTCCGCCGAGTACAAAATCGCCTTCCAGCATTTTTTCCAGCACGTAACGGTCACCAACTGCGGTACGCAGTAAGGTTATTCCATGGTTTTTGCAGAAGACTTCTAACCCCTGGTTACTCATTACTGTGGATACAATCGTGTTACCGGCAAGCTGTTTGCGCTGTTGTAAGTCCAGTCCGCAAATAGCAAGCAGTAAATCGCCGTCTACTTCGTTTCCATTTTGGTCTACGGCCAGCATACGGTCGCCGTCGCCATCAAAGGCCAAGCCCAAATCCATTTTGTTGGCTATTACAAATTCCTTTAATTTGCTCATGTGGGTAGAGCCGCAATTGTCATTTATATTGCAGCCGTCAGGCTGGCTAAACAATGTATGGACATTTGCGCCAAGTTTTTCGAATATCACATGTGCTATCTCACTGGTCGCGCCGTTAGCACAGTCGATGGCAAGCTTCATACCGCCTAAGTGTAGCCCCGGCACAGTAGATGTTACAAAGGCCGCATAATCGTCCAATGCGTTTGTACAGCTTTTTACAACGCCTACATCTGCGCCAGTAGGGCGTGTAAGCGTGTCGTTTGCTTCAATTGCAGTTATCAATGCCTCAATTTCTTCTTCTAATTGGTCTGGCAGTTTAAACCCGTTGGAATTAAAAAATTTGATACCGTTATCTTCCACCGGGTTGTGGGAAGCGGTTATCATAACACCTGCGTCAAATTTATATTTTTGGACTAAGAATGCCACCGCCGGGGTTGGCATCATACCGCATTGATACACTTCCGCACCAATAGAACACAGCCCAGCAGTAAGAGCCGCCTCCAGCATATCGCCGGAACGCCGCCCATCTTTTGCTACCAGTACCTTTGGCGCATCTTTAGCATTTTTTGTTAATACATATGCACCGGCGCGCCCAAGTTTAAATGCAAGTTCCGGAGAAAGCCCCGTATTTGCCACACCGCGGACACCGTCGGTTCCAAACAGTTTTTTCATATCGCTAACACCTCCAAGCATATTATATCATATTCTAGCACAATTATCATGTTCTTCATTTAATATATTTGGCATAAATATATTAGTAAAAAAAATATCTGGAGGAGCACGCATGTCATATTCAAGATTTTTTATGCCCCTGGCAGAAGAGTCAAGGGGCTACGACTTCAAAGGAAGAACACCCGTCGGACGCTGTATAGTAGAAGGGCGCGGTAATACTGGCAAATTGTCTTTGTGGGTACAGGATTTGAAGCCACAAGTCAAGTACGAGGTTTACTTAATTTTTGCGGAAAACCGCAAATACGTTGGGATTAATGCGGGACTGCTTGATGTGGATGCAAAAGGAAAAGCTGAAATAAGGCGGGATATTACAGAATTACATACTCTTGTGCTTAAGGAAATTGTTGCCGTAGCGGTTATTGCCGCCGGACAAAGTGGTGTGGTAAGTCCGCTGTGCGGGTATCGTGACGAACAAATTGCTTGGCGGCATGGGTTTGAGGTTTACAAAGCAGGGCAAAGCGAAGAGCCTGTTAAGCAGGCCGAACCAGAACCGGAACCGCCAGTAGTCGAAACAGAGCTTCCTGTGCCAGAGGCGGAGCTTCCCGCAACCGAACCTGAAATTTTGGAACTTGAGGCAGAGCCTCCCGCAGCTGAACCCGAAATAGTCTCTCCACTTCCATCACCGCCGCGTGCAGTACTGCCCACTACTACTGAGCTTCCGCCGCCACCAACATCCCAAAACACTGCAATGCTTATTGAATCAATTTTTAATGCCAATACCCCATTTGAGCCGTTCCAAAACCAAGAAGATGATATAAAATGGGTAAAATGCAGCGAGCTTAACCAAATGCCGCTGCCACCGGATATTCCTCATCTTATGACCGAGCCGTTTATGCAAGCCGCCTGGGCCGACCACGAGCATTTTATCCTGGGTGTATCCGAAGCTGGGCAATATATCATTGGTATGACCGGCATTTACACGCAGGAAAACCGAAAACAAGCAAAGCAGCTTGGCTTCTCGCAGTTTAGAAGCGCGGGCGATAGCGGCTATTGGCTAATGTTTGTGGATTTCTAGAAAAATAAAAATTTAAGATTCAAGTGGTTGCTTTCTGTAGCTACTTGGATTTTTTTATTTGAGAAATCTGCATATATGGTCGACACATGACGTGTTTTAAAAAAATAAGTGAAAATATGAAATATTGTGATATAAAATTTGGAAATTTATGTTGACAATTCCAGCCATGTGGAGTATGATTAGAGTGTGAAACGTTTATATGGCCATATAACGTAAGACACAAATGTTAGACAAATCAAAAACAGAAGGAGAATTTTCATGTTAAAAACTGCAAACAAATTTATTGTAGTTATGGTTGTTTTTGTGTTAAGCTTAACACCAATACAGTTATCAACAGCGCAACCATATGTGCTGGACTACGAAACTGCATCCCCCTTTGATTTACTTGCCGCCGAGCGCGGTGTAGAATTTGCGACAAACTACGTCAGAACACTTACGATGCTTAACAATTTTATTGACTCGCTTCCCGTGAGCAGAACCGGCGAGCTTATGTTCCCAGACTATTTTGGCGGCGCATATATTGATGGCGATGGCAATGCGGTCTTGCTTATGGTAGGCATGCCTATAGAATCACCTGTGCTTGAGGGTCGTGGTGTTGTGAGCAGGCCAATAAGTGAGCACGTTGAGCAAATGCAAACTAGCGAAGGCGTTACTGTAAGGGAAGTTGAGTTTGCGTACAGTGCCTTGTGGGCGGCTATACACGCGCTGAATGACTTGTCACAATATGCACCCGAATTGCTTGATAAAGTAACTGCTTATGGCTGGTATTTGGATGTAATAGGCAATAGGATAGTTGTAGAGTTGTATGATTTTACGGAAGAAGCAATTGACCTTTTTAGGACTACTGTTTTTGACGCACCACTGCTTGCGTTTGCACAATCAGACGGGCCAATCATAGTTGATTGTAATATGGCAGAAATAAATTATTTGCAAGAAAGTATAGCTCCCCTCAACTCCCTAGAAAGTATAGAACCACTCAACTCCCTGGTTACAGGTGTAGGTGATCGGCTTTATGTAAGACGTGGTCTCACTCTTCGAGCGTGGGAGGGGTCTATTGGCTATAGGGCCACGTTAGGTGGAGCCAGAGGCTTTATAACTGCCGCACACCTACGAGGCGGCTTACGAAACGGTGATATAATTTATGCGCGAAATGGTCAGAGAATTGGTACGATAGCAAATGCCAACCATATTATGTTGCAAGGTGTAGACGCAGCATTTATCACACTGGATGCAGGTGTTGAAATTAGCAATACTACCGCAGGTGTTGCAATATCCAGCCACACTATTTCGCATTTTTTTGTAGGGCAAGAGATTGCAGCTACCGGGGCTACATTAGGCACACGTTTTGGGCAAGTTACAAGACCTACTGCTAATATTACGCTAAGAATATCAGGTGCTTCTGTTTTTGTTAACAACACTGTTGAATCAAACCTTGCCCGAGCGTCGCTTGATAGTGGTGGTATTGTTTTTTGTCTTTTTTCCGGTGGTGTAGTAGGGATACACGTAAGTGGCACTACGACTGCTGCCAACGCTTCTCGAGCTACTGAAATTAATCGTGCTTTAGGGAGTTCAGTACGCCCGTAGCCGATACAGCTAGTTATGAAGAATAAGCGGAGGTGTTTCATGAGAAAAAACATTTTG
>Ga0209755_10004622_pt1 | contig 16156 bp, 12 predicted proteins | sample TergutCo191P1_FD_187301 | JGI IMG/M metagenome (GOLD analysis project Ga0209755, IMG submission 187301) | Cornitermes sp. P1 segment gut microbial communities from Petit-Saut dam, French Guiana - Co191P1 (SPAdes) (version 2) | ecosystem: Host-associated > Arthropoda: Insects > Digestive system... | reverse complement strand
GTTCCATCAAACCATGCGATAAACACATGGGTAGACAACTTTGAGGTGAATGGATCAACGTCTAAAAAAAGAGGTGGGAGTCAAAAAACTGAGCGAACTCCAGAAAACATTGAGAGGGTTAGAGAGACGTTTGGGAGAAGTCCGCGCCGATCTGCCGTGCGACACGCAACCACTCTTGGAATAACTCCCAGGTACGTGTGAAGAATTCTTCACTACCACCCGTACAAGATCCATATCGTTCAGGCTCTGAATACTCGCGATTATGGGGCTCGTGTCTGCTTTTGTCAGGAAATACCGGACCTAATCGGCGAAGACGAAGACCTTGTGAATAATATTTGGATGAGTGATGAAGCACATTTCATTTAAGTGGATTTGCAAACAAGTACAACTTCCACTATTGGTCACAGGCTAACCCTCGAGCACTTCACGAAAAGCGTATCCATTTCCAAAAAGTGAGAGTCGTGTCAGCATCGGGAATCATTGGACCCCTACTTTTTTGAGAATGAGGCTGGCTTTGCAGTTACCGTTAATGCGGACCGCTATGTGGAAATGCTGCAAAATTTCTTCACCCCACAATTCGCTCGTTTTCCTGTGAATGAAAACACGTTATTCCAGCAGGATGGAGCAACAAGCCACACAGCAAGAATGTCGATGAACGCAGTTAATGCTTTGTTCCCGAACCGAGTCGTTTCCAGGAATGGGGATAACCCATGCCCCCCCGCTATCCCGACGTAACCCCTTGCGATTATTTTCTTTGGTGGTACCTGAAAACAAAAGTGTTTGAAACAAGGCCAAGAACTATCGCGTATTTAAAACAGCGAATTCAAGATGAAGTGGCTGCATTTCCTGTGGAGATGCTGCGACAGGTCATGAACAGTTCCAGGACACGAACTCGAGGAATGCGTGTGTCGAAACGGAAGCCATCTTGAGGGCGTTACTTTCAAAACAAATTTTCAAACTGGCATAAAACAAAATGGCTATTCATATGCTTTTCATTTATGACCAATAAACAAATAAAAAATTCATGTGTCGATTTGTTTTAATGTTTTGAAATTTTCCCGTTTCATTGCCCAACCCTGTATAATTTGAATGTGTGTTTCAAATTGCCTACAAGTAAACGTATGAACATCAAGCATCAGTGGCTGGTTGTATGCTTCTGGACACCAATGCGGAGTTGTTCCTGGATTTTTTAAATAATTTTATGTTGTGTTACTGCACCTGAAATACTGTGTAAGGTAGGAAACTGGTTTAAACATGCCTGTTTTTATCACATTTTATTGACCAACACTGAGGCACCGTCCTGTATATACTAGATTACATATTAATTATAGCTCCAACACGTTTCAGTGTAAACCAGTACAACTTGCAGGCAACTCTGTTCAATGGCAGGTTCCTTGAAAAACCTCATAAGATCACAAGCACTCAGCCACATGCTACTATATTACACCTTTTCACACAGAATACACAAGTTTTAATTATCAGAAACTCCACTTGACTGATTTGTGTGTCAGTTGAAATAATTGAAAGTTTAAACCAATTTTCACACAGAATGCACCACTCTCAATATCATTACTCTTCACTGACGTGTTTGTCCATAAAGCAGTTAAAAGTTCAAACTACAAGTGCACCACTCTTTTTTTAACATTGTGGCTGTTCCTCAGTTGTGAAGATGTGTATTAAAATGGTCAAAAAGTGTAAAACTTTAAAAACACTAAATGCTGTTGTAGAATATCGGGCACATATGGTATGTGAGTGTGATGGTATCTCTTTTGATAAGTCCTTTGGTATCTTGAAAATCATTACATCCTGAATTAGGTGTAGTCCTTCGATTTGTGCCTTCTACTGTATCTTGTATGTGTTCTGTATGCTGGCTGAAGGAACTTTCAGTTGAATGGGGCTCCCTGAAGATGACATCAGTGATCACCAAAACACATTGGTTACTGAAGGTGATATAAACATGATGCATGGTACATACAATGATAAGATGCCTGTTTGTAGTTTACTAAGACAATCAAAGATTCCGCAAAACTGCCTGTTTTCTGTTATAATTACATGAATGCCTACAGTTTATACATCCTTCAAGACATGTTATGATTGTGCTTCAGCACTGATGCTTACTATAAGTTATAATGATTTATAAGCATATCAGGAAAAGTAAAGGTATATTCACATGCAAGAATTTTATGAAGAATATACATACTTACATAATTATGTCTTTATTCAGTGGTCAAAATACATAAAACAGGGAAGAAAAATAATGTGTTTTGTATGTCATGTGTAATTGAGTTACTCATATGAATTTCTGGAAAACTGAAAGAGTAACTAAACACATGAATTAACACAAGGAAAGTAGATTATTGCATTTGTAATGTGTATGCTCATATTCAGTTACATGAAGAATGAAAAACACACTTTCTTCCCTAAGATGAATCCTCCTTGTCTATAAAATTATTTATCATCTATCTTACACTAAATATCCCTTACCATTTGTATAATTGCATTCCAAAATAGATAAATAAATATACAAATAAATACAAAATTTGAATAAATTACTGCTAAAACTACATGAGATTTAAAAATTAAGTCCATTGTAATTTGCAAATGAAACCTTCATTTATGAATTTTAGTCAAAAGATAGCTGAAATAGCAGGCAATGATGAAAGAGGGCTGATTCTCATTGATATTATGATCTCAGGGCATTGTCCAGTTATTTGATGTACTTCCATTGCTTTACCATTGACAATATTAAAATATAAATACCTTGTCATTGCTGTGGCTTTTGAAAAAAAAAAAACTATTTTCGTACAAGAGAAATGCCTGAAACCACAGTAAGTCACAGTAACACTCTGTACAAAGTTGTTCATCTGTGTGTAATAATAAGAGAAATGCTTGAAATACTCCTTAACACATTCAGACTCACTTTCATCATTAACAGCAATGCACATAAGAAGTGAGGTGCTTAAATTATTACATGATTGACAAAGACGTAAAGTAGTGGTCCTTCAAAGTGAATTGGCTGCTGAACCATGCTGGTAATGCTGTACAGGAGAACTCAGATTAGCAGAACATTAGTATCTGTGTGTTTAGATCCATATTCTCTGAGGTACTACTTATTACAATAAAATTCATAGCTGTGAAATTTTATTTTGTCATGTTAATTTCAGAGTTAGATAGTGAAATTAAATAATAATGATAGGATGTAATGTGTATTGAAACAAATTTTCAAATAAAACAAAAAAAACACTAATCTCAGCAAGTAACAACTTCTCTACCCTTCAGCTAAGAAATCCACAAGCAGTATCTCAAACATAGTAAATAATTTAATAATCTGAAGCAGTTTCTCAAATGAGCACGTAGAATTGGTTTTAAATACAATATTACTTTAGGAGAAAGTGCTGTGGTGCCAGTCTGCTCTGTTGAAATCTATTAAGCTTGGCTCAGCTCAGGAATTTGTCTGCACACTAAGTATTCATTGTGCAACTTTTCTTTTGTCCACAATATTTATGTTTTTGTATATCATGACACAGTTCTCAATGTTTTTCGTAGTTTGTTAATGTCTTTTGCTCTGTTATTTATCTAAACTAATTCATATTTTGTCTCCATTGCAGTGCTTGCCTAACTGATTCTCTTCTCTTTGTCAAGCATTTTAATAAATTAGTTGCAATGAATTATCATATCATGATTTGCACAGTCATAGTATATCTCATAATTGTGTAATATGTACATTGAGAATAGATGTCTATAATCGAATGTTTCATTTGAATCTCGTTCATACTTATGATTTTGAGCATTTGTGGTTGTATGTCAACAGCTGAAGGAAAGTACATAATAAAAATTTGTCTTAGTAGTAGTAGTAGTAGTAGTAGTAATAATAATAATACCAGAATCTTGTTGGCCAATTGCCATCATTCATCTTTTCCTCACTGAATGTTAATGCAGCAATTTTAAAAAAATATTCTTGCAAGAAGCTTAAGATTGCCATTGCTCTTATTGTGTTTCACAAAAAGTGTTGGAATACTTTCAATTTCAACTTTCTGGAATTGAATTAAAAGTATTTATTCTGGCTAGAATTGTTCTTTCTAATGACCATTGATGGATCTTTGTATTTTGTATCTTAGGTAAAGCTTAATGATGATTCATTCTCAAAAAAGAACAAATACTTGTAACTTAGCAAGTTAACAGTTTTCAAACATTAGGACAGAAATGTATGTGTGTGTGTGTGTGTGTGTGTGTATATATATATATATTGTATTAATTTGTTCTTAGTGAATATTTGCAACATAACAACCAGTTATTTTAATGCTTGACACAACACTTGTTTATTGGTTATGATTCACACACCAAATGCAAATCATCGAAGGTAATTAAATAACTTGGTGATCTGTTGGAGATTTTCAGAATTAAAAAGATATTTGTTTGCAGGAGGATTTTATACTACTAACAGACTACGTTGTTCATATATTCAGTGATATATAAGCTACTCAGCTGACACAGTAGCTTGAATAAACCAAGAAACAAACAACATTTTTTGGTAGAATAGATTTAAGGAATTTTTATTGTCATAAACACCAGATTTTAATTTGAAGCACGGAAAAGGAAGCACGCTCATTGCTATATCTTGCAGGTACAAGCAAAATACTGTTGTGGTACTGTTAGTTTAATGAATGCTTTGCACTTACATGCAGCCACATGCTTCCACTACCATGTTTGGTAGTGTCACATGGGTAATGGTTTGATTGTTGTCCACATACAACATTTGAAGTGGTGACAGCTTTGTAGGTGCACAGCATGGTACCAGTTCTAGTTGTCTGGCACTTGAACTGTGTAGATACAGCAGCCTCTGCAAACAGAAATTGGTAAGTTAAAATGGGCGTTTACATCAGGGTCTGAATGTTCTATATTTATTTTGACCCACTTACAAACTCCAATGAATAGTAATCACAGCCTTCCTAAAAGCCAGTCTCTGTTTTCAAGTAGGACTGAATGACACTAAAATATGTCAGTCACATAGAAATTAATTTAAAGAGCAGTATTTTGTAATACACTTTTTCATTAAATAGCTTTATATGAATGACTTAATTTGTTAGGTGGTGGAGACGACACTCTTCTTGCAGTCACCAGTAATAAAACGAATATATGTATACATACTGTTGAACATTTCATTATTAGTTTAATTTGTAACATTATATTCAGGTAACAAAACTTCTATATGTGGAATAAAGTTCGGAGGTTCAAGATCATACAAAACACTCAAAATCAGAAGACAGCAGACATTATTTTTAATTTCCATATAAAGAGAGATTTTTTGCTCCACTGCTGGCCATAGAACAGAATGACATTGCTCCATAGTGACCAATGATACCACCCCCTCTTCAATGCTCAGTCTAGCTAATAACTAGTAACATGTTTGTATTGGAATGCTTTATCTTTTTTGTCCTATGAAACCATATGCTGGTCTCCAAAACATACTGGTGAATGGCCTAGCATGCTGTATGCTGTGTTTGTTTGGCGTCCATATATATGTCCTCGCTAAGCCAGAAACACTCAGGCTATCAAATCATTTAATTGGCCTTGAAATCAGTCTCAACAGGTTAATTAAGCAAAGGGAGAACTTTACCCTTGCCCCATAACATTTGATGTTTACAAACTGCTCCACCTTCTGTAGAAATACCACTGGAAATGACTGGTTTTATAATGTTATGTTACATGCACAGTGGATGAAACAAATTTTTTATTGAATTTTGTGAGTGTTTTTCATAATTTCAGTAATCCAGAGTGATTGACAACAACTTCTGTGAGTAAGAGAAACAGTAAGATAAAGTGTTAGTGGACACTCCAGTATGTGTCTGCCTGTGGTTGAATTCTTAGAGCAACTCCTTTGTCATCTAATTGTCAGTGGGACAGCTGAAAAAATAATAACTGCCCTATCACTGTTGGCAAAATGGGTAATGGAGTGGAATGTACTGAATACTTAAAAATATTGTAATCCATACCATCACATTTATTAAGGTATACCATAAACAGAATAAATGTGGATAATGTATACACACAAATAGTATATTTACTTATACTGACTTGAATTAGTGAACTGTGATGGGCTCCACTCTGGGTGATGGAAGCAGCATTATTACATGATCCATGGCAGAAATAAGCATGATAACCTGGTGGCTGCAGAATCCATTCATCCCAACCAATTTCAGCAAAAGATATATACAGGTTCTCTCTACAGCATTCAGACACACCTGGGCGACAGTTTATGTTGCGCTTGTGCCGATTATTCTGCTTAAGAAAGAGTAATGATAAATTAAACATTTCCATAATAAGATTCACAGTGTTTGCTGGTTATTTGACTCTTGAATGTTGGAATCTTTTATATGTTACACTCAAACTATAGAAGTGAAACATTGTTTTCTATAGCTAAAACATGACAGGTTTTACTCTGTATTATGTTCTAATAAAGAAAAATGAAGTGAGATGAACATAACACTGTGGTAGATCACAAGTGAAGAAACAAAAATATGTGTCTTTTGAATAAAAATATTTTAGTTACATTGTTGTCCTCCTAAACGGGACCAAAACCCAGTAACATTAATATTTTTCCATTGAATAACAACTTTGGATTTTGATATGTATATATATATATGTCAGTAATATACAATATTTGTATGTGTTATGCTATTACTGTTTTAATCGTAGCAGTTCATAGTGTTGACTCTACATGCCACAGATATGTACATTTCAATAATTCTTTTAAAGTTGACATCCTGTAGGACACTTATGGGGGAAGGATATTGATTGGTCAGTGGAACATCTGTGACAGTGGTGTCTGAGGTGGAAACATATGCCATATGAAGTCCCCAGGCAACTGTGTGTTGTTTTGTAAATTTTATCTTTTTGTCACCTGGTTTGTCTTATCAAAATGCGAGGTGTAGGATGGGGTTTTTAAAAACAGAAAGTGTGAGACAAAGGACATATTTATCATAGAGTAGATGCCAGTTACTTGAGATCGTTGAGTCTGGTGATGAAGCGGGGTTAGAAGTGCAAACATCCAAAATGAATGAACATTAATGAAACTGCAAAACAATGAAGGCAAATAAAAAAAGATTGTGTGACTCTGTGAAGTGGTTGACATAATAGATGTTCTATCATCAGCTGTGTTACAGGGCAGTGTGTAATGTAAGAAACATGTATATTGGAGAAAATAAAATGACACTTGACACTTCAGTCAAATGTAACTGCAGTAGTAGAATACGTTTAACACTGATGCTTCAGAAATTGGACCAGGTTTTATATGAGTGATTTACAGGAATGCGTTTTACGAAGAAAACCCCATGAATGGGCCTATGATAGTTGGAAAGACTGTGAGTTTTTATGATAAAATGAAAATAAATGTCTAAATGCACATTCTCAGATGGCTGGCTGTGAAATAACAAAAAATTGCCTCTAAGAAATTAGGTCAGTACAAGTTCTGTTAATAGCCCAGAATATTTGACATTCCAGCACCTTTCCAGTCCTGTCAGTGCTGGAGTAAAGGAAATCTGATGCGTGTCATAAGCATTGTGAGCACAGTGTAGTATGACATACTTAAAAATTCAGTTCATTTGGGGTAACAGTGCCAAGAAATGTAAGCTGTACATTATAAATATTGAACTATTATATGCCAGTGTGTGATGTGTAAATGTTCTGCTGTTCATGAGGTGTTTTATGTTGTGCAGATTAATTAGACTACCAAATCCATTAGCAAAATTTGGGATGTACCACAGGGACCTATGCTTCTGCACAGAAGATATACCTTGTGAATATTTGAAAGTTGCTATGAAAGAGCAATAAGCATGCCTCTTCAGTGGTCTGGATGGTTCTGGTAAAGCAAGGGGACACACATTACAAATAGTTTTTATGCTCACTTGTGGTAACATTGCTAAAATTATTTAAACATTTCATACATCCAAATGAATCCAGATAAATAAGAGGCACATGACAGTGTATCAAGTGGTTGCATAGAAGTTGATGATATGAAATTGTGTTTACGTTGTTCCTCCCATTGTTACAACAACTTCCTGAGTGACAGTGATTCAAAGGCATTTATTTAATTCTACAGAGCAATTGAAGCTGTAAGTTAATTGTGTCACAAGTAGTATATTTAAATGTGTAGGTCATGTATGTGTATGATCACATGTGTTTGTCATCTGAAGCTTTCCATGAAGAGTGAATTGTAAGGAAACATTTAGGTGTGGGATGGTTGGGGGGGAGAGTGAGGGGGGAGAGAGAGAGTGAGAGAGAGTAAGGTTGATTGATGAAGTCATTGACAGAGTACAAAACAGCTGTGATCATTATCAAAGTACAAGCAATATTGAACAAGTCATGAGACCGATATGGAAATTACTTTTGCTTTCTCGCCTGACAAACGAAAATCCACAACATCCTCCAGCTTGCACAGTTACCATAAATGACTCATAAGTGAAGTTGTGTGGCCATTCCCACAATTGTCTATGTACTGTGATAGAGGCAACAATAATTTTTGTGGATCTAACAGACCGACAACTTCTGCAAACATTGTTCCAAGTAAGTTCATTTGTTATGGTTTATTTTCAGTAGCCCTCACCTTATAAATAAAATTGTAGAGTATGTGACAAACACTGAACAGAAGACCAGTGGAATGTCTGTGGTTAGACAGAAAATTATATGGTAGTGTGTTTAATATAACTTGGATTCACAACTCCATCACTACATATGTAGGATTCAAAACATTGCACTTCTAAATGTATGATGCAGGTGTACCACATACCAAAGGAAACATTCTGAATTGTGAAGTGTTAGAGAGATTGAAAATTTGGCAATGGCACAGCACATGAAATTTGTTGACTCCCATACACTGAGAAAGAAAGAAAATTCTGAAAATGCATATGAGGACTGTACTGACAGAGGAGATGTGTGAACAGGTAAGGTGAGTGAAATTCATGGGCACCCAGACAGTCCATATCCCAGAATGTACTGAGAAGTTTGCTTTTCTCAGAAACTTGGTACTTGGGGCCATTTTCTTCTGATTGGGGTAGATTAAAATTGTAAATATTTATTCACATTGGCAGATCACACGTTTTAACATAGCATCTTAAATATATAATAAAGGAAAACTTCCATGGGGTAAAATAATTGTGAAAAATTAGTACTTATCTTGCCACATGAACATGAATTCAATCTTGGCATAAAATTTTACAAGTTCAGTTTCCTGCTATAAACTTAAAGATGCTGTAAAAACATCTGCTTTTGGCAAATAGAGTGAGGGCAGCTCAGTGATTACAGTGACTTAAGCTACAGATTGTATGACCAGGGGAATCAAGGTTTGGCTCCTAGCATGGGTAGGGACTTTTCTCATCTGCACAGCATTTTCACTGGCTCTGGAGCCCACCCAGCTTAATATACAGTGGCTATAAGGACGCAATCACTAGGGTTAAAAAGCAGCCAGCATGGCATTCTCTCCATTGGGGAGCCAATGTTAAGAGTATGTGGAGTTATACCTCAGCTTCTGTGTATGTCTTCATAGCATGGTGCTAAATTAGGTACAGGGATAATTTTTTTGTTTTCGAATTTCACCTAGCAGTTAATGGGCTATGAGAAAGTTATCCTTATACTGTATTTTAGTACTGTAATGTTTTATGAATATGATGCTCTGGAGATTGGGTCCCCAACCAGTATTATCATAATATGTGTGGTATTTTAAGATATTAAAACCCCTAACATTTTTATGTCCTCAAACGTAAGTGTATGCTTATGTGACATCACGTGTAAGATAATGCTAATCTCTTTGACCAAATTTTGCCCATGTAGTCATGTTGGCCGCAGACATATCTGTTCTATTTATTGCCCATTTGATGATGTGACTAGTGAATAGTGAAATGTATGAAATCGATTTCTGTGCTTGTGCGATGCTTTATTAAGTTTCATTTGTGTGTGAAGTTTGATTCACATAATCGCGCGGTGCAAGCGATCGTGTTATGTGTTACTGCCATCTGATTTAAGGTGTTATTGTGTATGAATATTTATTTTTCTTGCTCAAAAACATTACAATATATCCTGTGCTGGTGAGTAGATTTGTACTGGTTTTTTCGTAGTGTAAGTTTGCTTTTCATGTGTATGTGCAGGATAATTTTTGAGGTTATGTTGATGTCTTCCGTTTTAATGATACGTAGTTATAGATTTACGTCAAACAGATACATTTGGGAGCCATTATTCCTTCACTGGTTACATTATTGACGATACTGATAACACACATCAAAGTTAAACGCGGGCGGACAGACCCTATTCGTTCCCTTAAGGCACGTGTAGTCATACGCATGCAGTACCGGCTTTGTTACTCTTTGGCAGCTTGCGTTGTGGGAGATCCGGCTTCTTTATTTTCATTTTGCGTGTCCATAAAATTTCGTGTTAGAGAGGGTAATTCTTCATGTCCGTTAGGTGGCTCATGTAAAAATGGAAAGACATGCAAAGCAGCAGTCAATTATTCAGCCATTTGCTGAATATGCGATTTTGCGTGTCATCGTCAGTTTAAAAACGCCACTACGAATAAATAAGAGAGAGAGTACATGAATTCTCCAATAGTGAATCGTTTTATTTTAAAATCTAGGCAGTAGAAATTGTGCCACTGCTGGCACATAAGAATATTATTGCAGTGTAAGTTTTTACAGTAATTTCACCAATACTCTTGTAGTTTTATTATGCAGTGAAGGCAGTAATGTGTACTACAGAAAGTTTTTATTGTACTCTGTGTAAATTTTCAGTGCTGAATTCAGGGAATGATCAGAAGATGAACACGTTTCTGCCAAGTTCATGCAATGCGCAACAGCAAAGACAAATTCACAAAAAATGACAGAAATTTGGCCAATCCATGAAAACAGCAGATTTCACAGACAGATGTGTAATATGTTCAGCCTGGCAACGAATCAAATTTCTTTTTGGAAATGTAAATACATGCAATAGAAAAGTGGGTTTCTTGAGTTCAGCTCAGAAATCTTTGTTGATAATTTATGAATGCAACATTTGGTGGTTCTGATTGAGAGGGGCTCACAGTACTTCAAGGTTTGAAGAGGGTGAATTTTTCTTCCAATTTTATGGATCTAGGGATTGACATGTGGCAGATGTACAAGGAACCGGATGATATTTTTCTCTGTTGGGAATTCCGAATGGTTTATTGAGTAAACACTGGAGTCAAATCTTAAATAGTTACAGAAGGGTAAAGGTGGAAATTTGAATTACTCTTTCATTACGGATGTCATTTTACACCAGTAATTTTGTTCAGTGTAATATAAGAAATATATTTTCAATAGTTGTAAGAAGATTGTTTGTTAATTTAACTTTCCATTATGTGTTACGTTAAGTTGTGATACATTCGAATGAGGAACAATCACACATTTATTGCTGCCATCACCACATGTTTCTGTGGTCTCTTATATCCAGCCGCATGCCTGTGGTCTCTGCTGGTTAGTACTGGCAGACACGTCTTGATTTTGTAATGAATTTTCAGTAGCAAAAATGCCTCACTGACCCTCTTAGTGATCAGATGACACCTGACAAGCCCACTGTCAGTATCATGTTCACTGTGCACACTGAAGTTGAATTAAAATGGATTCTGCACCATCTGTCTGCCTACTGGGTAACTTACCTGTGAATATTTTCATGCATTCACACCAGCTGCCACTTGTATCCTGACCTAGTCTGTTATGAAGTTTCACTGACTATTCATATAATATCATTTTATTAAATGAAATTACGCATTAATATCTTTCGCATACTTCTTTTTACATTTTGCTAAGTCAGTGACATTAATGTTTACAGCAATGAATTGTAAGTGAAGTAAAGAGTATCGTCCTCCCTGGGCGAGGAGGTGAAAAGAGTGGTGTCCAATGTAGATAGGGTCACAGACCAGGAAGGTAGCTAGAACCCCTACCGCCAGTGTCCATTCTTTCCCCAACCCGAGGGTGGTGTCATCTTCATAAACAAGAGTACCTAATTTAGGTTAAAAAGTAGCTTATCCTTCAGGTGCATGAATAAAATCATTAAATAATCTGAGTGTATTGAACTTAAATACTGAAATTTATATCACTTTGACACCTCCAATTTAAAGTTGAGGATTCTCTGTGCTGAGGAACATCTGCTTAATAAATAAGTAAAAAATACAAGTTTAGATTTTCAGTGTTTCAAAACCTACTTTACCTGTGTTGTGGTTTTTGTGCTAATAATGATGAATGGTTTATGTTCAGGCTCTAGAGATACAGGTGACTTAGTAATCATCATTGCACATGTTTTGCATGCTATATGGATCACGTGTGTCAGTTCCTGGTATTCCAACCAACTTTTTACTGTCCAAATTAAATTGATTCTCATCCAGCCAGCTGTTAAAGAGAATATAACATTATTTGTAATTTGATTAGCTTTTATGTATTTAAAGAAGGAAATAAAATGGAGGCTATATGAACAGAGAAGCAAGGAAGTGGAAGGAACTTCACTTAGTGAGATCTACAACCCACCAAAAGAGCTTTTATAACCCAGTGGTCAAAACACATTGTCAGAAGAAAAATTATGCTTCAAATAATGGGATAAAGTTGGAGCCAAGGCAAAGGAGAAAATAGTCACTGAGGACGTGATGGTTTTGGGCTAAAACAGTAGACTCTTGCTGAGAGGGTTCTGGGGTCAGTACCCATTCAGACTGATACACAAATGTTTTGCTTATAGACTCAAACCTTCACCTTTACTGTGTTAAACTTTAGGTTCACTTTCATGATTTCCTCCATCACTGTGGGTAACACAATCTGCCGTTTGAATGTCCCACCCTCAGAAAGTGATCTGTGCCCTTATCTACAGGGGCAGAGGCCAGAAGGGTTGGAACAAACCATGTCCAGAGGCACTACACAAACAACAACAAGAGAACAAACCTCTATTCTGTATTATAAAATTACTGTGAAGTATTATTCTTTCTACAACCATATTTCATATGAAACAATACTATCCCCATTTTATTTATAACATTGATTATATGTGTGCCACAATAAGAAATAAACTAAATAAGATTTTCATTTGTTAATTACTGGGTGGGATGTCTATAGTATTTGCCTTAAAATATTATTCTGATAGCCAGGTATTGATCCATGGAAATGACCATAAAATTTAGGTTTCATTTATGTAATCATGTAGCAGCAGAAAATTCTCATAGTTGTACTTGCAATACCATAAAGTATTTTCTGTTTGTGTTCCATGACAAGCAGTAACTGAGTGTTATATCAAGGTTTTGTATGTTATGAATATGTATATGCACAGCTTCATCATAAGTAAACTGAACTAATCTCTAACTCCCCAGTTTTAGCTCAGCTGTCATTGTTTGTGTCAGATACATTTCTTAAATTGAAAGCAATGGCAGTTAAAAAGATGTTCAAGATAGTAAACTGAATGTAAACATTCATAGCAGGATATTTGACCTGGCAAGTCAAAAAGACAGGGCCAAAATCATTATGTGGGCAGAAATATGTAAAGTTGTCAACAAGAATTCCATTTGCCAAGAAGCAGCATTAGCCACATCTAATGTGTCAAGCACTGTTTCCCAAATGGTGTTGCATAGAACCCTGGGGTTCCACAAAGTTCAAGTGAAAATAAGGGTTTTGCCAGCATATTCCATCACATAAATTATTGTTTTTGTTATTGTCATCTTTGTCAGTACTGTTCACCTGTATGTATAAGAATTTTATTATGGATTCTGCAGAAGTTGTTTTGACTGTGAAGGGGATCTGTGGCCAAATTAATTCAAAAAGCACTTTTGTAGGTGTAGATTGATGGCTATTGGATACTAGTTCCCATAAAAGATTTGACATGAGTGAGAACAACAACACAAATATTTTTGATAATTGTATATATTTGGTGGCTGGTGAATATGGGGGGCAGCTGTATCACATGCAAAATGGGACAGACATCCCCAAATTATGCAGGTGTAGGCAGTAATGCTCACTTGGAAGAGTTGGTCCTTTGATCCCTCAGAAAGTATATGAAGGAGTATATTCTGAACCCAGATTTGAAAAACTCGAAGCAGCATTTGATAAGTAAGGACAGCTGTTATAATTATTAGCCCATATATGTCAACCAATGGAGTGCTGTTATGCTATGCTAGAAGGTGAAATTCTGTATATCCTCAATACCATTCCAGTGGTAATATTCTGATGGGCCTTCCAGTACATTAGGCAATGAGTGCAAGTTGGCGTTGACAGTTACAGTAATTATACCAAATGGTTGGACAGCTGTGTGCTGCATGGTGAGAGGTGTGACAGTGGTTATTTAAGTAACATTTACATAGATTCCATTTCTGTGTTTTCTAATCAAAATATTTCCATACTAAAGTCATAAACGTATCTTATGCCTTCTGTGCCATCCCAATGTGAATTTTAGCCATTCCCGTACAGCTGACAGGCTTCTATTTGAAATTTGTTCCTTTCTTTATGGCTTAGTTCATAAAAAGAATGTGTGTGATAAGAGCAGTACCATTGTTTTCATGTCATCCATAATTACTACAAACGATAGTAGTATCAGTGAACAGACAGATGTGTCAATAATCAAGTTCCTATCAAAATAATCAAATTGATTTAAATATATTCCCATTTAAGAATTTTTCATTGTTCCTGGAATTTCCTTGCAGTGCCATGTCACAGTGTTTGAAGGCCGTTTTCATCATCGTGCCTCTCATTTCATGTCACACACACACACATACAGCAAATATGTCTTAATATTATTGGTAAGTGGTAACAGTTGTTCAGTATGTGTTCAGGAGCCCCCATCCATGAAGCACATTTTGGTTTAATAACATGTAACACATTAATATTAAAAATAAAACTGCTGTCATTTGCAAAACAGAAGTACTTGTATGTGCCTTTTTCCAACATACAAAATATGAACTAAAGTGTTTTGCAAACATGACAGGAAATCCTGTTATTTTTATATGATGTTTTGAGGAATGTCACTTGGGGTATCAAAGCACATTAGTTGAAGAGCCCATGCAAGAGTGAGGTATGGAATTTGCATGGTGGTGGAGACTTCAGTTGTAGTCTCTTGTGATACTGTTGCTGTGACGGGTGGATGGTTACCACAAGATCATACAGGTCCACAACCTAGAAGGCTACAATTTGTGCAGAATTGTTACTTGTTTCATACATAACATACCTTTGATGTCTGTTTCATGGATGGCTATCTGTTTGCTTTTTTCCGTGCTCTGATACCATTTGCGTCGAGCAACTTCGGATGCAATAAAAGTTTGGTTTTCGCTATCTGTCTGCTCTCTTTCTTTATAGACCCAAAATTCTGCTGTAGTAACATCGTCTGCTTGCAGTTCTGCTGGCAGTTTGAAGGTGAAGCACACAGCTGGACTGACAGAAGATACAGTGCATTTGACTCCATCTGAAATATTGTCATCCAACTTTTATTGGTTTATGAGTTAAAGTAAGTGTAAATGCTGTATACATATGCATACATCAGATACTGAGCATAACCTGACCAATTGGCTGCATCAAAATTTGCAGGCCAAGTAGTACAAAGTTCAGACTCGCAGTAATCATAAAATGCTGCATTGTAGTGGTGGTGGTGGTGTCACAGTAAAACCAGTTTAGAAGCAAAATTACACTGATTAATTCCTTTCCCTTTTTGGTTTTGGGGTAAAGTTACACAGAGCCTAGTCCTTGCAGTAGTAAACAGAGGTTCTGTCACATTTAATTGAAATAAATTATGTGACAGGTTTTCATTGTTCTTTAGTCCATGCAGACAATTAATACTTCCCTAATTTTTGTTAATATCATATCTCATAATAGCTGGTAATTATTACCAAAGTCATAAGATATGGCGGAAATGTTTTAGATGTTATGTTTATTGGTGAGGCTGTCCATTCTGAAACGGTGAAGAAGAGAGAATGTTATAAACAATAGGTGTATGTGTCAGTCAATAATACAACAATGTCTAAAAAGATGTTTAATGAAGAATGCTAATAACTACATGTACATGCTTCGGCCTATTGCGGCCATCATCAGGTTTTCATTTGAAAGTATGATAGTAGCGCTTATAGGATTGGTATGGCTATATCACAATGGTGATATTTCAACATCTGTGATGTTTGCTATTGTTAAGGGACACGGGG
>Ga0209755_10004621_pt1 | contig 16156 bp, 10 predicted proteins | sample TergutCo191P1_FD_187301 | JGI IMG/M metagenome (GOLD analysis project Ga0209755, IMG submission 187301) | Cornitermes sp. P1 segment gut microbial communities from Petit-Saut dam, French Guiana - Co191P1 (SPAdes) (version 2) | ecosystem: Host-associated > Arthropoda: Insects > Digestive system... | reverse complement strand
ACTGTGAAAATACTACATCTCATGGGCTTCCCCCAAATGAATTGCTAAACGACCAACCGGCTTTCCCGTGTAGGGACAATCCACTCCCCTACTCCGTTTCTCGGCAATCCGCACCAGAGACTTTGATAAATTCCCTGGAAATCTTTCTGTTCTGCTCCATCAACCAGAAGCGTGCCGATTTAACCGATACGCTGGAACAAAGCCCGCAACGTCCCTTCTCCTTGGGGAGAAGGCTTGGGGCGGGAAGGAGGGCGAAGGTACATGCAGCCCTTGCCCTCAACTCTCTTCAGAGGGAGAGGAGACGTTCGTTTATCCTGATGGGAATCCTGACCAATTCCGAATACGCTCTAAACAAGGGCTATATCCGTTTACAGTGGGCATGTTCCATTGCCCTGAAATCGCTCAGATTACCCAGATTGCCTAAAATCACGAATTTTGGGTAGGTTTCCGCAACGTTTTTGCTGTTCCCTTCTTTTCAATCACAAAAGAATCAATCACTTGCCCCGTTGCTGTTTTGGCGGTGAATGTCAAGGTATCGCCGTCAATGTCAACGATCTGAAACAATTGCGTGTCCGCCAAAGTTTTTGCGAAAAACGGTTTTCCTGCTAATGCGTACATTTTTTCACCGGCAACCGAAGTGACATAGACCGTTTGCGAATTGGGATCAAGTTCATTGACGTTGATCAAGTCAACGGTATCGACATGCGGTGTGTGCAACCCCGTGCGGGAATACACATGATCGTGTCCTTGAAGCACAAGATCGACTCGATGCTTGTCCAAAATCGGTTTGATTGCGGCACGCCACTCGACGTGATTGCGTTCCTTTGCCGACGAATAAACCGGATGATGCGACAACACAATCGTCCATCGACTTTTATTGCTTTGTAAAACATTTTCAAGCCATTCGGCAATTTCCCCTTCTCCGCGAAATTCGTAAGCCCCTTTTGTGGAATCCAATCCGATGAATCGGGCACCATTGTATACGAAAGTATAACAGGTTTCTTTCATGGAGTCCGGTCCATGTTCCGGCAATGTAAATAAGGGTCGCCACAGATTCGTCAAAGGGCGCATTTCGCTCCCGTCCTCCAAGATGAACTTGTCATGTTCGTGGTTGCCCGGTATCGACATGATCGGATATGTTGCCGCAAGAAATCCCAGTGCGTGAAACCACGCATCCCAAGAGGGTTCGTAATTGCCGACATCGACCAAGTCTCCGGCAAAAATGGCGAACTTGGCTTGCGAAGCCGTCAGAAATGCCTTTCGGACAAGCCGGGGATAGACCGTGTCTATCCCATTTTGTACATCACCGAAATAGAGAAACGAAAATGGTTTTTCACCCGAACTGCCCGTTGTGAAAGTAAACCATTCCGACCAATTCGTGTCTTGACCGACCCGATAGCAGTACATTGTGTCCGGCTTCAAATCGGTAAAGGTGATTGAGAAGGAATGATACGTCATCTCTTTCGACTCGACCAATTCCCGGCGAGCAGTGAACGTTTTTTTGTTTTCAGGAAACGTCGGTGCATCGTTTGCTTTCACGATTTCCGCGAAGGATTCACTCACTTCCGTTGATGTGCGCCACGTTACGGACTGCGTTGTTGCCGGGTTGTCAGCCCAACTCAAAATGATTCGATCCGGCTGACTTGTCGGTATCACAGCGGATGCCATACCGATGGGTTGCTCACGTGCCGAGAGGTTTGCTGTTGTGAGAAATGCAACGCACAGAGCGATTGCGAAAATTGTCTGTGTGTAAAATGTCTGCTTGTAAAGTTTCATGTTTTTGTCTTTCTTTAATAGGTGAGTGAATAAGCGAACCCGTCATTCCTGCGAAAGCGGGAATCTAGGGGATTGATGTGAACGTCTTACGTCTAGATTCCCGCCTGCGCGGGAATGACGGCACTGCGTGGAAATGACAGCACTGATCATTCCTCTTCGGTTGGGTGCTAATCTCCATCGGGAATCGCTAATCGGACTCGTCGGTCTCGGACAGGAACATCAATCGTGAAAATGTTTTTCTTGCCCTTTTCCACTTCGACTTCCGTTACTGTGTCATACAACGAAAGAGCGGCGGGACAATCTTTTGCCGTTGTCTGTGTTGCAGCAACACGGACTTCGTGCTTGCCCACGATGGCTCCATCGTTTCGATTGTAAGTGGTCAAAACGAATTGTCCGTCTCCATTTGTTACTGCTTGGGATCGTTTTCCGACCAGTGCAGACGAACCGGTACGAACGGGGTCGAATTGTACGAGTACATCTGGCACAGGTTGCCCATCGCACATGACTATTCCTTCCACTTTTGCGACCGGAAATGGATTCGAGTCGCTGCATCCGAGGCAAGTCAGTGCTGTGAGTACAATCAAACATGCGAGAATGTAATTGTTCATGAAATATTCTCCTTTGTTGTGTGATGCAAGTTTTGTTGTGCGATATAGGTTCATCATTCCTGCGAAAGCGGGAATCCAGACGTAAGGCTTGGGGAGTCTTCCCTCTGGTTCCCGCCTTCGCGGGGATGATGGTGGTCTGACGAGTTCCTAAAAACTCCCGATAGGATTGCCATCATCCTTACCGTAGAGATCGCTGTATGTGCGCTGGTCAATGTTTTCACTGACAAACCGCACTGAACCGTCTGCCATTGAGAATTGGGCACCTCCCGCATGTTCACTGTAAGCGGAATCATCGGGAGCATTATTGCCTCCATTGCTGGCAGGGTCGTACCATAGTTTTTTCCATGATCCGGCATTGAGAGGTGCTCCCCGACCGCCTTGTGTGCGAATTTGCTCGTCTTCCCTCTGGGCACCCATCCATGTTCCCCAGTCGGTGATAAAGTCTCTGGTGAGTCCACAGGGTTGCCTGATTGTTCTGTTTCGGAGATCACCTCCCGGAACCCAAGAGGCTTCAGAAATCAAAAAAGTGTTACTCAATCCATCCGTAATCGCCGAAAATGTAACCTCTCCATTCGATTCCGAGGGCTTGTACATCGTACCGTTATCGCTGCCTATGCCGTCATATCTTGGTCCATCGGAACCGCCGCAGGCTTTGTAATCGGTGCTGGCATATCCGACGAGCATTTCGTGAACTTGCATGGAACCATATCCCCGAAGGTCGAACGTCGCCGGAATAATGGCGGGAAGAGTAGAAGACGGACATTTTGCAAACGGAAGCCACGTATCGCCGCCGGGAAGTACGGGATTGGTTCGCCCATTATCTTCATAAAATTGGCGGAACACACCGAATTTATCCGCTTGACCGGCGCGATTGAGTCTGCGGTATTCTTCATACCATTGTGCATTACGACGGGCAATATCCGCATGCTCAAAGAGGGCAATCTGTTCCATGAACGGCAAACAGATCGCCATCCAACCGATCCCTTCATCAGCGGACAAATCGTCAGAGTGAAGTCCGCCATACGATCCCTTGGGGAGCGTTTGGTTGACGTTCTCGAAATTATGCAACCCCAGAGCGAGTTGCTTCATATTATTGCTGCACTGCATCCGTCTTGCGGCTTCGCGTGCCGATTGAATGGCGGGTAAAAGCAAGCCGATCAACATACCGATGATGGCAATGACCACCAAGAGTTCGATCAATGTGAAAGCGGGTCTGTAATGTGTCGAAATTTTTCTCATTCTTTCCTTTCTGTGAAATTCGTTATGTGCCGGAAACCTTCCCGACATCTTGCGGCATATTTTACAGAAGGATTGTTAACCTACTATTAAGATATGGTAAAATGCAGATTAAACAGTGGAAAAAAGCAAGCCGAGTCGCTCGTTCCGAAAGATGGCGTGCGATTTGGGGTAAATCCGGTGAACGTTCGCCCCTTCTTTCCGTTACAACCCGCACAATCGCAACCCATTCACTCATGAAAATGTAAGAATTGGGCAGATTTTGTCGGCATGACTTCATGGGAACGTTATAATGTGATTTAGTAGTAGGAGCACCGATGGACTCGGTGGGAGTACGGAAACTACGTAAGCATGAATTCTGTCAATTCAAATTTTTCGACATCATCTTTTCGTCATTTTGCGGCGGCACTTTCCGCACCGGGCGGCAAGACTGTTGCCGGAAATGAAGGACGTGGCGAAGACTCCGTTGTCAGTATCATTCGGGACAAATTGACGCTTTCCTCCGAAGGACGATCAGCGTATGTTGCCTATACGAACAAATTGAACAAGACAGAACAAAATGCCCCAGCAACACAAACGCAAGACGAATCAACAGAGCCATTCATATCAGACGATTCAAGCGATGCAGGCGACAAATTCTTCAACGAAGTAATTGCGGAAGTGTTGGCAGCCAACGCGCCAACACCGACAATCATTGCAGCAGAAGGATTGGGGACTCTTGAAAAAGTCGAAAACGTTCAACTATTGCAGACGGAACAATCTGTTGAATTGGCAAATGCCCTGCAAACACTTGCAAGAGCAGAGAAACTTTGGGAAACGATGCGGACAAACAATCCATCGAATGGCATTCCCATCGAATTGGCACCGCGTCTCAGGGCATTGGGAATCGGAGGGGGGAACAATACCACCACAACCGGAGTCGCGGCACTTCGTGCCCAGTTACAGGCGAACACCGAAAAGATTGACGACAAAATTTCAGGCATACTCAAAGCGAACGGCATCATTTTGGGAAAGAATGAAACGCTTAACCTGAAAGTGAGTCAACTGGGGAAAATCACTGTCGGCGACGGGGTGAGCGCAGACAAACGGAAAAAACTCGAAACGTTGCTGAACGAAGACAAAACGCTTGCCCGTGATTTGTTGTTCATCCATGATGAACGAAAATCGGCAGGATCGGGGAGCGGTCTTCCCCAGTTGGGAACCAGTGATGCGACATATTACACTGCCATTGATGCGGTTCTGCAACGGGAATATGGAGTCTCGTTGGCGGATTTCCAACTGTCCAAAGCACTGACGGGTTCCAACGCAGAAACTTGGAAATTTGGACAATCTCATTCGATAGTCTTCGGGAACAGTTCCGACGAAATATTGATTGGGGATCATGCCCTACTAGATAAACTGTTCAGTGAAGATTTTGCTCTCTATGAGGGCATTCAAAAGGCTCTGACATTGAAAGAAGAGCGTGGCGACGATCTTGGAGTTGATTTTATCTACAAAAATGGCGTAACGATTGAAAAAGGCGCTGCCGACCAAAAAGCGTTGAACAAATTCTCTGAAAGGTTCGCGCCGTTCTTTTTCCCCGACTTTGGCGTGAAGACTGCCGTAACGATTGATCCGTCCGGCAAGATACTGAATGCCCAAGTAACAGACATGGGAGCAGGTGCCCAATTTTTCGGTAATCACACCGAGGCGACTCGCCAGCTCAATGAATTTTTCAAGACGATGGAGGCTGTACCGTTCGATTTCGGGCTTCCTAGTCAATCACGTCTACAACAGTACGCTTTCGATGCCCAACGTCTCTTTCAGTTTAACACGGGAATTGATACCGAAACCGCCAAGTCGATGAACGTTTCATTTGGCACGAGCGGTGCTCGAAGCAGCAACGATTGGTGGGACACGAATGAACCCGCTGTGAAAGAAAACCAAGCCAGTGAGTGGGAAGAGATCGACCAACATGTTCCGACAGCACCACCGGCGCAGACGCTCAGTGCCAACGCGCCAACACCGACCGTCATTGCAGCAGAAGGATTGGACTCACTTCAAAAAGTTGAAAACATCCAGTTCTATCAGCCGGAACAGCTTGATGAATTGACTGCATTCATCGCAAAAATTTCCAGAGCAGAGGAGCTCTTGGGGCTGATGCGGAAAAATATGGCTCCAGCAGAACAAGAATTCCGGCAGGACGAATTTTCTCAAATTCCCCATTTTAGCCAAGCCGCCTCGTTTCTGAAACAATCTAACAGTCAGGGCAATCCCCAGCGGCATGGTTTTTCTGTTGTGCATGCACCACGTTTTAGAGCATTGGGAATCGAAGAAGTAAGAATGCCGGTTGCTGCCCTCGCAACCGCAACCGCAAATAAAACTTTCCGCGCTCAGTTACAAGCAGACCTCGAAAAGATTGACGGCAAAATTTCAGACATCCTCAAAGCGAATGGCATTGTCTTAGGGAAGAATGAAACGCTCAATCTGCGGGTGAGTCAACTTGGAAAAATCACTGTCGGCGATGGAGTGAGTGCAGACAAACAAAAAAAACTTGAAACGCTGCTGAACGAAGACAAAACGCTTGCCCGCGACTTGCTGTTTGCGCATGATGCACGGCAGTTGTTCGCACCGGGGGGCGTTCAGCCCCAATTGGGAACAAAGGCTGCATACGCAACCGCCATTGATACAATTTTGCGACAAGAGTACGGAGTCTCGCTGGATGATTTCCAAATATCCCAATCGAGCATGAACCATGCCAACATTGGGCAACGTCGCTTTCTTCATTCATTAGTGCCCAAGGGGGATGATTCCAACGTACTATTCCTCGGTGAACATGATCTGTTGGATAAATTATTCAGCGAAGATCACCCGCTCTATCAGGGTATTATAAAGGCTCTGGAATTCGTAGAAGAACATGGCGATGACCTTGGGGTTGATTTTGTCTATAAAAATGGCATAACGATTGAAAAAGGTGCTGCCGACCAAAAGGCATTGAACAAAATCTCTGAACGATTCACGCACGGTGCTTTTTCCGACTTTGGCATGAAAACTTCCATGACTCTCGATTTTTCCGGCAGGATATTGAATGCCCAAGTAACTGACATCGGAGGTGGGGGGAAATGGTTCAGCAACATTGCCCATGCAACTAGTGAACTCAAAGAGTTTTTTAAGCGGGTGGAGGAAGTAGCATTTGATACTTGGCTTCCTAGTCAATCGCGGCTTCAACAGTATGTTTTTGATTCGCAGCGTCTCTTCCAGTTTAACACAGGGGTCGATACCGAAACCGCCAAGTCGATGAATGTCGCATTTAGCACCAGTGGCACTCCGTGGTGGCAGTTGGATAAAGAAAATGCAATAGAAAATGCAAATGAATCCGTTACGGCAGAAAACCAAGTCAGTGAGTTGGCAGAGATCGATCAAAATGTTCCGGTAGCACCGGTTGTCGAAGCCCCGCGAATTTTTTCCACCGCACCAGGGTCTGTCGAGAATCTGATGCGATTTTTCGGTCTCAATACGATCAACGGCAATGATGCAACGCTCGCCGGTGCATTGAATCTGACTCTTGAAACCGAAAAACAGGAATTGACCGACATGCTCAATGATCTGCTTCAGAAGGCAGGAATGAGCAACGAGAAAAATGAAATCATCATCGCCGAAGATGACGAGGGAAACATCGTGATCGAAGGGGACATTGACGCAGAAAAAAAGCGATTGCTTGCGGAATTGATCAACAGCGACCCGGAATTAGTCGAACGGATCAAGGATCACAAAGCAAAGAGGGAAATCGCTCGCGGTCTTGACCCGGAAGGGAATTTGGATATTTCCTCCGATCAATTTGCGGCGGCAAGGAATCAACTTCTGAAAAGTTTTTTACAACGAGAAGGCGGATTTTCGTTGACCGATATTGGTTTCAGGACTGACCCGGTTTCGGAAATGAGGCGACTCATCCAACAGGATGGCGACGGTAACGAGATTACGGATAGTTTGCTTCCGACTCTCCTCTCCCAAATGCCGGGACTGGAAACAGAATTATTCCGCTTCCTTGACTCTCCGATATTGCAACCGCAAGGACAACGTGGCGAAACCGTTCCATTGCTTAAAATAAACAATGGAGCCGTGAGTTGGGGAACGAAAGAAAAAGAAATTGTGCAGGAGAGCCATGAACCTCACGCAATTGCGAAAGGCGTGGAGGGACTCGGAAAAATGGAAAATCTGCCCTTACAACAGTCAGAAGAACAAGCCATTCAAGAGCAAATGCGGCTTGCGATTGAGGATTTCCATCTGAAAGAATTACAACAACGTGGTGCTTTTACACACTCTTCTAAATATAGTTTTCGCGAACAGGTTTATGAAAAATCCAAGCACTTTGATACACTTGGATGGGCATTAGGACTCCAAATGAATAACTCATGGAATGATAGGTGGAATCCTTCATGGAATGGAGATTACTTAATAAATGGTTTGCCAGCTCCGAAATGGAGCGCAATGAGCGCCGCTGTCTACAGGTCTGTCCAGACAAAAAATAATGTCCTAATGCTCCGTGCCAATAATCAGGCAAATTGGGAAAAAATCGACAAGAAAATTACGGACGTTCTCAAATCGAACGACATCGTTTTGGAAGAAAAGGAAAAACTAACGTTCAAAGTTAATCAACGGGGAGAGATCACTTTGGGCAATGGGGTCAATGGCAGTAAGCGAGAGAAAATCGAAAAATTATTGAACGAAGATAAAACACTTGCAAAAGACTTGCTGTACGCTCATGCCGAACGAAGATGGGCAGTCAATGACGGTGGTGGAGAAGGTTATGAAGGAAGAGCAAACGTAGAACGCTATATTCTTACCGATATGGTTTTACAGCGCGAATATGGTGTTTCGTTAAACGATATTCAAATGTCCGGCGGTGATCATGCGGGTCTTTTGGAAAAACTTTACAACGAAGAGCGTATGTTCTATAACGACATTGAAAATGCTTTGAAATCATTAGAAGAGAATGGCGGGGATTTCGAGGTTAGATTTGCCTACAAAAACGGTATAACGATTGAGCCGGGCGTTACCGATCAATCGGCAATGGACATAATGGGTGGACGGTTATTCTCATCTTGGAGTTGGAATCCTGCATGGGGCGTGGAAACCTCCGTAACGCTTGATCCGACCGGTAGGATACTGAATGCACAGGTTACTGGTCTTGGTATATTGAGCAGTGTCTATCCAGTTCATGCCACCCTCAATGCCCCAACGGATCAAGCCTTCATATTAAACCATCTCAATAAGGAATTAATAACTCATCTTGCGTGGAAATCCGATTGCAATTCTGCTTTTATCCCCTCACAGTCGCGGCTTCAACAGTTTGCCTTCGATTCGCAACGTCTTTTCCAGTTTAACACGGGAGCCGATGCTGACATTGCTAAGGCAATGAACGTTACGTTTAACACAAGCGGTGCTGATTGGGGATAAGGGGAATAAAGGGGAAAAATGATATATACCATCCCTCGTCCTCATTTGGTCGTTTCTTATTCGTTCGTTCATCGTCTTCCCCTCTCCCTCTGGGAGAGGGTTAGGGTGAGGGCTTTTATGTCCTCTTGCATTTCAAACTGCCCTCACCCCAGCCCTCTCCCAAAGGGAGAGGGGGCGACGTTTTAGTTGTTCACGCCAACCTGACCCCACAAAAACGACCAGTTTATACCGTGTTACGATATAATTCCCTAATGATAAAAAGCACAAAAACTTTCTTACACCCCAAACGGATGCATTGGCTCCGGTCCGCCCGGCATTGCCGAAAAGTTTGCTTCACGGTGTGGTACGGATTTTCCTCTTGTTTTTCGCAGCATTTCGGTTAACATAAGGGGAGTGAGTACGTATGAGGCACTGACCGATTACACTGACATTCAGACTCTTCCAAAAATATGCAACGGACTTGGACAGAAAATTTGCGTTTTCGTTCGGAATTGTTGCGGAACATTCGGCAATTCTTTTACGACCGGAATTTTTGCGAAGTGCAAACGCCGGTGCTCTCCGCCGACACGAACGTTGATTATTATCTCGAACCCATTTCCGTTACAGAGAAGTCGTTACCGCTCAACCACCATAACACAAGGAAGTATTACCTCCAAACATCGCCGGAATTTGCTATGAAACGGCTCCTTGCGGCAGGATTAGACCCCGTTTTCCAAATTGCCCCTGTGTTCCGGCTGGGAGACCGAGGGCGATTTCACAATGTCGAATTCACGATGCTGGAATGGTATCGTATCGGCGATAACTACCAGACCGGCATGTTTTTGCTCGCAGAACTTGTCCGTCTTCTTTTCAAAACAATGGAAGTGGAACCCATCGGTGAAATCGGGTACAGCACCTATCGGGACGTTTTTGAATCGGAGGTTGGTCTCAATCCTCACACTGCAACGGCAAAAGAACTGCAATCCGTTTGTGATGCCCGGAACATTACCTATCCTGAATCAGGCGGCATGGACTCGCTGGACGACTGGCTCGATTTACTTTTTGCAGCAATGGTTCAGCCGACACTGGAGTCGGTCATTCTTTATGACTTTCCCCAATCGCAGGCACAGTTGGCAAAGATTCGGCAGGATGACGAGCATGCAGTATGTGAGCGGTTTGAACTCTTTTTGAAAGGACATGAAATCGCAAATGGTTATCACGAAATACGGGATGCTGCCGAACTACGCCGCCGTTTTCAGGCGAATCGGGAACGCCGTCTTGCCAGTGGTCGAGCTTGGCTACCCATCGACAGCCGATTACTCACCGTCATGGAACTCGGTTTTCCCCAATGTTGCGGAACGGCTCTCGGCATTGACCGCCTCTTAATGGTCATGCTCGATGCCGATACAATTGAAGATGTATTAACTTTTCCTATTGAAACAGCATAACGGAGCGTGCAAGAACAGGGTCGGCAGTCCGAGTTTCATCTCTGCAAAGAGCCGCGTCGAAAAAACGCTCTACTGTACAACATCAATAACATCCCACCGCTCTTGTAAGTATTGTTTGTGATATAATTGGAAAGACGTTTCTATTTTTAATTTTTCATGACAACGATATTGACAGTGCGCCGGGACGGTAAAGTTGCCATCGGCGGAGATGGACAGGTTACGCTCGGCAGTTCCGTGATGAAAGCGGATGCAAATAAAATCCGTAAACTTCTTGATGGGCAAGTCATTACCGGCTTTGCCGGTTCGACCGCCGACGCTTTTGCCCTTCTCGAACGGTTTGAAACGAAATTGAAGGACTACCCCTCGAACATTCCCCGTGCGGCAACGGAATTGGCGAAGGAGTGGCGTACCGACAGGGCGTTGCGGCGGTTGGAAGCGATGATGGTCGTCGTTGCCGCTTCCTCGACGTTGCTCTTGTCGGGAACGGGGGATGTCATTGTGCCGTCGGACGGCATTTTGGCAATTGGGAGCGGCGGCGATTACGCAATGGCTGCCGCAAAGGCTCTTGCCGCTCACAGTGCCTTATCGGCAACGGAAATCGTCCAAGAATCGCTACGGATCGCTGCTGAAATCGACATTTACACAAATGCCAACGTGATTATTGAGGAATTGTAAAAACCGAAATATCGCCCGAATTACTTTTATTTTTACAAAAATAAGGTATATTATGTCGTTACACTTTGTCCATTTTGCCGATATTGCCGCTCAATGGTTTGCCGTCGTGTCGTCGTTACCGGGATGGGGATCGTCGCTCCCCAGTGCCGTTCACAGGCAGAACTCTGGAATCTCTTGAATTCTGGAGCCGGTGCGGTGCGCCCCTACGATGGTTTTGGTCTCATTTCTCTTGCCGCTCCTGCTGATTTCGCCGGACATATCAGTGAATTTGACACACAAGATTCTGCACAGCAAAAAGCGATCCGAAAAAGCCTCAAAGTGATGTCCCGCGAAATCCAAATGGCAGTCGCCGCCACTTGCAGGGCATTGAACGAGGCAAAAATCCAAGTCGGGCAGTTGCCGCCCGACCGGGTTGGTATTTCATTTGGCTCCGATTATATTCTGACCACCCCGGAAGATGTGCTGGATGGTGTTCGCTCCTGTATTTCCGGGACACATTTCGACTTTTCGCAGTGGGGAACGAACGGTTTACCGAAAATGAACCCCCTTTGGCAGTTAAAATATCTGCCCAATATGCCCGCAAGCCATATTGCAATTCTCAACGATTTTCACGGACCGAGCAATTCGATTACGCTTCGAGAGGCATCCGTCGGAGCGGTTGTCGGGGAATCGGTCGAGGTCATCGCTTCTGGTCGGGCAGATGTGATGGTCGTCGGCACTACCGGTAGCAGGTTGCATCCGATCAAATTGCTCCATGCCAAACAGCAGGAAGAACTGACGGAAACGGCGTGCCGACCATTTGATGCACATCGGGACGGTACGATACTCGGAGAAGGAGCAGGAGCACTAATCCTCGAAGAAATGGAACATGCCAAAAAACGCGGGGCAGATTGCTGGGCGGAAATCGTTTGCGGACGTTACCGTTGCCGATTCAATCGCACCGGGCAAGATTTCCGTCGGGAAACCGTTCGTACCGTCTTGGAAAATGTTCTGCGAAAAGGGGAATTACTGCCGGAACAAATCGGACACATCAATGCTCACGGACTCGGCAGTAAATCGTCGGACAATGCCGAGTCGGCAGGAATTTTTGACGTGTTCGGCAAGCGAACGAAACCAATTCCTGTTACAGCAACAAAGGGATACTTCGGCAATCTCGGAGCCGGTTCCGGTACGATTGAATTGATCGCTGGCATCGTTTCGCTACGAAATCAGGTGCTGTATCCGACGTTGAATTTTTCTTCGACAGATTCATCTTGCCCACTTTCGGTGGTACAAAGTACCGACGTCCCGCCTGGGGATTCTTTCGTGAAACTTGCAATGAATCCGCAATCGCAAGTTTCCGCTGTACTGGTACGGAAAGTTTGTTGATCAGGTGCTTTCCTGATGAACAAACGGAGTCTGCTGTGAAAAAATATCTGCGTCAATCTGTGTAATCTGCGGACGATGGCTACTGAGGTTGTGTTGTTAGGAAAAATAAGGTAAAAATAAGGTTGTTGCTCGGAAAAAATGTGTAGATACTATCGACTTTAACATGATCCAATCGTTCCTTTCCCTGCCCGATCACTTGTGCGATCCGTTAACGGCACGCTATCGGATTGTTCCGGTTCCCTATGAAGGGACGGTTTGCTTTCTCGGCGGAACGGGTCGCGGTCCCGAAGCAATTCTCGCCGTTTCCAATCAGATGGAACACTTCGATGAGGAATTGCTCTGCACTTTTATCCGGCACGGTATTGCCACCTTTCCGGCGATTCCGCCTGCCGACACGCCGGAGGAAGAATATGACCGTATCTATCAAACCGTTAAACGGGAGTCGTACTTCGAACCTGGTAAATTTCCGATTTTTCTTGGCGGAGAGCACAGCATCACTCCGCCGATTGTCCGCGTTGCCGCCGAATGTTACGGCACGATCAGCGTCCTGCAATTCGATGCCCACGCAGACCTGCGGGATGCCTACACCAGAGGAAAATTTTCCCACGCTTCGGCAATGCGCCGGGTGCTTGAAATCACGCCGAACACCGACTCGGTGAACCTCGTGCAAGTCGGTATCCGCAGTTTCAGTGAAGAGGAGTATCGGGACTGTCCGCAGCAGATCGCCGCATTGATTACTCCCCGAATGTTGGCACAAGATACGGAGCGTTGTATCGGAGCAATCCTTGATTCTTTGACAGAACAGGTTTATATTACGGTGGACATTGACGTGTTTGATCCGGCATTTGCGCCGGGGACAGGCACGCCGGAGCCGGGGGGACTCGATTGGTTTCAAGTTACGAACATTTTGCGCCGCGTATGTAAAGTGAAAAACGTAATCGGAGCAGATGTCGTCGAAGTGTCTCCGCTCGGCGGCAACAATGCCGTTACGGAGTTCCTTGCCGCCCGATTGATCGGTAAAATGATTGCGTACTCATCGGAGGCTTTTCCATTCGGTTAACATGATACATTCGGCTAACATGAAAAAAAACATTTGTGCAGCACTTCTTTTTTGGGGGATTTTGGTCGGCGGTGGACAAGTTTTTGCCCAAAAAATTGTCCACCGCGACGGACGAGTGCTTGAAGGCAAGCACGCCCTCCTTACGCGCGTTGACGAGAGAGCCGGAACTCCGTACCATAGTGCCCGCCCTATTGTCGTGATTGACGATGGACTTCGGCGTGTTTATCTCTCCAAAACTCAAACCCGGCTGCCTATTCCAGAGCAACCCCAGCGTCTTGAAACGTTCCGAACGGGGCAGAGTCCCAATTATGAGGGTAAGGAGTATTTTGTACCGGGTACCTATAATAACCGCACCCCCTTCGATGAATTTGGTCGCCGTATTTTGCAAGTTGTTCATCCGGGCGGTATCGAACATGTTGAACAAACCATCGTCGAACTCAATCCCTACTATATTCATGTAACCAGTTTGCGTGCCAATGGTCAACCAGTCAGTTGGAACATGCGAATTGCCACAAACGCCCTCCCCCGCAGCGAAATTACGCCGATGTTGATGAGACTGATCGATTCACAGAAATTCGACGATAGAATGCGGCTCGTTCGTTTCTATGTCGGCGGCGGATTGTTTGATAGTGCGGATGCCGAGTTGGAATCGATGATACAAGACTGGCACGACCATCCCGAAATTCAACAGCGGCTTCGAGCGATGTCCCTCAATGTCCGGCAGGACAACTATCAACAGATTCTCAATGAACTCGAACTTCGCTGGGACAGTGGACAGTACCGGCTCGTCTGGCACCTCGTTACGGAATTGGAGCAAGACCCCAAATTGCCGGAGCGGCTTCTCGAACCCGTCCGGCGGATGGTGCGCCGCTTCGATAACACCGCTCATGACTGTCAGGAGATTGTCGTGTCTATGCGGGAACTCTACGAACAACTGCCGGAATTAGACAAAAGCGACAAAATACCGGAGATTATCACGGAAATTGAAAAGGAATTGAACTTTTCGACACTGCGGCGTTTGACAACGTTTCAACTCTACGCCAGAGACCCGCAACTTTCTGCCGCCGAAAAATTAGCCATTGGAATCACCGGTTGGTATGCCGGTGCCGATGCGAATAACAGCCGACTTGCGATTGCGCTCATGCTTCCCGAAACGGAACAACTGATCGCCGCCTATCTTCGCAGCGGGCATGATTTTGTGTTGCGGCAGAGGATTTTGGAACAACTCAAAAACTTGGAGACAGCACGTCCCGATCTCATTGCGGCAATTCTGGCAACGATGCGTCCTCCCTTTTCGGACTTGCCTTCCGGTGATCCCGAATTTCCCGGTTACTATCGTTTCACGGTGCCAAACCCGCTCATGGTTCCCGGTGCGCCGAGGTTGGCAGGGGCGGCGGAAATCCGGTATGCCGTACAACTGCCACCCGACTATAATCCACATCAGCGTTATCCGATGATCGTTTCGCTCAACGGACTCCAACAAACTCCCGAGATGCAAATTGATTGGTGGACAGGATCATGGCGGGAGGGCAATCGAATGGGACATGCAACCCGGCACGGTTACATTGTCATTGCCCCGGACTGGAATCCGCAGGAAAACCGAAAACCGGACTATGATTTTTCCATTTTTCCTCACGCGGCAGTATTATGTTCCGTAAGGGATGCCCTTCGGCGTTTCAGCGTGAATACGGACAAGATATTCCTCTCAGGACACGGCATCGGGGGAACCGCCGCGTGGGACATTGCGCAGGCACATCCCGATATGTGGGCAGGAGCGATTGCGTTTAATGCTGTTGCCTCCGCGTACATTGACACCTATTGGGAGACGGCTCGGCACCTACCGCTCTATCTCGTTTGGGGAGAAATGGAAGGTGTTGGAGCACGACGCAAATGGGATGTTAACGCCAAGGTACTCAATCAGCATTTACTGGCACAGGCACGTCCCGGAGATGTTACAGCCGTGCGTTACATCGGTCGGGGAATGGAAGGTTTTTCCGAGGAAATTTTGAACGTGCTTGAATGGATGAATTTGCGGCAACGCAATGCCCTGCCCTCCGAATTCGATGTCAAAACGATGCGTCCGTGGGATTCTTTTTTCTGGTGGGTAGAAATGCCAAATCTGTTGGCAGAACGACCGGGCAACATGGTTGATCCGGTTGACTTTCACGTAAGAACGAATGCACGACCGATTCGAGTGCAGTCCCGACTGAATCGGGGAACGAACGGTGTTTCGGTAACGACCACTCCACAAGTTGCCGGTGTACAAGTATTTCTCACACCGAACATGATTGATTTCAGAGAAAGGACTACCATCACGATCAACAACAAACGCTCCAACGAAATGATTGAACCGGACATTGAAGTCATGCTGGAAGATGTCCGAACACGCAGCGACCGGCTTCATCCATTCTGGGCAATATTTGCTGGGAGGTAGTAAAAGATTAGAGCATATTCGGAATTGCTGTGGACTATTTGAAGGCAAAAGCCCTCACCCTAACCCTCTCCCAGAGGGAGAGGGGACATTGTTTGAGAGTCCAGACCAATTCCGAATACGCTCTAGAAAAGACCAA
>Ga0209755_10004620_pt1 | contig 16160 bp, 12 predicted proteins | sample TergutCo191P1_FD_187301 | JGI IMG/M metagenome (GOLD analysis project Ga0209755, IMG submission 187301) | Cornitermes sp. P1 segment gut microbial communities from Petit-Saut dam, French Guiana - Co191P1 (SPAdes) (version 2) | ecosystem: Host-associated > Arthropoda: Insects > Digestive system... | reverse complement strand
AGAAGAAATTTTTCTGTTTATGATGAAACCGATAAAATTTCTCTTATTAAAGAATCGCTTAGAGAATGTAAATTAGCAAATCAAAAAATTGATCTTTATGAGTTAAATCAGTTTTTTTCAAAAATAAAAACAGGATTAGCAGATTGGAAAGACAACTCCTGTCCCTTTGATTTAGAGAATGTTTATAACGAATACCAGAGCGCGTTAAAAATTTTCAATGCAGTAGATTTTGACGATCTTCTTACTATCCCTTTGGAACTTTTACAAACTAACGATGAAATTTTACAAAAATACAGACAGAAATTTAAATACATAATGGTAGATGAGTTTCAAGATACAAGCTTTATCCAGTATAAATTAATGAAGCTGCTTGCAGGCGGTGAAAACGCAAACTGCTGTGTAGTAGGAGATGACGATCAATCAATCTATTCATGGAGGGGGGCAAATTACGAAAATATTTTAATGTTTGAAAAAGATTTTCCTTCCCTTATCGAAATAAAACTTGAACAAAATTACCGCTCCACATCAACTATTCTGGATGCTGCAAACGGCGTTATTTCACATAACAAAAGCAGGAAAAAGAAAAACCTCTGGTCGCCTAAAGAAGGAGGCAAGCCCATCGAACTTTTTTTCCCGGAAAATGAAACTGACGAGGCTGAGTTTATCGCAAATCAAATTTCGCATTTAAAAATAATGGAAGATTATAATTATCATCATTTCGGGGTTTTAACAAGGACTAACTCTCTTTCGCGTAACATAGAAGAAGCGTTTCTGGCGGAAAACATCCCCTACCGTGTTTCAGGAGGGACAAGTTTTTTTCAGCGAAAAGAAATAAAAGATATTATTTCTTATTTGCGCGTAATCGCAAATCCTGATGATGATATAAGCCTTTTGCGTATAATAAACACTCCGCGCCGGGGTATAGGCAAGACTGCAATCGCCGCATTAAGTGAAATTGCAAAAAAGAATCGCATAAGTATTTGGGCGGCGCTGATAAGAGTTAATAACAATAAAAGCCAGGGACAGCTATTTCAAGACGCTAAAGCTATGACAGAACTTGAAGAATTTTCCGCCATGATCGAAAAAATGCGCTCCCTTTTTCTTGAAAAGCGTTCTGTCAATGAAGATGATGAAGGAAAAACGATCCGCGCTTGGTTATTATCTCAATGCGTTCATAAATTAATCGATGAGATTGATTATTGGAGTTACCTTGTTATTGAACATAACAAAGATGAAAAAAAAGCAAGATGGAAATACAGCAACATCGAATACTTTATACGAATGATTCAAAACTGGGAATCAGACCCTGATAATTTAGACTCTGGGCTTTTCGCTTGGCTTAACCGCATCAGTTTGATTACAAGAGACGACGGGGAAGATGATAAGGAAGGTAAAGTAAGCCTCATGACTATCCATTCTGCAAAGGGCTTGGAGTTTCCCGTTGTTTTTATCGCAGGCGCAGAAAACGGGCTAATCCCTCATGAAAAAAGTTTGGATGAAGACGAAGAAGATTCAGGGAGCATAGAAGAAGAGCGCCGCCTCTTTTATGTTGCAATTACAAGAGCGCAGGAAAAACTCTACATAACAAGCTGTAAAAAAAGACGCAAATTGCAAAACATTGTAGAATGCTCCCCTTCCCCCTTCATGGAAGAAATTCCAAAAGAATTAATAAAGATCAATGATAAATTCAAGAGAGAAGCGTCAGAAGATGAAGCTGCAAAATATATCGCTCAAATGAAAGCGATGTTTTCCAAAAAATAAAAATTTTATTTAACATTTTTTCATTTTATTTATCATTTTTATAATAGTATTACAATCCGCTTTACATCTGTATAGCAAAAACCGTCAAAATTTTTCAAAAATTTAAAAATAATTGTTAAGTAATTGCATTTTTATGCCGATGCAACTAATGGCGGAAAAGGTTTTTTTTAAGGTAATTCCGCGGTTATCTGAAAAAGAACAAAAGTAAGGCTTACCTTACATTCTGCCATATAAAAACCATTTAATGGTTTTTATACCGGGAGCATGGATGCTTTCGGGACAGTATTCAAGGAGGATCTTATGATCATCAATCACAACCTCAGCGCGATGTTCGCTGACAGGTCCCTCAAGGTGACACAAAATTACCTCACCAAAAACATGGAGAAACTCTCCTCGGGTCTTAGGATTAACAGAGCTGGCGATGATGCGTCAGGACTGGCGGTTTCTGAAAAATTAAGAAGCCAAATCAGAGGACTTAACCAAGCTTCAACCAATGCGCAGAACGGCATATCTTTTATCCAGGTTTCAGAAGGATATCTTCAGGAAACTCAAGATATTCTTCAGCGCATAAGGGAATTAGCTGTCCAGGCTGCAAACGGTATTTACAGCGAAGAAGACAGGCTTTATATCCAGGTGGAAGTATCCGGTCTTGTAGCCGAAGTTGACAGGATAGCGAGCCACGCACAGTTTAACGGCATGAATATGCTGACAGGCCGCTTTGCCCGTATGACAGGCGAAAACATGGTAAATGCTTCAATGTGGCTGCATATTGGAGCAAACATGGACCAAAGAACACAAGTTTTCATCGGCACTATGACCGCTAAAGGTCTTGGAATCCGCGCAATGGACGAAAGTTTTATCTCATTACAGACACCGGACAGTGCAAACATGACTATCGGTTTAATGGATACAGCTCTTAAAATCGTCAACAAGCAAAGAGCCGACCTCGGCGCTTATCAAAACCGTTTGGAACACTCAGTCCGCGGTTTGGATATAGGCGCGGAAAACATGCAAGCGTCCGAGTCCAGGATAAGGGATACCAACATGGCTAACCAAATGGTTGACTATGTAAGGGATCAAATCCTTAACCAGGCTGGAACCGCTATGCTGGCACAAGCAAATCAGAGGGCAACTTCGGTATTGTCATTATTACAGTAATGTAGTATAATATACCTAGAGGGTAGGTCTGATTCCTAACCGTGGAAAAGGCTCTGTACCTACCCTCCTCTGACAGTTTTTTTAAGGTTTTCCGAAAACTAACATCATTTTTGGAAAATTTTTATGCGTTGAGGACCGGCAATCCGCAGACGCAAGGAAAAACAAAAACTTTATGTTTATGTTTTTCAGTGTTCTTTGACAACAACTCTCCGAGAAAAATCCTCAAGGATTTTCTCATGCTTTCTGATTTTTAATCAAATCAGATGCGCGGGGCAGCGCAAAATGTGTTTGACTTTTTAAAAGACAGCCACATTTCGTTCTGTTTGCGGAAAAGGGCGGCGGAGCGCGAAACCGCCCCGAACACCGCTCCCGCGGAACGGCCCTGGCATGGATAGCCGGGGCAGAAGCATAAACATGGAGGGTAGAATATGATTATTAATCACAACATGAGCGCCATTTACGCCGACCGGCAGCTCGGCGTAACCCAGGATGCGTTAACCAAGAACATGGAGAAATTAAGCTCCGGTTTAAGGATTAACCGCGCTGGTGATGATGCATCCGGGCTTGCTGTCTCCGAAAAAATGCGGAGCCAGATTCGCGGTTTGCTTCAGGCCGAACGTAATATCCAGAACGGTGTTTCTTTTATCCAAGCAACTGAAGGTTATCTTCAGTCAACACAGGATATACTGCACCGTCTTAGGGAATTAGCGGTTCAATCAGCCAACGGTATTTATTCAGACGAAGATCGTATGCAGATCCAAGTCGAAGTATCACAACTGGTTGACGAAGTTAACCGTGTAGCGAGTCATGCACAATTCAACGGCATGAACATGCTCACCGGTGCGTTTGCAATGGAATCTGTAACAGGCAGAGTAATGCAATTACAGGTCGGTGCAAACATGGATCAGAATGCAAGAATTTATGTAGGCAACATGACATCAACAGCACTTGGTTTGACAGACTCGCAAGGTAATCAAGGTAAAATGTCAATTGCGGATCCGCAAGAAGCAAACCTTGCTATTGGTACACTTGACAGCGCGTTAAAGCTTGTTTCAAAGCAACGTGCCGATCTTGGCGCTTATCAAAACCGTTTCGAAGTTGCCGCACAAGGCGTGGCAATCGCAGCGGAGAATTTACAAGCCGCCGAATCCCGAATCAGGGACGCCAATATGGCTTCCCAGATGGTTGATTTCACAAAGGAATCAATCCTTAGCCAGACGGGAACCGCAATGCTGGCGCAAGCCAATCTGCGGTCACAATCGGTATTGCAGCTGCTTTCGTAGTTCTCAAATTTTGTTTGAGACAATTTAAATTGCCGGTAAAGAGGCTTCTGGACGTCGTCTTTTTATCGTTGTTTGCCTTTTTAATTTATTAAGAAGGCAGACTGCCTGACTTAACTGTCAGGCAGCATGAAGGAAAGTGAAGTTCGCGCCTTCACTGCCTTCTTTATCATCTGAACGCGCAAACAAATATTACAACTGTGAGCTTCATAGAAGCGTAACATCCGGTACGGTTTTTGTTTGCGCGGACAACGGTTAAGCTTCTGCCAAGGATAGGCGGAAGTATGAACCCTGCCGCATAGCGGTCAAAGTTGAAAATCAAATTTGATTTTTGACGTATTAGATTTATGCGGCTGGGCATTTTTTACACGGAGGTGAAAAATGTCAGTAGCAAGTGTGGGGTTTAACCCTATCGCGCCCGTATCAATTCCTGATTCTCGGGGACATCCGGCAAACGCTGTTCATACAGCAAAACCGGAAGTAAAAGAAAAACCTGAGGAAAATCAATCTTCACAACCGGTATCATCAGCACATGACCATCAATTGATTGATTTAGAAAGAATCGGACAAGCTTTCAACAAGAAACTGCAATTTGTAGTTGATCACAGCTCTAACGAGATCATTGTCAAGGTAATTGACAAAGACACCGATAAAGTGTTGAAAGAGATTCCGCCGGAGGAATTACAACGGTTACATGAGAATTTAAAAGAGGCTATCGGTCTATTATTCGATGAGATGGTCTAAATCTGATTTATTAAAAAAGTCAGATACTAAACTGCTATTATTGGGGGAGTTTGCGGTTTATGTCCGATATTTACGTACCGGGAGTAAGAAGCAGGTTTAATTCAGATCAACTCATAGAAGACCTGATGAGCATTGAAAGAATTCCCAGGGAAAGAGCGCAAAATAATATTGACTCATTGCAGATCCAAAAAGGATATTGGCAGGAAGTCGGCAGGCGCGTCAATTCCTTACGCGACAGCGCGCGTCATCTCTTCTCTTTCCAAAACCCTTTTAACGAAAGGATTGCAAACAGTTCAGACAGCTCTGTTCTTACCGCTACCACAACAAGGGAAGCTCAGGAACAATCATTACAATTCACGGTAAAACAAACTGCATTAGCAGACCGTTTTCTATCTCAGCCTCTTGATGAGAGGATGAGGATAGAAGCCGGTACTTATTCGTTTTCTGTAGGAAAAAATGATATTTCCATTTCTTTCAGAGGCGGCACTTTAAGGGATTTTGTTGATATTATAAACCGAAGAGGGCAAGAAAAAATCGGTGCCTCCCTTATAGCGGTTCAAACGGGAACAAGATCGTTATTAATCGAATCAAAACAAACAGGCTCAGAAAACAGGCTCACCTTTGCAGATGATGCCGCTGCCCTTGCTTTAAACATAGGCATGATGGAAAGGACTCACGACACGCAAAGGGATATTACAATCAGCGATGCAAATGTCCGCAGAAGCGGGCAGAACGCTTCAAATATATCGATACAGGACGGTATTTTAAAAGTATCGCCGCTTTCGGCAGCTTCCCTTCCTATAAACCTTTCCTTAGATGAAAACACGCCCTTAGTGCTGCGCCTTGAAACACAAACAAAAATTGAAACAAGCGGCATATTTATAACACCGCAGCCTCCGCCCGGCCCAACTGTCCCTTCAGGGAACGTAAGCTACGGCGGTATAACTATAGAAAACGAACCTTCTCATGCGCCCGAACCGGAATGGCAGCCGCCTGCCCCACCCGTCCGCAATGATGATATGTCGGTCTTAACTTTAAATTTTTCAGACGGCAGCTCTGTGAAACTGCCTGCAATTACAGACAGTAATAATTTCTCATCGCGGCAATACCCCTTAGCGGAAATAGCGCGGGGCAAAACTATAGTTTCTCTCAATATCGAAAATAACAATACACACCGCGAAGTATCAGTCGGAAAAATCGATATAATAGACCCCTCTGCAGCGGGCGGTTTAAAACCTTTAAACGCTGTTTCAATTGCAAGGGACGCGGTTATGTCGATAGAAGGGATCGATATAAGGCGACCATCAAATAATATTGACGATCTAATCCCCGGCGTTACTTTAAATTTAAGAGGCGTTTCTGATCGCCCTGTCGATTTAAATATAAGAGGCAATGTTGAAAGCATTAAAGACGCGATAATTTCTTTTGTCGGAAATTACAACCGGCTGATGGCGGAAATAAATATTTTAACCAGTACAAGGGGGAACGTAAACACTCCTGATATGCCGTCTCAATCTCGCGGCGATACACGCCTTATCGATGAACTGACATATTTAACAAGGGAAGAAGCCGACGAAATGAGAAGCAGGTTAGGCGCATTCGGCGGGGATATTACTTTAAACACTTTAAAAAACAACCTTATGCGTACAGTGACAGCTCCTTACCCCACAAGCCTTGAACGCGATCTTTCCTTACTTGCGCAGATCGGTGTCAGCACAAACGCGGAAAGAAACACAGGCTACGATGCGTCCCGGTTGAGAGGTTATCTGCAAATTAACGAACAGACTCTGGATGCCGCGCTGGACAATAAAATACCTGCAATAAGAGAACTTTTTGCATCTGACACAACAGGCGATATGCTTGCGGATACAGGGGTCGCTTTTAATGTTGACGCTCTTGTCCGCCCCTTTGTGGAAACAGGCGGGATAGTCGCTTTAAAAACAAACACTATTGATTCAAGAATAAATCAGGATGAAAGGCGCATCTCTACACTAGACCGCCAGCTTGCCGCAAAAGAACAGGAACTGCGGATACAATTTGCAAGAATGGAATCGGCTTATGCAAGAATGGAATCAATGTCTAGTTCACTTGATAATTTCAATCAGCAAAACCGCGGAAGCAGATAGTTTATGAATATAAAGATTAACGGGATAACACTTGATGTAAGCCTTGAAAAAGAAAAATATGTAGGTGAAATCCTTTCAGAGATAGCAAAATGGCTTTCCGATTCAGGGCATGTATTGAGCGGGTTATCGGTTGACGGCAAAGAAGTAAGCGTTTCTAAAATAGAAGATGTATTTAAAAAAGAAATAAGTTCGGTAGAAATTCTTGATATTAAAACTGAAACTGTTGCCTTCCTTACTTCTTCAAGCCTTGCCTCCTTGCTTGAAGATATTAAAAAATTTGAAAACCTTAACTACGAAGAAAAAACAAAATTTTATAATAACTGGAAAGAAAGCGCCTGCGCTAATTTTATAAAAGATGAAACGCCCGAACTTTTTACCTTATGCGAAAATACATTTTTGCGAGGCGAGCTAAGCTGTCAGATTTTAACTTCTATCGCGGAAGAAAGGCTGCGCGAAGTTGACGATCCCGATAAAGAGTTTGCCAACATCGAACCTATTTTAAATAATATCTGCGATAAACTTGTCGATCTTCCATTGGATATTCAAACAGGAAAAGAAACGCAGGCGGCTCAAACCATTCAATTATTTACGGCTGTCACAGAAAAAATTCTTCGTATTTATTATCAGCTTGATATTCAAGGGTATTTTATAAAAAGAAAAGATAAAAATACATCTAAAAACAAAGAACAGGCTGACTCTGTTTATGCAGAACAGTTAAACGCGGATAATGAAAAAATTATAGAAAAGATAACTGAGTTTACAAGTATATTACAAGAATTATTTACAGCTTATCAAAAAAACGACTCGGTTCTTGTCGGAGACTTGGCAGAATATGAAGCGTCTGTCAGGATAAAAGAAATATATACAACTATAATGTCAAAAATCCAGATTCCTGACATGGAAAAGCAGAGGTAAAAAATGGGAACCGATTTTACCGGACTCAATATGGATCCTACCATTTCCGCAAGAGATATAATTATTTTTCTTGCTGTAATGGCTGTCATTATAGGAGTTTTAATACTAGTAAACGCCGCCAAGAAAGGCCCTTCCAAAGGCGGAAAATCAAGTTCTTCCGGCGGAAGCTTAGGAGGAATTTTTTCAACTTTCACCTTACACCGTATTGCAAGAAATATAGGTTTAAATAACGCGCAAGTAAAAATGCTGGATTTTATTTTTAAAACTGACGGTGTCACAGACCCTGAAAAATCTATCTCTACTCCCGCTTTGCTGGACCGTCATTTCAGGCGCGCATACCGTGCGCTAGAACAATCTTCAGGCAGTTCGGAAGAAGTTCAAAAAAAGTTAGGGCTTTTATTTTCCACAAGAAATATGCTGGAAAACAGCCCGATAGGTTCTATATCATCAACAAAACAATTAAAAGATGACACTTTATTAAATATTGCTTATGGTAAGGAAAAATTTGAAATCGCCGTTGTATCGGCAAAGGAAGAAAACCTTGCTGTAGAAACCCCGAAAAGCATCCTTGGAAGCCAGGTAAAAATACCGCGCGGCACAAGAATTGCAGTTATATTTTTTACTAAAAGCAATAAAGGTTTTTCTTTTGAAAGCCGTATAATCGGTTACGGCTCCTTAAAGGGTGTCCCTACTCTGCTGCTTGCACATTCAAATCAATTAAGGTTTCTTTCACAAAGAAGGTTTAGAAGGAAGCAATCGGTTATTGCGTGTTTTTTATTTTTAGTGTATGTTGAAGGAAGCGGAAAAAAACAAAAATTGATTGTGGACAAACGCCGTACCGCCGGCAGCATTGCGGACATTTCCGTCGGAGGCTGTTCAATTAAAACCATGTCCCCAATACAGGTCGGGGCAAAGTTTAAAATTGAGTTTATGCAAAAAGATACTAATGTAGCCGCTTTGGGGCAGGTATTAAGGACAAACAGGACGGGTGTGAATACAACGATTCATGTTAAATTTTTGAGGGTGTCACAAAAGTCAATGAACATCATTAACGCTTTTGTGTATGAATATGCTAATGATTAGACTAACATTGTAAAAGGAAGATTAAGATGAAAGTTATTACAATTAAAGACACAATCAGAAAAGATGTACCGATTTATTACCGTATGCTTTATACAGGGGTTGCGGTAATCGAATTAAACGATGTAGCCCAGGATTTTAGAATCGATTTTTCAATTGAAACTAAACCGACAGGTATGAAAGAAATACTTGTTAATTTTATTGATAAGATAGACTACCCTCTTATTCCTGTTACAAAAGAATTAAAACAATATATATCAAACTTAGATTACGAAGGCGGGCTCCCCGATCTTTAATCTTGAAAAAACTTTTATCTCCAATTCACCGGAAGAAACTCTCTTACTGGGAAAAAAAATAGCGTCAGAATTAAAGCCCGGCAGTGTCGTCGCTCTTTCCGGCACACTGGGCAGCGGAAAAACCCTTCTTACCAAAGGGATCGCACTTGGTTTAGGTATAACGGAAAACTTAACAAGCCCGACTTACACGATAATAAACGAATACAATTTAAAGAACGATTTTGCAGCGTATCATATTGATGTTTACCGATTAGAAAATGATAAAGATTTTGAAGATATAGGCGGCATTGAACTACTTAACTCAAACGGAATTTGCATAATTGAATGGAGCGAGCGTATTTTAAAATCGCTGCCCGCAGACGCACTTAAAATTTCTTTTGAGATAACAGGGGAGAATTCCAGAGTTATAAAAATATCAGCTTAAACCGCAAAATGTTTTATTTACCATTCTTTAGGATTTTTACTTGGGGAAGTAATATATGTTGATAAAAAATAAATATCAATCATTGCTCCCATCTATTGACTATCTTATAAATAAAATAGTAAAAAATTATTTATGAACCTCCTTGCAATAGACTCAAGTTCAACCATTCTTTCTGTCGCGGTTGCAAAGGGGCAAAAGCTTTTTTTAAAAGAATCTGATACAAGCATGAAGCACTCAGAGCTTGTTGTCTGTTTTATTGACAGCCTTATGAAAGATGCGTCTTTAAAACCAAGTGATTTAAACGGCGTTCTTTGCATGGGCGGTCCCGGTTCTTTTACAGGGCTTCGTATCGGCTTTTCAATCGCTAAAGCTTTGGCTCTTTCTCTTTCCATCCCTTTCGCGCCTGTCCCTACTTTGGATTGCATCGCGGTTTGCCGGAACGGGGAAAATGAGGGGGAAATTGTTTTAGCGGTAATTGAATCCAGAAAAAACGCTTGTTTCTACGCTTTTTTTAAAGACGGAGCGCGTCTAACAGATGATAAAGAAGCGAATTACCCTCAAATTGCACAGGAAATTAAGAATTTTAATGAAAAAATTATACTTACAGGGCCTTCTTCCGCGCTTTTTTATGATTTTTTACCTTTAGATTTAAGAAAAAATATCTTTTTTAATTATAAAAGCAAAGGATTTGCCGGAGAAATAATCCATATTGCGCAAAAACGTAATATCATAGATAATGTAAGCACAGAATTTTTATATTCGGGGCCTCTGTATGTAAGAGCTACAGACGCGGAAATTAATTTATTAAAATTGGAATAAACTTATGAATTATATTATCGAAGAAGAATTAGAAGCCATAGAAGAAGATGACGGTAATGAAAATGAAAACTATCAACTGCCGGATGATGAAACAGAATTTGTTTTATCATCTTCTCACAATCCTTTTAAGACAAGCGTATTCCCGGTATTAATCATTAATAAACAATTAAGAATTATTTTTTCAAACAAACCATGCGAAAAGATGTTTATAGGTTTTAAAAATCTTCCGGGAAAATATTTCTTTGATTTATTCGGAAAAGCTTTTGAATTGGAAGATGTAAGAAAAATAAGAGAAACAATACTAAACGGCGGCAATGGTTTTTCATGGAAAGGCACGGCGCAATTAAAAAACCGCGATACAGTTTCAGTGCAAATAAGGGTTTATATCTTCCCCTTAGAAATGGATTTAAACGCGCCGAGCGATTTTGTTGTAATGTTTGATGATTTTACTGAAGAAAATAAAAAACTTTTAAGATCGGTTTTCTTATCATTACTTGAAGCGTCAAAATTAAAAGATAACGATACAGGAAATCATATTATACGTGTCAACGAATATTCACAACGCCTGACGGAAGAACTTTATAAAATCGGCAGTTCCAATGATATAAGAACTTCTAAATTTAAACGCATTGATGCAGACTTTATTGATAACATAAGTTTTTTGGCTGCAATGCACGATGTAGGAAAAATCGGCACCCCTGATGATATTTTAAATAAAAAAGGCCCTCTGTCTGATTGGGAATGGGCTGTAATGCGCGAACATACAAAAAACGGCGCTTTTATCCTTTCCACATATCCATACCCGATGGCAAAAGAAATCGCTCTTTCCCATCACGAAAAATGGAATGGTACAGGCTACCCCTTCCAGTTAGAAGGAGAGATGATCCCTATTTCCGCAAGAATCGTAATGATAGCGGATGTTTACGACGCGCTTCGCATGGAGCGTTGTTACAAACCGTCACTCAGCCACGATGTATCTATTGCAAAAATAATCGAGCAAAGCGGCACGCACTTTGATCCTTCTTTAATCGAAGTGTTTAAGACAATTACAGATGATTTTGAACGTATCTATAACAAATATACTGATTAGATTCAATTTCTTCAAAAGCTTCTTTCAGAAATTGATTTAGAAATAACATTTTATCTTTCTCTTTCCAACGCGGCAAAGTCTGAGGAATACAATCTTCGATTGTAAAGTTAAAACGTTTTTTAAATAAGAGCCCGTCAGGCCCGTCAATGTAACGAAATCCCATTAATAGACTTTCTTTTAAAAGCGTTATACGATCTATTTCTTCTAAATCAAAGGTATAAATAATTTTTTCATTGTTCTCTTTTTTTTGTTCCCTGTTAATATCTTCCTGTCCCCAATTTAAATTTTCCGTATGAATTGAGTTTGCAAAGGTATATCTTAAAGCGGTAGCTTTTTCTTCATCAATAAGAGTTCCCGATGCAGAAGGGCCGGAGCCTAGCCAGCTTTTCATTTGCCAATACCTTATATTATGAAGGCAGCGGTTATTAGCGTCTTTATTTATAAAAGCAAAATTTGAAACCTCGTAGTGTTCAAAACCTGCTTTTAAAAGAGCTTCCTGTCCTGTCAGCCAAAGAAGGTCTGCTTTATTAGTATCAGGTAAAATTACTTTTTTATTTTTTATTTTTTCTTCAAGAGGGGTGCTTTTTTCCACAGAAAGACTGTAAAGAGAGATATGGGACGGTGAAAAATCCAACACTTGTTTAATATCTTCAATTATTATTTTTTTATTTTGATGGGGAAGCCCTGTAATTAAATCGACCGATAATGCGTCAGGAAAATACCGTGAAGCGAGAGCGAGACTTTTTTTTAATACACCGGCATCCCCTATGCGGTTAACGGCAGAACGCGATATTTCATGAAAAGTTTGCACTCCAAGACTTAGCCTGTTTACACCTCCTTGCCGGCATACATCAAGGAAAGCGTCTGACAAAGATTCAGGGTTTGCTTCGACAGTAAACTCAACCGGCGAAAAGAAAGGTATACTTTTTAATCCGTTTAAAAGAAAACGTATTTTTTCACCTAACACAGAAGGAGTCCCGCCTCCTATGTAAACTGTAGGAATTTCCTTAACGGAAAAAAAATCAATCTGTTTTTTTATATTTTCTATTAAAGTGTAAAGAAATTTATCAATGTATTGATCATTAACTGAATCTTTTTTAATTGAATAAAAATCGCAATAATCGCAAAGGGAAGCGCAAAAAGGGATATGGATATATAATGAAGCGCATTTATTAATTTTTAATACCTCAAATTAAAAATATAGATCACATTAAATAAAAGCTGTAAATTTAAAGAATCTCTTTAAAATAACTCTAACTTGTTTAAGGGCCAAAACCTTAAAACAGCTCTTGCTTTTATCGAAGAAGGTGAAACCGGCCCCCATGTGCGCGAATCGTTTGTGTTGCCGCGGTCATCGGAAACTACAAAACATTCGTTTGCGCCTAACTTAATTGCGTCCATCCGCCCTGAAAACGGAATTGATTCGTCCCATATAATATTTTGCTGGACAGTGTTTTCAGATTGAGTTTTATTATCAAGCATTTCCGGTTTTGCAGGATGATACGGTTTTTCTGAAAACTCAAACTCTGTTAATACATAAGTGTGGCCTACAGCTTTAATCCTGAATACATAATCGTTCATGAAAATTTCATCACCGGGCAGGGCAATCACTCTTTTAATATAATACTGCTCGTCTTTTGAAAAAATACTTATCCTTTGCAAGGTAAAAAACCTGACTACTGTATCTGCCAGACGTAAAGGTAATTTTCTGTCAATTTCATTATTTTTATTAATTAATACGATAGTGCCGCGTTTAAAAGAAAAATTATTATCAATGTTTTTATTTAATTTCCATGGAGTGATAAACGATGTAAAAATTAAACGGTCGCCTTTTTGAAGACCAGGCTGCATTGTATCATTATCTACTACCCATACAGAAAAGAAAAATGATACAAGACAGTTATACGCAACAATAAAAAGAATAAAAAATAAAATAAATTTTAAAAGACGGTGTCTTTTATTTTTTAAATCTACATAAGAATACGGCGGTCTTTTTTCCAACATTTAATTTCGCCTCACTTTATACCGCCGATTCTGCTTGCAGGCCAATAAATTACCGTCCCTTTACCGAGAACTTTAGAAACTTTTACAGGCCCGAAGTAACGCCCGTCTCGTGAATTATCGCGGCTGTCTCCCATCGGGAAAATCCTGCCTTCGGGAATATACCAGCCAAGCCGCTCTTTTGCCAATAATGTCGCATAACGGTTTTCATGAGGAACTGCTTTTCTTAAAGTTTCAAGCCTCGCTCTTCCATACGCAAGTGAATCTGCAAAACGTTCGGTGTTAGACGCTATATCAATCAAATTATTAGATGGCTGTAAACCTCTGTCTAACCAAGCTGTCGCTTTTCCTGACGCATTAATCGCAGGATATTGATCTTCTCTTACCAATCTTATGATATTGTGATTAATTCCAAGTTGTTTATTATATTCCCTTTCGTTCACCCAGCGGTCTTCACCGGCAAAACGAATTTTCATCTCGCCTTTTTCTATTTTAAAATGATCTCCTTCACACCCGGCAGCTCTTTTAATTAAAAAATGAACACGCGGTTCCCCTGACTCATCCTTGTCAAGATCAACTAATGAAATCGTTAACATATAGATAACCCTCTGGGCAATATCAAAGGCAGTGCCCTTAGAAATATACGAAGGGTTTTCAAAAATAATAATGTCATTTCGTTTTGGCGTAATAAAGCTTGGCAATTTTAAAAAACCGGGCAAAACTTCAGGCCCGTAAATTAGCTTATTTACAAAAACATGATCCCCGATATTTAAGGTGTCTATCATTGAACCTGAAGGGATACGATATGCCTGTATTAAATACTGATTTAACAATAAAACCATGGAAACCGCCCAAAGAAAAGCTTCAATCCAGTCCAATATAGCGTTTTTCGCCTTACGTTTTTCTTTTTTAATATGCCGTACCTTGGCTCTTTGCGTCAAATATTTCTCGGTTATATATTGAACACGGTCAAAAAAATCCATTTGATAGATTTTATCATAAACAAATAATGGAAATCAACAACCCCGAGGCAAGCCTCGCACGCGAAAGCGTGCAGAAGGTATTAAACCTTTCGGCACGAATCAAGATAAATGCAAATAATCCCCTGCAAGAGCGGATAATTTCTCTCTTATAAATTCGCTCTTTTCTTTTAAACCTATGCTGCCCAAAGTCATTAACAGCACGTTCGGTTTTTTAGGATCGGGTTTTACCTTGCCCGAAGACTCCTGCATCATACGCAACAGACGCTCTACTTTTACACGGGCAACTTTAAAGAACTCGATTCTTACAACACCGTTTCTTTCTTTTAAAGAGGAAACTGTTAACTTGCGGCAGATGATCCTTATCTCTGCAAGAGAAAGCAGCGAAGCCGCTTCATCAGGCAGGGGGCCGAAACGGTCAATCAATTCAGAGTAGACCCTTTCCAAATCTTCTTTTTCGCGGATGGCGGCTATCATCTTGTAAACTTCCATTTTTTCTTGCGGCGAATCTATGTAAAGGTCTGGGATGAATCCTGAGTATTCAAGTTCAAGAAGCGATTCTGTTTCCGCTTCGTAATTTGAATCTTCTAAGCGTTTAACAGCTTCATCTAAGAGTTTGACATATAAATCAAAACCGACAGAATATATATCGCCTGATTGTTCTCTGCCTAAAAGATTTCCCGCCCCTCTTATTTCCATATCTTTCATGGCTATTTTAAAACCGGAGCCTAATTCCGTAAAATCCGAGATTGTCTGCAATCTTTTCATTGCAATTTCAGATAACGCTCTTTGCTCAGGATAAAAAAGATAAGCGTAAGCAACCCTGTCGCAGCGCCCTACCCTCCCCCTAAGCTGGTAGAGCTGGGAGACACCGTACATGTCGGCGCGATCTATGATAATGGTATTTACATTTGGAATATCAATTCCGTTTTCAATTATAGTTGTCGAAACAAGCACATGAAAACCGCCGTGAATAAAACGGCGCATAACGTCTTCCAGCTCCTGCGCGTCCATTTGACCGTGCGCTGTTTCAATCAGCATTTCAGGTAACAATTTTTCAAGACGGACTCTTATTTCTTTTAAGGTTTCAATACGGTTATGCAGAAAAAATATCTGCCCTCCCCTTTCAACCTCGCGCCTTATCGCCTGCGTAATTAAATGATCATTGTATTCGTCAACTATTGTTTCAATAGGATGGCGACCCGGAGGCGCTGTCGCTAAAAGGCTCATGTCTCTTATTTTTACAAGGCTCATGTGGAGAGTGCGCGGTATAGGCGTTGCAGAAAGTGTAAGGCAGTCAACATTTGTTTTTAATTCTTTAAGACGCTCCTTATCCTTAACCCCGAACCTTTGTTCTTCGTCAATTACAATAAGCCCTAAATTTTTAAATTGCACATCACGCTGTATAATGCGGTGCGTTCCTACAAGTAAATCTATTTCCCCTTTTTTAAGCTGTTCTAAAATGATACGGGTTTTCTTTTTATCT
>Ga0209755_10004619_pt1 | contig 16162 bp, 11 predicted proteins | sample TergutCo191P1_FD_187301 | JGI IMG/M metagenome (GOLD analysis project Ga0209755, IMG submission 187301) | Cornitermes sp. P1 segment gut microbial communities from Petit-Saut dam, French Guiana - Co191P1 (SPAdes) (version 2) | ecosystem: Host-associated > Arthropoda: Insects > Digestive system... | reverse complement strand
CGGAATCGTGCTGGAAGAAATGCCTCTGCCACTCGGCGGCCTCATGAGCGATCAGAGCGGTGAATGGGTGGACAAGAAGCTCAGGGCGCTTGAACAAAAAGCCATACAGGAACTTGGCGTCAATAAGGATGTTGAACCGCTTATGACTCTTTGCTTCATGGCCCTTCCTGTAATCCCGGAGCTCAAAATAACAGACATTGGCCTCTTTGATGTGGGGGCGTTTAAAATCATTCCTTTGGAAGCTGAATGAGCGGGATTCCCCTTACATATTTCCCGATGATGTGCCTGTCATCCGAAAGGTAGATGACCCGTTCCAGCCTGTCTTTGATCTTTTTTCCCGGCGGCGTTCCGAACACATCGTCGTTAATAACCAGTGCGTCAAAGTCCCAGCTAGGCTCAAAGGAACCGGCGGGGCCGACCCCGTTGCCGGATGTTTTCCCGGCGAGTCTCCCGAAGAAGGAACCGCCGCCTATGGTTCCCAGGTAAAAAGCCTCTTCCAGAGTGAGGGCTTTTTCGTTATGTGCTACAAGGGCCTGATGTAGTTTCGAGACCTGAATGGCGTCTGTCATTGCCCTGAAAATGGAAGTATGCGCTCCTCCTGCAATATCGCTTCCCAAGCCCATTAGTATGCCCCGATCCATTAATCGCCGAACCGGAGCAATTCCGGAAGAGAGATTCATATTTGAATCCGGACAGTGGGCTATGTATACGCCCCTGTCGGCTAGAATATCCATTTCGCTTTCTTCCGGCCAAACGCAATGAGCCATAATCGCGGGCGAGTCTCCTCCGAGCAGGCTGAAGTCGTCATAAGCGGCAGCGTAGCTTTCGCTCTTTGGGCAAAGCTCTCTTACCCATTCAACTTCCCGCCTGTTTTCCGAAAGATGAGACTGCAACGGCAGGCCGTATTTGCTTTTTAGGCCGGCAAGGCTCTTCAGGAGTTCATCGGAGCAGGCGGGAATAAAGCGGGGCGTAAGAATTGGCGCGGTGTTTTTATATCGCTTTTCTTTTTCGCGTTTGAAAAACAGATCAAGCCAATTTTCTGCTGTTTCGCTTTCTTTAAGATAATCAGGACAGTTCCTGTCCATATTTACTTTCCCGACGAGGCTTACAAGGCCGCTTTTTTCAAGCATGTCCATGAGCAGGAGAGTTCCGCCGGTATGGATGGTCGCGTAGACACAGAGGCGCGTATTCGGCCCTTTTCTGATATGCTCAATAAAACGGCCGTAGGCTTCCCCGGCGTATTCTATGTCGGAGTATTTCGCCTCCTCCGGGAATGCCATTTCATTCAGCCATTCAAGAAGTTCCATGTCCATGCCAAGGGCCCTGAAAGCGAATTGGGGCGCGTGGATGTGCAGATCCGTAAGCCCCGGAATGATAAGCTTTCCCGAATAGTTTTTCACCGGCAAATGGGTGTAGGATTCCGGAATCTCTTTGAAAACGCCGCCTGTTTTTCCTTTCAGACAGAGAAGGTAACTGTTTTCGGCAGTCTCAATGGAAAAGGAAGATGAACTCCAGCAAACATCACCTTTAAGAAAGAAAGTATTGTCGCTCACACTGTTATTATGTGTTATAATTTAACGGCCTGCAATGCCGCGGGCCATTAATAATTTTCGGCTCTATTGGTATTTTCTTCGTTTTTAACTATTATATTCTTTGGGATGGTTCGCTGATTGAAAAATAGCAAGGGTATTTTTGGAGTATTGGAAAATTTTTTCCGGATGATTTTTGGCTCCGGAATCTCTTCAAAGATTATTCTGAGTCTTCTCTTTGTAAGTACCACGCCTATTCTCTTTCTGGTAGCGATTTCATGGCGGCAATTTGTGACTTCAAACGATCATGTGGCAAGTGTCGCTACGAAAGACGCGATTGATGCCCTGAACAGCATTGCCACCGAAAATATAGAGCGAATGACAACAGACACGGCGCGGAATGTGGCGGATTTCCTTTATGCACGGGACAAGGACATACTGTACCTTGCCGGTATTGAACCTTCCGAAAGGAATTACGCGAATTTTGCGGAGAACAAGCTGGGGCGGCTCCTCCGCAAAAACATATGGGTGCTTTCTGCTGACAGAAATGCCTGGATAGCGATTGGCGCTCCGCGTCCGGAACGTACCGGAGGACTGTCGTCAAACAGCGAGAACAACGACATGGACGGTTTTCATTATCTTGACCCCTACCTGTTTGAGTTTGATTTTGTTCCGCTTTATGACGAAATCACTTATATTGACAAGGAGGGAAATGAGCTTGTCAAAGTTGTTGCGTCCGCTTCTCCGAAAATCCACTACCCGTTGAGCAGAGAGCGAAAGAGAGTTTCCTTACGCGAAAATACCTATGTTAAGGCGGAAACTTATTTTGAGAAGCTTTCGGAATTGAAAGTCGGGGAAATATATGTATCGGATGTAATAGGCGCGTACCAGGGATCAAATTACATCGGGATGTATACATCAAAGCATGTGGAGGCGGCGGCGGAAGCACGCGGTTACGATATTGAATACGATCCTGAGAATCAGGCCTATGCCGGAGAGGAGAACCCGAACGGCCGCCGCTTCGAAGGCATTATCCGCTGGGCGACGCCGGTCAGCAACAGCAGCGGAGAGATCACGGGTTATGTGACCTTCGCCTTGAACCATGATCACATCATGGAGTTTGTTGATCACATCACCCCCATGAACGAGCGTTATAAGGAACTGCCAAGCGCTTATGAAGGGAACTACGCTTTTATTTGGGACTATAAATGCCGAAATATATGCCATCCCAGGCACCATTCCATTGTCGGCTTCGATCCCGATACCGGCGAACCTCAGATCCCCTGGCTTGAGTCTTCCATCTACGATTTGTGGAAGGAAAGCGGCGTTCCAAAATGGACGGATTTTTTAGCGGACTGGCCGGTTTTTGACAGGCAATCGCGAGGAAAAAGGCCGGCGCCGTTTCTTACGCAGTCAGGGCTTGTCGGTTTGGACGGGCGCTACCTCAACAACGCCCCCCAATGTACCGGCTGGATGGATCTTACCGAAAACGGAGGCTCCGGTTCTTTTTTCATACTTTGGAGCGGACTATATAAACTGACTACTGCGGCGGCGATTCCGTACTATACGGGACAATACGCTCCCTCTCCCGGGAATAATTATTCCATGCGGGGTTTCGGGATAGTGACCATTGGAGCGGGTCTGGAAGACTTTACCCATCCGGCTACGGCAATCGGCGAACAAATAAACGTCGCTATGGGCGAGAACATCAACCGAACATTAAGAAGAATCTTTTGGATCTTTACCATAATGCTTGTTGTTGTGACCTATATCGCGTTTAAACTCGCGTCTTTCCTGACAACCAATATTAAAATTCTGGTTGACGGCGTTTCACGTTTCAGGGCAGGGGAGCGGCAGTTCCGTTTCCGTACTCCGGTTAAAGACGAATTGGGAACCCTTTCCGAAGCTTTTGACATGATGGCGGATAATATCGAAGCAAACGAAAGCGGCCCCCTTTCCATCATTGATATGGAACGGAGGGTCATATATATGAATGGAATCGGACTGAAGCTGTTAAACAAAACATTGGAGGATATTACCGGGATGCCGTACAGCCAGGTAAGTCTTTATCCGCATGATTCAAAAAGTGATCCGATCTCCGCTCTGGAAAGCGGCGGTGAAACAGACGCTTTTTATCATGGCGATTCCAAAAGATACTATAGGGGCCTGGCTAATTATTTTCTGGGCAGGAACGGCAAAAAAATTGGCTACATCGTTTCCAGTACGGATGTGACCGAAATACAAACCGCTCTTGACGCCGCGGATCAGGCCAGCAGGGCAAAGGGCGATTTCCTTTCCAACATGAGCCATGAAATACGCACACCTTTAAACGCCATAATCGGTATGACGGCTATGGGCACATTGGCGCATGAGCAGGGAAGGAAGGATTATTGTCTCAACAGAATCAACGAGGCTTCAAAGCATCTGCTTGGGATCATTAACGACATCCTGGATATGTCCAAGATAGAGGCGAATAAACTTGAGCTCTCTCCGGCGATGTTCAATTTTGAGAGGATGCTTCAAAAGGTGATCGATGTCGTCGGTTTTCGTCTTGATGAAAAACAGCAGAAATTATCCGTTCACGTTAAAAAAGACATTCCAATGATGATAATCGCCGACGAGCAGAGACTCGCTCAGGTTATTACCAATCTCCTTTCCAATGCCGTGAAGTTCACTCCCAGCAAAGGCTCCATCCGGCTTGACGCGTGTCTCTTGTCCATGGAAGACAATGTCTGCAAGATCCGGATAGATGTTACAGATACCGGAATCGGGATCAGTCATGAGCAGCTCCCCCGCCTGTTCAAAGTGTTTGAACAGGCCGAGCACAGTACTTCACGCAAGTTCGGCGGCACAGGACTTGGTCTATCCATTTCCAAACGCATAGTTGAAATGATGGGCGGTGAAATATGGCTTGAATCCAGGGTGAACTCAGGTTCTGTTTTCAGTTTTACAATAGAAGCAATCTGCGCCGATGAAGGCGCGGAGAGTCTTCTTAACCCTGATATAGATTGGCAAAATATACACATCCTTGTTGTTGACGATGAGGAAGATGTAAGAAGGTATTTTCAGCGTTTTTGCCGGGGCTACGCCATTGCCTGTGATGTCGCTGTCTCCGGCAAAGAAGCTCTTTCACTTTTAGAGCAGAAAGGTTCCTATGACTTGTACTTTGTTGACTGGAATATGCCTGAAATGAACGGGATAGAACTTTCCAGGCAGATAAAAGAGGCAAATTCCGGAAACGTTATTATCATGATTTCATCGCTTGATTGGATAAGCTTCGAAGCTAAAGCGAAAGAAGCCGGCATCGAAAAATTTTTATCAAAACCGTTATTCTTTTCATTAATCGCCGACTGTTTGAACAATTGCCTCGGAAAGGCGGAAGAAGCCGAAGAGGAAGCCAAAATCAGAAACTTTGAAGGCTACCATATATTGTTGGCCGAGGATGTGGAGATTAACCGGGAAATAGTTCTCGCGATGCTTGAGCCTACCATGCTGGGAATTGATTGCGCGAAAGACGGCGGCGAGGCGATCAGGTTTCTCAGCGAGAACCCGGATCGCTATGATATGATCCTGATGGACTTGCAGATGCCTGAAGTAGACGGCCTTGAAGCCACCAAAAGAATAAGAGCGCTTGATATTCCGTGGGCGAAGGAAATACCTATCATTGCCATGACCGCAAATGTATTCCGGGAAGACATCGAAAATTGCCTCGCGGCCGGGATGAATGATCATTTGGGCAAGCCGCTGGATTTTGATGAAGTGCTCAAGAGGCTGCAGAAACATCTGCGCGGAAAGTAAAACCAATGAATGATTTGCTGGTAAAAGGCGGACTTGTCTTAACTGAATACAGCGAAGAAATTTGCGATGTTTATTGTTCGGATGAAAAAATCAAACGGATAGGAAAGAACCTTCCGCCTAACGGCGCTGAGATAATCGACGCTAAAGGCAAGCTCGTGATTCCCGGCGGTGTTGACGTTCACACCCATCTCTGCCTTGATCTGGGCTTTACTTCCGTAAGCGATGATTTTTACACAGGTACTCTGGCCGCGGCCTGCGGCGGGACGACCACCATTGTGGATCATCCCGGTTTCGGCCCGGCCGGCTGTTCCCTGGATCACCAGATAAAAAAATACCATGAACTTGCCCGGGACAAAGCTCTCATTGACTACGGTTTCCACGGGGTTATTCAGCATGTTGATGATGATGTCCTTGTGATGATGGGGGCGCTTGCTGAGGAAGGAATTACCAGTTTCAAGTTATATACGACTTATAATTTCAAGCTTTCCGATGAGGATATTTTCAGAGTTCTGAAGAAGGCAGCGGAGCTTAAGGTTTTAATCGCCGTACATCCCGAAAACGACGGAGTCATAAATTACCTGCGCGGGGAATTGCGGCGATGCGGTGAAATGTCTCCCTGCGGCCATTCCCTTTCGAGGCCTGCCGGGTGTGAGGCGGAAGCCGTAAACCGCGTGATACTCTTCGCGGAAATGGCAGGTAACGCCCCGCTTTACATTGTCCACCTTTCAAACGCGCTCGCGCTGGAATTTGTCATAAACGCCCGTCTCCGCGGCCAGAAAAATCTCTTCGCGGAAACCTGTCCGCAGTATCTGCTTTTGGAGGAGAGCCTTTACGGCCTTCCGGACATGGAGGGACTCAAATACATTATGTCTCCTCCTCTCCGCCTTCCCGCTGACAGGACGGCTCTTTGGCAGGGCCTTGAGTCTGATTTGGACACTGTCGCTACGGATCATTGCCCCTTCTTTTTTAAAACCCAAAAAATGCTCGGTAAAGATGATTTTACCAAATGCCCCGGCGGCGCTCCCGGCATCGAAGAGAGAATCCCGCTTATGTATTCAGAGGGAGTTGTGAAAAAACGTATCTCCCTGCGCCGCTTCGTGGAGCTTTGCTGTACCATGCCGGCGAAGCTTTTCGGCCTTTATCCGGAGAAGGGCGTAATCAGGGAAGGTTCCGACGCGGACCTGGTTATTATCGATCCGGACAGGCGGGAGATTCTGACTCAGAAAAAACTTCACTCAAACGTGGACTACTCCGCTTATGAGGGATTTGAAGTGCAGGGTTACCCGGTTTGTACTGTTTCCCGCGGGGAGGTTATTGTCCGCGGCGGTGTTGTAAGCGCCCGGAGCGGCAGGGGAAAGTTTATCAAAAGGCAGCCGGCCTTTGGCGGAGGCACGGCGACGCGAAATAATTGACAGATCCGCATCATAATACTAGACTGATGATTGTGAAGACAAGAAAGAATGTATTGATTATTACCGATTCTTCCGAAGGAACGATAAGTATTGCCTCCGAAATCGCGAAAGCGCTAAGCGGTAAAAAAGTATCAATTAAAAATAAAAAAGCTTCTGATTTTATCGGGAGCGATCTGCTTCCGGCGGACGTGTTTTTTTTGGGCTGTGAAAAACCGAAGCCTGATTCTTTTGAGTATCTTGCCGATGTGCTTAAGCATATAAATCTTGTTGGAAGGCCTTGCGGAGTTTTTTCTTCCGGAACAGAGAAATCAATAAAATACCTGACCGGTCTGCTAAAAGATTGCGAAGCGGCCCTGAATCCAACGGCTGTTGTTTCCGGCGCCGCAGCGAATATTGAAAACTGGACTCAAAGCGTTATTCTTCATTCTTTCTGATTATTGGGGTAAGTATGAAAATGGAAAAAGATTTCAATCTCGACAATTATATCAGGAAGATTCCTGATTTTCCCAGGAAGGGGATATTGTTTTATGATATCACCAGTATCCTCGCGAAGCCTAATGCTTTTCTGTATTGCATTGAATCCATGGTGGATATTTATGCCGACAAGAAAATAGATGCCGTGGCCTGCATTGAGGCCCGCGGCTTTCTCTTTGCCGCACCTTACGCCGCCCGCATGGGTATCCCGCTGATTCCCATCCGCAAAAAGGGTAAGCTCCCCGGTATAACCCTGTCGAAAAAATACGACCTGGAATACGCCCAGGCGGAAATCGAGGTTCATCGCTCGGATGTTCCGGAGGGCAAACGCATACTCCTCATTGACGATCTGATTGCCACAGGCGGAACCCTGAATGCGGCCAAAGCCCTGCTTGACGCCGGCGGCGCCGATGTCCCGGAGATATTCGGCGTGGTAGGTTTACCTTTTCTTGATTTCAAAAAAACACTGGCCCCGACGCCTGTGACTACTCTGATTAATTATGATAGCGAGTGATTAAGCTTGTTGTCACCTCATGCCTGCAAGTGCGGAAGCGCAAGTCACTCAGCCAGCTAGCGGCTGTGGCCTTCTTTGACGCAGGCTCTGGCCTGACCTTAACTTTTTCACACCGAGGCTGTCTGAGGGGCTTGCGCTCCCGCACGTCCGGCAAGATATGTCTGGCGACGAGCTGTCTAAGTAAAGAGTTGCGGTTTCCTACCGGGAAAGCGGCACATAACCTGCGCGCGTTATGACCCTTTGCCCTTCATCGGATAACATCCAGTCAAGGAACTTGCCGCCGACGCCGTTCGCGTCCGCGCTGCGGATAACACCGTTATAGGGAGCGGCAAACGGATACGATAAATTTCTGGCATTGTCGTCGTTTGGCGCTATACCGTTAACTTTAAGGATTTTGATATTGGAGTTCTTGTAGAGCCTGTCGATATAATATTTGTAAGTATAACCGATACTGTTTGCCCGGTTTTGATATTCCGCGACAAAGTCAATAAGCATTCCCATTCCTACCGCCTGCCATCCGGCAGGAGCGTCCATCATCTTTTCGCCGGCCATCACCATTTCCTCCATGGCGGTCTGACTGCCTGAGCCGCGCTCTCGCTGGAAGGCCAGGATTTCCTCGTCATCTCCTCCAACCTCGCTCCAGTTGCGTATCCTTCCGGAATATATCCCTCTGATTTGTTCTGCCGTCAAATTATCAATAGGATTATCAACATGCGTTATAAAAACAAAGGAGTCGTAACAAACCGGTTTAACAGTCAGCGCAACGCCTTTGCTTTTAGCAAGGTCAAGTTCCGCCGCCGACGGTGATGTCGCAAAAATAATATCCGGCTGTTTTTTATATGTGTATGTATCAAAATGTGCTTTTCCCGCGTCTTGATATTCTGATATTAGATAAGCGTATTTATCATTGTCGCTGCGCGCACCTATAAGGTAAATGTACGCGGGGTTTGTGGTTGAGAACTCAAAAAAATTTCTTGTGTTATCGTCGCTTAAATCCAGGAATTGCCAGCCGATTTCGGCTGCCAATGGCAATAGTACGGTAGAACCGTCAATCGCGGGAAACGTTCCATAGGAACCGTCATAGTCTGTGCGTACTACTTTGTCAAAAGTTTGTACTTTGGAAAGTACGGAGTCACCTAATTTAAACAGATTTTTATCTTTTACAATTCTTTGCCAATTGGAAGGCCGTGAAAGCAGTTGATTTATGCTGTCCCACGACGAGAGGCGATCCTCCTCATCATAAGGGCTCGGGCGAGGATCGGGATAGTTTGGGTTATATGGACAGGTAGCGCAAAGTAAAGTCAAAGCGCAAATGAAAAGCAATGAAAGAAATATGTTTAGTTTACTCATGCGATCCTCTCTATATATATAATATATTAATTTTTGCCGGACGTGTCAGTCAGAACGCAGGGAAGTGTGAGGCGGATTATTCCTGGTGGACTTTGTGATACAATTGTTTAGTTAACGCTCGTTCCCGGTGACCTCAAGGATTCGCTCGTAGTGTTCCTGAAACATGCGCTTGATGGAAGTAATGTCGGTGCGAACCGGATCGAGATTACGGGTTAAACTTGATGGAGTATGGGCAGTCTTTCACCGTCCCCGTCCTCAAAAAATCACCGATAAGGGCGCTGTTGTTTCTGTTCGTAGATTCCTGGAAAACGCGGGGGTACATAATGATGGAATATAAGGGGTATATCGGTACGGTAGAATATGATGCCGAAGCAAAAATTTTTCATGGAGATATTATCAATACGAAGGACGTAATTACTTTTCAGGGTACAACCGTTAATGAGATTGAGTATGCTTTTAAGGATTCTATTGATGATTACATTGCCTGGTGCAAGGAAGAAGGAACTGAGCCGGAAAAACCTTATTCCGGCAAATTTAATGTTCGCTTGCCTCCTGAACTTCACCGGCAAATAGCAATTCTCGCGAAAAAAAGAAAGGTCTCACTCAATAGTATTGTCGAAAAAGCTATTATCGATGAAATTGCATTGATGATGCAGTGAAAAAGCTGTTAGCGATCGTCAGCGGTGACCTCAAAGATTCGCTCGTAGTGTTCCTGAAACATGCGCTTGATGGAAGTAATGTCGGTGCGAACCGGCTCGAAAGCGGGGTCGATCTCCTGCATCACGCGGTTAAGGCGTGCCTCGTCTTCGCGGGAAAGAAAGTCATAGTGGATGTCCCTGGGGTTTTTGTTTGCAATCCTGGCCCGCGCCCTATCCTCATAGGGATAGTTTTCCCAATGCGAAATATGGTTTTCAGGCGAGTTGACTTTGGTTACCCAACTTGCGAGAGAGTATTGCGCGAACAGGCGGCGATAGGTCTCATACGTAATATAATCGGGCAGGGTATAGGGCACAATGGAAACGAGGTAGTTCCACTGGTGGCGCAAAAGCGCGTCGCCGCGCTCGCGGTAGGCGGCGTATTCAGGAACCAGAAAAGTAGTTCCTTCACCGTAATCGACCTTCGTCATATTGTTAATATGTGTCAAAGAATAAAAAGTGCGGCCGCTCATAAAAAGGTCAAATATTTCACCGATTACCTGGTTAGTGATCTGCGCTTCGCTCTGTCTGGTACTTGAGCGTAAATCATTTCTCCTCGCATCGGTTACGCGCTCCGCTGTAGAATCGGTTAGCTGGTACGCGTTTTTGATACGGAAGTCGCTGTTCATTTCTTCCGGATAATTCAGGCGCAGCCATGTTTTCATCGTATTTGCGAAAGCTTCTTCCATTAATATCTGAAAAGCGTAATCCTGCGGATGAAGAAAGGAATAATTCATGCTTTGCGAATATTTTTCCGCAATATCCATGTGTATAAATTCCTTGGCTAAAACCGTAAGATAATAGGCGAAATCGGCATCGGACTTTACGTGAAGCTGATTTCCGGATATGGCGGACGCTTTGGAGGCAAGGCCGGGGCTATTAAAAACAATCTCCGCCTGCAGCTCAGGATTGTAGAGGTAGCGGCTGATGGGATGATTTGCCATCCCGGGATTGGCCGCCAGAAAATAAACGGCTTTTCTTACCAGCTCCGCGTTGGCGGCGGAAGCGAAAGAATTGACCTGCTGGTTCGGGTAGACTTCGGTGCGGATGATTATTTCCGCGTTCGCGGCTAAAGGACGGGCGAGGGAAACTGTGACCGTCGCAAAAGCCAGGAAACGACAATACACACTCCATCGACACTTTTTGGTAATGCTCATGATATTATTTTCGGACAAAAGAGCGAATAAAGAAAGGCGGCGGGACGTTTATATACGGTTCCAAACTTGCGTTAATGATAATTGCGGATGACAATGGAAACTATCATCGCATGTCATGCGGCCCAAATTCAGCAGAGACATATTTTTACTAATTACTTGAGCGCAAGCCGGAACCGGATATTACAAATTAAATCTAAGGTAGCTTTTTCAAAAACTGAAGTTTTGGAAAAGCCTCAAACGGTTAGCTTTTCTTACAGCCCAAAAAGGTACTGGTTCAAAACGTTTTCCAGATACTCCTGACAGCCGCTGGTGAGTCCGGTTTTGCCGTAGCCAGCTGAGTTCCCTATTCCCGCGAGCTGTTCCAGAGTCATTTCGCCTTTGGCAAATTTTGCGCCGTCGCCCGAGTTGAACGAAGAGTAACGCTTCTTGACAAAGGCGGGAATCTTGCCGTCGTCGATGATTCGATGGGCAATTTCCAGGCCTACCGCGAAGGCGTCCATCCCGCCGATGTGTCCGATAAAGAGGTCCGCCTGATCAATGGAATTCCGGCGTATCTTGGCATCGAAGTTTAAACCTCCGGTGGTAAAGCCCCCGGCTTTGAGAATGGCGTACATGGCCATTGCCGTTTCGTAGTAACTGTTCGGGAACTGGTCGGTGTCCCATCCGTTCCGGGGCTCGCCGCGGTTCGCGTCAACAGAACCGAAAAGCCCGGCGGCCGCTGCGGTTTCAAGCTCGTGGAAAAAGTCGTGACCGGCAAGTTCTGCGTGATTGGCTTCAATGTTCAGGCGGAAGTCTTTTTCCAGGCCGTAGTTGCGCAGGAAGCCGATGACGGTTTCCGTGTCGTAATCGTACTGGTGTTTGGTTGGCTCCATTGGTTTTGGCTCGATGTAAAACGCTCCCTTGAAACCGTTCTTGCGTCCATAGTCCCTCGCCATCGTGAGGAAGCGCGCCAAGTTATCTTTTTCCTTTTTGAGATCCGTGTTCAAAAGGCTCATGTAACCTTCGCGGCCGCCCCAGAAAGTGTAACCCTGGCCGCCGAGTTCGATGGTCGCGTCGATTGCGGATTTTACCTGAGCCGCCGCAAGGGCCACTACGCCGAATTCCGGATTGGTAGCTGCGCCGTTCATAAATCTTGGATGGCTGAAAAGGTTTGCCGTTCCCCAAAGGAGTTTTACGCCTGTAGCTTTCTGAATCTTTTTTGCCTTTGCTACGAGGGCGAACAGGTTCTTGTCGCTTTCCGCCGGGGTTGCGCCTTCGGGCGCTATGTCCCTGTCGTGGAAACAATAAAGATCAACACCCAGCTTTGTGAAGAATTCAAATGCCGCGTCCATTTTGTTTTCCGCCGCTTCCATTGGATTTTTCGCTCCCGCGGTCCATGGATGAATGTGTGTAGCTGAACCGAAAGGATCGGTTCCCTCGGCGCAGAAACTGTGCCAGTAGGCAACAGCAAAACGCAGATGATCCTTCATCTTTTTTTTGCCGACCTTTTTTTCCGGATCGTAATACTTGAACGCGAGGGGATTGTCGCTTTTCGGTCCCTCATGCTGGATTTTCTTTATTTTTTGAAAATACTCTTTCTTGCCAATGTAGTAGTCCGCCATACAAAACTCCTTTATTTATTTTCACTTATATAGAAGGCTTAAAGCCCCAAGATACCTTGAATAGGTTTCATACGCCTTGTCATAGGCCGCCGCGGCTTTTTTATCAGGTTTAACTGTAGCGCCGCTTTCCATTGCCACATGCTCATCCGCCAAAGCTTCGATTGTCGCGTTTTTATCCGCCGCTTTTTTCCCGCCAGCAGAGTTCTCAAGACACCATAGTGCCTGGATTGCCCCGCCCATCGCGGCAGCTTCGGCGCTGGCCGGGATGCGGACAGGCAGGTTCGTCACGTTAGCCGCAATGCTCTGCCAGAGCGGGCTTTTGGAGCCGCCGCCTGTCAGCCGTATTTCCTTCGCTTCGAATCCAAGTGATTTGAAGCCTTCAAGCCCTATCCTCATGCCGAATATGGCTGATTCAAGCGCCGCGCGTGCCAGGTTTTCCCGCTTGAAGTTTGCGGCTGTAACGCCGTTGATGCTTGCCCTTCCGTTGGGGAGGTTGGGGGTGCGCTCGCCGTTGAAAAACGGAAGCACGACAATTCCGTTCGCGCCTATCGGCGCTTTCTCGGCTTCCTTGTCAAAGGCCTTTACATCCAGGCCGAAGAGCTCGCGGAACTCCTCGCTTGCTACCGTACAGTTCATCGTGCAGAGAAGCGGAAGCCAGCCGCCTGAAGAAGAGCAAAAAGCTGCCAGGTTTCCGGTGGGGTCGATTACGGGTTTTTGTGAAAAGCCGAAGAGGGTTCCCGAAGTTCCAAGGCTCATGGTGAGGAAGCCGTCACGTACTGTGCCTGTGCCGATGGCGCTCATCATGTTGTCGCCGCCGCCCGATGAAACAAGCGCTCCTTCGGGAATGCCGTAGAGCGCGGCCGCCGCCTTGCTTACAGTGCCCGCGCTTTCGCCTGACGCGATGAGCGGAGGCAGCCAGCTTTCAACATCAGGAGAAATATAGGCGCAAACTTGCGATGACCATTTCCGCTTCCGCACGTCAAAAAGCGCCGTGCCGGAGGCGTCGCCGTATTCGGCGCGGTAAAGGCCTGTTAAAAGGAAGTTAATGTAATTATGCGGAAGGATGATATGCCGCAGTTTGGCAAAGGCCGCGGGCTTGTGATTTTTAAGCCACTGAACCTTCGGCGCGGTGTAACCTGGCCGCATGGGAAGGCCGGTTTTGGCGATGAGCTTTTTCTCGCCGCCCGCCATTTTGGTGAGCTCTTCACACTCCGCGGCGGTTGAGGTGTCGCACCATAGTTTCACGTTGTAAACGGCTTTTCCCTTCTCATCAAGCGGTACAAGACTGTGCTGCTGTCCGGAAACACCTATTGCCGCAATTGTGCTTTTTACGTCCTTATCTATTTTATCAAAGCAGGTTTTCAGGGCGGCGTCATACCATTCGGCTTTTTGTTCTCTTGCGCCGTTGTTCTCGGCAATCAAGTCTACCGGAGCCTGTGATTGAGCGACTATCGTTTTCTTTTTGTAATCGTAAACAACAAGTTTGCAACTCTGGGTTCCCAGATCGATTCCGCATACGGTTTGCATAATATCCCCTATTTTGAGGCTGTCCTAAAACTGAAGTTTTGGAACAGGCTTATTTTTCTTATAGTACAGGATCCTGACTGATATGTCCATTAAAAACTACTGAAACAAGTTTTTCGCGGATGGTTCCGTATCCAAAAACGGCGGCCTTGGATATACTGGAGGATATTCATGAAACGTTTTCTTTATCTGGGTTTGGCTATTACAGGCCTTCTGTCATTAACCGCTTTTTTTGTTTCCCTTTACGGATCACTGCGCCTCCGTATTCTCGCGCCGGAACCGGGCACTACTCTTGTGTACCATTTTTCCCTGTACATTCCCGACACGCGTAATTCGTTTTTTGAAGGAATAATCCAGGGAGCGGAACAGGCGGCGGCAGAATTGAATTCCGCGATTTCTGTACATTCCATCGATCCTGCCAGGAACGAACTTGAATTCGCCGCCTTCACAGGAGTTGACGGTGTAATCGTCTGCCCGTATCTGGATGACGAATTGGCCCGGCGGCAGCTTGAAAGACTCAGGGTACATCAGGTACCGGCGGTGTTGATTAATCACAACCTGCCAAGTGAGCAGCCCTGGCCCTTTGTCGGAATTAACGGTTTTGATTTGGGCCGACGCATCGGTCTTATGCTGGCGGATTTTCCCGGGAACATTCGCCTGGCCGTGGTGTACAGCAACAAAGAGCCGGGTATTTATACGGAACGGGAATTGGTTGAGATGGGAATATCCGCTTCTTTGGGCGAGCGGCTTTCCGATCCTATTGTCAGGTACAGAACGAATTTAAATCCCCTGGACGCGGAGGCGCTCTTGCTGAGAATTTTTCGCGGCCCGAATACCCGCTTCGGAAGTCCGGGCGCGGCAGGCAGCCCTGCCATTAATACCATTGTTTTTACAAATCCCGAGGATACAATGGCGGCGGCTCAGACTCTGGTGGATTTAAATTTGGTGGGGCAAATAAAGCTAATAGGTTTCGGCGCGGATCCGGGGGTAATGGAAAATCTCAGAAAAGGAATCGTGAGCGCTTCGGTGGCAATCAACCCGGAGCGGATAGGTTACGAAGCGGTTCATTCCCTGGCTGCCCTGCGTACCGCCGGTTATACTTCGGCGTCAATTGATACGGGAATAGAAATTATTACCGGCGGCGGGTTATGAGAAAATTTCACCGCTCCTTCAGCGTACAGATATTTATAAGCATTCTTGGAGCGTTTCTGCTTTTGGTACTAAGCTCGGCCTATATCCTGTTCAGCAACCGGCGAATACAGCAGCTTTCGGAACGCAGCTTTGAGCAGGAACGTTTTCTTATGTCGGTTCAGGATGATCTCGCTTCCTATGAAAAGCTGCTTATAGAATTCCTTTCAACCCTGTCTTCCAATGCCCTGGCTCAGATTCTTATCGATGCCCAGTCTCTGCGGCAGAAACTTCCTGCTCACCAGGCGATAAGCGGGAATCCGATTTATTTGAAGGAGCGGGAACTCTACGCACTGATTTTCTATTGCCTTAATCTGGGAGAAAAAGCCATCGAGGAAAAGCGGGGCCGTAATATTTCCGCATATACGGCAATTTATGAAGAAATTGCCGCGCTCAAGGAATACATCAACCGTGAAATCGATACGATAAGCGCAGAGCGTTTCCGCTCTCAGTTGGGGGCCTATGAACGTTTTCTTGGCGAATCGGGAACCATACAACTGTGGAATTTTATCTTTGTAATATCCATGTCCGCCTTTGCCATGTTGATCCTGCTTTATTCGATAAACCGGTTTACCGATCCATTAATGAAATTATCCGCCATGACAAGAGAGCTCTCCAAAGGAAATTTTTCCATTCCCGATATGGAAACAGGCCGCGGATCGGTTACCGAAATGGATCAGGTTATCGAAGCTTTTAATCACATGAAAACCGAAATCAGCAAATATATCGAAGAAATGCGCCGCCAGGAAAATCTCAAAGAAGAATACATGCAGGAAAAGATGCGTAACATGAAAATGGAAGGACTTGTGCGGCACATGGAGATTTACGCTCTCCAGGCCCAGATGAATCCCCATTTTCTTTTTAATACGATCAATACCAGCATGCAGCTTGCCATTGTTGAAGGAGCTGAAAGAACCGGA
>Ga0209755_10004618_pt1 | contig 16163 bp, 8 predicted proteins | sample TergutCo191P1_FD_187301 | JGI IMG/M metagenome (GOLD analysis project Ga0209755, IMG submission 187301) | Cornitermes sp. P1 segment gut microbial communities from Petit-Saut dam, French Guiana - Co191P1 (SPAdes) (version 2) | ecosystem: Host-associated > Arthropoda: Insects > Digestive system >... | reverse complement strand
GCAGAGCAGCTTGTAAAAGCCTGCGAAGGCGCCGGAATGAAAAAGGTGTTTCTCGCCAACTCGGGAGCCGAAGCAAACGAAGGCGCGTGTAAAATAGCAAGGAAGTATTCGCTTTTAAAATACGGCACGGGAAGGCATACAATTGTCACCCTTAGGGGAAGTTTTCACGGAAGGACGATTACAACCTTGTCCGCGACAGGACAGGATAAATTCCACAAGGACTTTGGCCCCTTTACTGAAGGTTTTCTTCACATTAAGGGCGGAGACATCGAGGCGCTGGAACAGGCTCTGGATTGCAAAACAGTCGCGGGGCTTTTAATCGAAGCAATACAGGGCGAGAGCGGTATTATCCCTCAAAGACATGACTTTATTGCCGCAGCTGCCCAGCTTTGCGCGGAAAGGGATATACTCCTTATGTTTGACGAAATTCAATGCGGCCTTGGAAGAACAGGAAAATTCCTTGCCTTACAGAATTACAAGGACAATTCTGGGAGTCAGCTAAAAGCCGATATTGTAACTCTTGCCAAAGGTCTTGCAGGCGGCATACCCGCGGGCGCTGTTCTTACCGGAGAGAAAACAAGCGCGGTACTCGGCATAGGCGATCACGGAAGCACATTCGGCGGAAATCCTCTTGCGGCCGCGGCGGGTCTTGTCGTTTTAAATACAGTGAACAATCAGGAAATGTTAGGTGAAATTAAACGCAAAGGCGAAATAATAATGTCGGCGTTAAGGGAAAATCCAAACATTAAGGATGTACGGGGCAAAGGCTTAATGATCGGCTTTGATATTGAAAGAAACGCCTGGTCTGTTCTTGAAGAGGCAATTGCTGGAGCCGCCGATAAACCTTTCGGTTTACTTATGCTGACGGCAGGGCAGAATACTCTGCGTCTATTGCCTCCCTTTACTATAAAAGACGATGAGATAGTAGATGGGCTTAAAGTAATTTCCGGGTTGATTTAAATAAGTTACCGCTGAATAAACAGAGTTGTTATCTGACATCGTTCCTGTTTTTAACAATAATTATTGAATGATGAATCCTTGCAGGCCTGGGTTTCATAAGTAAGATCGCTCTTTAACCGGATTACTCCGCGCCTTAGCATGTAACACGAAACATTCACCGCGCAGGCTATGGTTGCCGTGTGCCTGGCTGACGACTTGATGTGTACGCCCATTACGCAGCTGTTGCCGCGAAGACCCTGCGCTCCCATACCCAAATTGTTAAGACCGTCCATGATGCGTTTTTCAAGTTCCGCTCCCTGAGGCTTCGGGTGGCAGGTGCCTATCTGCCTTAAACAAGCTTTCTTGGAGAGGGAGGCCGCGTTTTCGATATTGTGTCCAAGCCCTATCCCGACAAGCAGGGGAGGGCAGGCGTTGACACCCGCTCCGCAGACAACATCGAACACAAAGGGAATGATTGCCTCCATCCCGTCGGAAGGTTTAAAAACTTTTGCCTGTCCAGGAAGGCTGCACCCCGCGCCTGAAAAGTAGAGGGTTATTTCCATAACAGATGAGCCCGGTATAATTTCCCAGTCGATCCACGGACAGCGCTCACCGGTATTATCATCTGTATTTTTCTCGTCAAAATAATTTACGGCATTCGGTCTTAATGGAACACTCTTTGTCGCGCGTCTTACAGCTTCTGTTACCGCCTCGGCTGTTATGTCCAAATGAGGAAAAGCGCTCCCTGCCTTGATATAAAATTGCAGCATCCCCGTATCCTGACAGCACGGCTTTCGCTGTTCCGCCGCCATTTTAAGATTTTCAAAGTAGCTGTCGTATATTGCCATCTGTAACGGTGAATCTTCGCCATCCCGCATCTCCTCAAGACGTGACACGACATCATCGTTCAAACAGATGGCGGTCTGAGCAATGAAGTTCTCTATCGTCGTTATAAATTTTTCTTTATCGTTCATATATTCTTTTTAAAATATTCTTTTTAAAAATATTTAAATTTTCTTCCTTAGCGTTTTTATCTGCCGTCTTACTTCTCTGGGAGCCGGCCCGCCGGGGAGATCGCGCGCTCTGACGCAGGCGGCAGGAGTTATCGCTTTGTAAATGTCGTCTTCAAAAAGTTTGGAATGGTTTTTTAACTCCGCTAGGCTGAGAGCGGAAATGTGTTTGTACCCCGCTTCGATACAGGCGCGTACAATGGCGGCGGCGGTTTCATGCGCGGCGCGGAAGGGCATCCCCTTTTTGACAAGGTATTCGGCGGTGTCGGTTGCTTCGAGAAAGCCGCCCGCGCAGGAGGCTTTCATCCGTTTTAAATTGAAAGACGCGGCGCTCATCATCCCTGAAAACATTTTTACGCAGACGCTCAATGTGTCGATGCTGTCGAACAGGCTTTCCTTGTCTTCCTGAAGATCCTTGTTATACGCGTAGGGCAGCCCTTTTAACAGGGTTAGAAGGGTAACAAGATTGCCAACGGCTCTTCCGCTTTTTCCGCGGATTAGTTCAGCGAAGTCGGGGTTTTTTTTCTGAGGCATGATCGAAGAGCCGGTGCTCCAGCTTTCTGACAGCTCGATAAACTTGAATTCTTCGCTCGCCCAGAGGCAGATATCTTCGCAGAAGCGGGAAAGATGCACCATTGTGATGGCGCAGTCGGCGGATATTTCAAGCGCGAAGTCGCGGTCGGCGATTGCGTCCATCGCGTTAATCGAGGGGCGGATGAAACCGAGAGCGAGAGAGGTCTCCTTGCGGTCAAGCGGCAGGGAAGTGCCGGCTAAGGCGCCGCTTCCAAGAGGACATTCGTCAAGATGGGAGAGGGCGCCGCGGAAACGGGAAATATCCCTGACAAGCGCGGCGCACCATGCCGTTAGGTGAAACCCAAGCGTAACGGGCTGCGCTCTTTGAAGATGCGTAAACCCCGGCATGATGCTGTTCACATGAGCCAGTGCCGTATCCAAAAGAACATTGGCAGCGGCGGAAAGTTCCGCGATTAACCGGGGAACTTCTCTTTTTAAAAAAAGTTTAAAGTCAACCGCTGCCTGATCATTGCGGCTGCGCCCCGCGTGAACCATCCTGCCTGTATCTCCGAGACGCTCTGTAAGAACAGCCTCCAGAAAGGAATGAATGTCTTCAAAGGCAGGATCGATCTCAAGTTTACCGGCTTTTATCTCAGATGCGATTGCGTCAAGTTCACGCGCTATTTTCGCCGCGCTGTCCTTTGGGATTATTTTCTGTCTGCCAAGCATGGCAACATGAGCCTTGCTCCCCGCGATGTCGTCAAAAACAAGCCTCTTATCAACCTCAATCGAAGCCTGAAAAGCAAACGCCTCCCGCTCCGGAGTTTCCGAAAGCCTCCCCGCCCAAAGAGGCTTTACTTTTAAAGTTGAGAGGTTTTCACTTTTTTCTTTCCTCTTTGCCATTTAATGCCTTTATTGTTACTTTTTCCCTTTCGGTCTTCCTCTGCTTTTTCCGGTTGATGTTGTTGTTTTTTCGGAAGCGGGTTTCGCTCTCCTTGTTTTCTTTGGCGCTGCTTCGGCTGCCGAGGGTAATTTTATTCCTTTCTTTTCAAGTTCCATCAGGGAGCGGGCAAGGATGGGAAGGCCGTAGAGTTTAATAAAACCTTTCGCGTCGGCGTGGTTGTAAAGTTCGCCGGTTGTAAAACTGGCAAGGCTCGTGTTGTAAAGTGAATTGGGGGAGGTAATGCCCGCCGAGTTGATTGAGCCTTTGTAAAGTTTGAGTCTGACCTTGCCGTTGACGGATTGCTGAATGTTATCCACAAACGCGGAAAGCGCTTCGCGTAACGGAGTGAACCAGAAGCCTCCGTAGATAAGCTCTCCCATCTTTAATGATACCTGCTGTTTGAAAGAATAGGTCTGTCTGTCAAGGCAGAGGCGTTCAAGTTCCTGATGCGCGTAATAAAGAATTGAACCGCCGGGTGTCTCATACACGCCCCTGATCTTCATTCCGACAACGCGGTTTTCTATCAGGTCGGCAATGCCGATACCGTTGGCGCCTCCGATCTTATTTAACTGATTGATAAGCGCGACGCCTTCCATCTTTCTACCGTTAAGCGCCACAGGAATACCGTTGTCAAATTCGATTTCTACGAATACGGGTTTGTTAGGCGCTTTTTCAGGCGGCACAGTCCACGATAACATTTTTTTGAATAACGGTTCAGCCGAAGGGTCTTCAAGTTCGAGTCCCTCGTGGGAAATGTGCCAAAGGTTGTCGTCAACACTGTAGGAATTTTTCTTTGATACGGGTACCGGAAGTTTCCTTCTCGCGAGATACCTCATCGCGTCGTCGCGGCTTTTTAGTTTCCAAATCCGCCACGGGGCTATTATTTCCAAATCGGGTGCGAACGCCATAATAGCCAAATCGAAACGCACTTGATCGTTTCCCTTGCCCGTTGCTCCGTGAGCGATTGCGTTTGCTTTTTCCTTGCGCGCATAATCTACAAGCACCTTCGCGATTAACGGTCTTGATGTCGAGGTTCCAAGCAGATATTTGTCTTCGTAAATAGCTCCGGCTTTAAGCGTCGGCCAGATATACTGCTCAACATATTCCTTTTTTACATCTACGATATAACAGGCGTCAGCCCCCGTGGCAATCGCCCGTTTCTGCATCGCTTTCCAGTCGGCTGCCTGCCCTACGTCAACGCAGACCGCGATAACATCGCAGTCCTGATTTTCCTTCAGCCAGGGAATGATCGCAGTTGTATCCAAACCGCCGGAATAAGCGAGGATAATTTTCTTTTTCATTAATTTTGCTCCTATAAGAGGATATTATTCAATTTTATTAAGTATTTTGCAAGCGACAGCCGCTATAAAAAAACACTTGTCAAATCATAATAATTATTATATAATTTACTCAAAATTATTATAGGGCGGTATCCGGAATGAAAAAAATTGTTTTAAAATTTTGTTTGATATTTATCGTTATTTTAATGTCTTTTTCGCTTACAGCATGCGATTTTCTTGACGCCATTACAGGAGAAGACGGTTTTACACCCACTTCCGCGCAAATGGTTACTGCTCTGAAAGAAGCGCTGACCAAAGGGTCTTCTGATACCACCGACGAACTTTCAAAGGCCGGCGGTTTTTATGGCAGCGCAAGGCAGATTCCGCTGCCGCCGGAAGCGGCTAACTTTGTTAAGAATGCGGCTCAGATACCTGGCGCGAATAAGGCAGTCAGCGATCTTCTTGAACGAATAAACAGAGCCGCTGAAGAAGCCTCAAAAAGCATTTTCAGGATTTTTGGGGATGCAATTATGGAAATGACTTTTGATGACGCTTTGACCATACTAAAAGGCAAAAATTCGGAAGCAACAGACTATTTTAGAGAGAAAACAACAGGTCCCCTGATAACGGAATTTAGTCCGATATTAGATTTGGCATTAGAACATGATATTGTTGGTAATGTTTCAGCTCAGGACGCATGGGGCACCCTTACTAAAATAAACAATGATTTTGTAAATGGTACTTTAACTAGCTATCTTGCCGGGCAGCTTGGTTTAAAAAGAATTAATACCGATCTTAGTGATTTTGTTCTGCAAAAAACCTTGGATGCAGTCTGGGATGAATTAGCTAAAATAGAGCAGCAAATACGTGAAGATCCCCTTAAATTTGTAACAAATCTCTTTTCCGATATTTCAGCGAATGTTTTTAAGTGGGCAAAAAAATAATTTCCTTAGTATAAAAAAAACGGGACTGCCAAACAGCCCCGTTTTATAAAATCAATCTAAATTAAGGTCTCGCTCCGGTATAGCCGTTTCTGCTGGCGAAAGGCGGAAGGCCGCCGTTGGGGTTTGTTGTTACAACACCGGTGTTGCCGATTTGTAACGCCTCTACCCAGTGTGTTTCGTCCGCAGGCTGGACGCCGGCGGTGGGATTGCTTCCTACGCCTGTCGCGGTGCCGTTCCGGAAAGTGCCGAGGCGTTCCGCTGACGCGCTGATGACGCGTCCGCCGGTTCCGTTAACAATAGCGACAATTTCGCCGCGGCGCGGGCTGCCGGTGCCGATGAATACGGTACAGGCTTTTTCAACCCTGACGCCTGTCTTGTGCGGTACTTCTATCGCGTTCTGTAAGATCATGTATTCTTTAGTGCCGTTATCGCGATCAAGGAATACGGAGTAGATACCAAGCCCGTACGCTTCATGGGTATTTACATTATTCCCTACCTTGTACTGCGCCCAGCCGTTAACCGTACCGCCGTGGCTGCTGTATTGTACCTGCCAATGCGGATCATAAGGCGTTTCATTCTGATAGAAATAAGTAACGCCTCCGTCTCCCAGCCAAAGGGTGGTATATTCATGGTGGTGCTCAACGAAAAGACCGTACATTTCTACATTATCACCCATGACGATTACGCCGTTTTTAGAGGTGTTGTAGTGCCAGTCGATAAGGCCACCGACACCGTGATCCGCGCGCCATACCCACAATTTATCGCCGATAACATTGTTGCTGTTGACTAATACGCTGACATCGGCATGTACAGGATTGCTGTTATAACCGCCGATGCGGAGGCACAGATCTGCTATTAATGAGGGGTTAGAGGAATGATTAGCGCTGGAATTGGTTGGACCCATGGTCAGAAGGTAGGCTGTTTGGGAGCCCGCGTCAAACATAATGCCTGCAACCGTTACGCCGCTGACATCGTCAACAAAAATAACCCCGGCGTTGTTAGAATCTGTAGGATAAACGGTCGGGAAACCATGTCCAAGAATAATTGTATCCAGCATTTTTACAACAATGGGAGCTTCTATTGGGTATCTGCCGGGCGTAAAATAGATGTGTTTGCCGGCTGTGAGCTGCGCGTTTATGTCCGCGGCGCTGTCAAGACCGACAGCGTGCGTAGTACCGGATTGCTGCCTTACGGCTGCTTTTGTGATATAGAACTCATCCATAAGGTCGAGAATTTCGCCGACACCCATTCCGTTGTTGGTGGCCGTGTTGATGGGGACTGTGCTTTGAGGCGTTAATTCCGAGCCGGCGTTCCATGAAATACCCACCGCGTTTTCTCTGACGGCAGGTTTAAATACTTTAAATTCACCGTTCGTGTCGTAGAAAATGAAGGGCTTTTCTCTAATTTTTGGAGAATTGGGGATAATTGAGATTGAAGCTGATGCCGAGGGAGGGCTTCCTGTGGTTGCCTGAATTACATTGTTCCAGCCTACCCCTGACATTCCTGCGCCGTAATGGCAGTTTCTAGTATACCATTGCTGCTGTGAAAGAGCCGCTACATCCGCAGTAAAGTAGGAATCGCCGGTATAACCGCCTGAGCAATAACCGCCCTCAAAATGGTACAGGGTAGGGATATTAACCAGCATACGCCTGATAGGCGCTGATTGTGAAACGCCCCAGCGGAAACGCTGGCCGCTTACAAGGTGGAGATTCTCGATAGAGCGCCAGAAAGTACATGTAGCGTTATTATTTGTAAGGTGAGTCGGGGTGGAGATTGATGTATTAACAAACCTTGTCTCGGAAGGAAGTTTTCCAAGACCGGCGATAGTTGTATAGAAACCGATTAGGATTTCGCCGCCAAGATTGTATTCGCCGGGTTTAAAGAAAAACGTGTATCGTCTGCTTGAAAATTCGCCTCTTCTTCCGTCACCCTGCTCAACGCCGCCGAACATTTCCTGGTCGTGGATACGGTTAATTTCTGTCCTGATAGCCGTCATATTGTCGTAATTCGCGTCATAAAACAGCACTGTCTGACCGAAGATCTTCAGTTCCAGAGAAGTCATACTCTCCGCCATTACAGTATCACCCGCGTTCATAGCCGTGATCTTGTAATAATTTTCGTATTTTCGCGCGTTTGGCTTTCCATATGGGTTGGTGTTGCTGTGTACATATGTAAAATTCGCCGGACCCACGTCAATATATTCAATATAAGAAAATGTACCAAGCCTGCTTCCCGCGTGAGTTATTTCATATCCAACCGCGTCTGTGACTGGATCCCAGCTAAGTGTAAAACTGCCGGTTGACTCATTATAGCTAATATCTACATTCTCAATGCCCGGGGTACCCTTCGCGGGTGTTTTTGCTGTTGGCGGATCTTCTTCTTTGCATCCAAGCAGCGTAAACGCCGCAAGGCAGACAATTCCGGCGGCAACCAAAGATAAATACTTATTCATCTTTCCGCGGGTATTCGCGAATCTATTGTACATAATTTTGCCTCCTGTTTCTTTTTTAAGACAGAACCGTCCGCTGATTATCACATAACATGCGTTCAATCCGGCTAATCCGGTAATATCTTTACCAAGTAAATTGGTATAACAATAGATACATCTTTTTTTTTGAAAAGTCAAGTAAATTTACAAAATACATGGACATATTGAAGAATTCACGGTATTATTGTTTATGAGTGGAAAATAGTGCTGTCAGGCATTATGTCCAGTTATAAATTAATTGATGCATAGCATCAAAGGAGTTTTGTTTATGTTAAATAAACTCAGTCGGGTGTTTTCAGGCGCGGTTGTTCTTACAATTGTCATTTCGCTGTTGGCTATTTCCGCCTGCAAGGAAGAAGAGACAGAGGGAGGAGGGGAGAAACCTGCTCCATCAGGATTTACAATTACAAATCTGACATCCGGCGGAGGGGGGAGTCTTATTATTACCCCGCAAGGACCGTATGCACGTAATACAATTATTACCCTGGAGCTGGCGTACAGCGCTGCGGCCTATGTGTTCGACAAATTTGAAATGGACCCGCCAATAACTCCGACGCCGCAGCCTGACGGGAAATATCAATTTCCAATGCCCAACAGGAATGTAACAATAGAGGCGCTTTTTCTTTCTGTGAACGATTATCCGTTCCCCATTACCAAGGGAACCCACGTAAACGGCGACTTTGAAATAAGCCCGTCCGGTAATCAAAAATCAGGCACCCTTATCGGGTTAACTCCGCTGCCGACAGATGACGCGTACAAATTCGACCGCTGGACTACAACTCCTGCTTCACTTGCCAATAGTATAACCTCGGATCCTCTGGTTTCCGGAAGATATACATTCACGATGCTTCCACGCGCGGTTACAATAAACGCGGTTTTTGTTATAGACACCGTACCGCCGATTACCAGCGGTACTATTGTCGTAGAAGCGCCGGTAGCGGGAGGAGCGGCGCCTGCTCTTCAATCAAACGCTGGTGTAACTGCCGGAGCTTTTACCGGAAAACTTAATGCTATTACCGGCACAGGGTTGATACCGCCGGGAACTCAAACAAGTCCGGTCTCTGGTTTCAGCAGAAAATCACTTTATATTTATGAATTCATCCTAACTCCGAATGAGGGTACCAGGTTTGGTATGTCAACTAATATAACCGTTAGAAATGGCGTCGGTACTGTTTTTGGCGATACTGAGTACCTGTTTAAACCGGGACAGGCTACTGCCACACTCAGGGTTAAATTCCCAAGAACGATTGACCGGCCGGGAGATCCAACCGCTGTTGATCTTGCTTTAGGTATGGGCGGTGAAGGTAAATCTGTTACCGCTACTAACAGCGCGTATAATAACTCGTCAAGTGTTTCAAGGCCCTTTGAAGGCACGTCGTGGCTGATCAGCAGTTCTTATTTTGTGTGGCAGGCGGACGGTCAGGCACAGCCGCATTGGGTTTCTATAGACCTTGGCAGTGTAAAAACAATCAGTACGGTCGTTGTCACTTGGGGGCCGGGTTCTCTCGCTCTTTCTAACGGGACCTTAGCTATATGGGACGGTATGGTAGCGGGCGAAATTCAGGTTTCTAACGGCGACCCCTATGATCCGTCGAGCGGAGAAGAACCGCCGGTTGAAAAATGGAATCATGGCGGTGTCTTTAATGATATCGGCTGGACAAAAGTCGCGGGTTTCAGGAACATCGCGAGGGGTGAAAAAACACCCGGCGTACTGGAAACCGATTTCTCTGCCGGCCCCGATACCGTTCAATATATTAGAAACAGGCAGGATAACCCCAAAGCTAACTTTATAAGAATTAATCCTCCGGCGACAGGACGTTATATACGTCTCAAAGCGTCCGCTCCTTATACAAGTACCAACAACAATGACTCTCTTAACAACGGGAACGCGCAAGCATGGACTCAGTGGCCGCGCGTCTCAGCGTTTGAAGTTTACGCGGAGGCGTTAACAACAATAGAAACCGGTGAAGCGGAAAATCCGCCGCTTTAAAAAAACCGGAGCCGGGATACCTGTCCGCGGTTTGTTCGCGGGCAGGTTTTGATAGTAATGACAATTTAAGGATTTTTTTATTATGAAAAAAATAAATAAGGTATTGATTGCGGCGGTTATCTTGTTCACGGCCGCGGGCGGAGCGCTTTACTCAGGCCCCAATCTTGTTATCTCGCCTCAAAGACAGGCTTCAGCCGGGCAATTTTGGAGCGACGCGGATTTATTCGTTGACCCGCGCGGGTATACGGCTCTGGAAATCGATCATATGTTCGCTCTTGTTTCTTTTGACAATTCCCAGATGGCGAAGATTGGATTTTCCAAGTGGCTTGGTTCCCTGTATTTAGGTGTATATTACGGCGGTAATATGCTCAATATGGTGCCGCACAACTACACGAAACAAACAGCCGGAGATGCTTTCTTTTTATCAGGAAGAGAAATGAGAGTATACACCGCCATGCCGGGGTATACCTCGGGCAACCTTCCGGAAAATAATCTCTCTCTTCTTTTTGGTTTTCTTGATATGGGCGTAAGGCTTTCATTTAAGTCTACTTACTGGAACCGAACAATTAATGAAGATTTTACAGTGTTGGGCAATTATTATAAAAGTTTCAAGGACGAGTATGGGTCTATCAACCCTGAACTTGCGTGGGGAATGACAAAGGAGCTTATTCCCGGCCTTGGAATCAAACCGCATATTTATCTCAGTGTGGATTTTTTCCGGGATTATCAGCGGTTAGAGCAGTATATTAGCGCGGCTGAAGTTCAGGAAAGGCTTTCCAAGTCGAACAATGTAACTACCTTTGAATTAACCGCGGCAATGGGCGCTTTAACGCTGGCTGCGAAGGAAACTTTTGAATTCGGCGTTGACCTTTGGTATAACCTGTCCTTGCCGATTTACAACAATGAATACATGTACATGGACGGCACCAATGCCAAAATCGCAGGCGGCTATAACGGCCTGTACGGCGGTCAGGCGGGCGGTTTTGCGGAACTCAGCGAGAACCGCCATGTTGTTACTCCCTATTTATACGCTTCATGGAGCGGAGAAAGAATAACGCTTTCCGCGGAACTCGGTTTGGGATTGGGCTTTGGCTGGTCGAGAAATACCGCGATGACTCTTATAGCCAATTCAGGCGATCTGGAAAAAAACGGCGTTGAAAGCAAAAAATCGTATTTTGAATTTACTCCGGCTCTTTGCCTGGGTATGCAATGGGCGGTAGTTCCCGAAAAATTATTTCTTAACGCAGGCGGCGAGCTGAGCTTTGGAAACATTACTTTATCCTCTGCGGAATCAAAGGAATTTGAGAACGGCAAAGAAAAGGAAAATACCTCGGCAAAGACGGTTGACAATGTTTTTTCTTCCGCGCTTTCAACATTGAGCTTAGGACTGACATTTAATGTTACCAATAATGTGTCGTTTCAGGCAAATTGCGGAGTTGCCGCGAATAATGTTGTTAATATTTTTAAATCGGATAGCGTCGGGGGCAGCGGCTTTGCCGTGTTCTCCGGAATCCTCGCGACAGTTAAGTTTTAAACAGTTTGGTTTAAAGGACACTGTATGGTAAAGAGCAAAATATTATTTACGCTTGCTGCGTTTGCCGCTCTTGTATTTATTGGAGGACAGCTCTACGCATCCCCTGTGCTGATTGCTTCTCCGCAGAGGAACGGCACTGCCGGCAGGTTTGGCAGTGAGGCGGACGATTTTATGTCTGTCCGCAATTATGTCAATCTCAATTTTGATAAATGGTTTAGCGCAGTTTCTTTTTTTGAAAACCGCAGTATTCCCGATCTTTTGGGTGTATGGTCAAGTTTTGGCGGCACCGATATGGCTCAGCTAGGTTTTGCGGTAAAACTGAGCGATGTTTACATTGGCGCTTACTACGGCGGAAACGCGTACAGAAGCATCGGAAAGATCGGCTCTATAAACGACAAGAACGTTACCATATATCAATACACGGAAATGGAAATGCCTTTCTTCGGCAATCCGGCAGTCATGAGGGTTTACGACAGAGAGCCGCAGTTTGTAACCGGCGAAAGAGAGATTATTTATAATGAATTCGCCCTTCTTTTAGGGATAGCGGATATGGGCTTCCGGCTTTCACTTGCCGGCAACTACCAGATTTTTTCACTTGATAATTTCGCGTTAAACCAGTCGGGCAATGTATCGTATTATAAGTCATGGCAGCAGGAGCTGGGTAAAGTCAACCCCGAGCTTGCCTGGGCATTTACGAAAGAACTTCTTCCCGGCAGAGGAATAAAGCCGGAAGTAAAAATCGATCTTATTTTTAATCAGGATAATTTGAGAGATGAGCTGTACACCGCGGCGGGAGAAACAAACGGCGTAAGAGTCAGAAAAGCTCAAAATCATTTTAATTTAGGTTTATTCGCCGGATTGGGCGGTTTTACAATACAACAAACAGGCAATTTTAAATGGGGCTTTGATTTTGAATACGGCGCGAACATCTATTTCTTTAACAACGAATATTCCTATACCGACGCGAACGGAAAAAATCAGATAAAGAAAATTAAAGGCGAACTGCAAAATAACGGGCTGCTTGTAGAAAAAAGCAGAAACAGGCATTTAATTACACCCTCTCTGAACGCGTCGTGGTCCGGCGAAAGGATCAAGCTTTCAGGAAGATTTGGTTTCCCGGTTGAACTTGATAATCTGACGGAAACCGAAAGCGCTTTAAAATCAGGCGATACCTCAGGCGCGTATGTGAAACACGGCACGGATAAAACAACCGATACTGTCGTTCTGGCTCCGGCCCTTGATTTAGGTCTTCAATGGGCGGTAATTCCCGAAAAATTATTCTTGAACACAGGCGGAGCCGTTACTTTCGGCTCTGTCAGAATGATTACTGTAGACCAAACGCTGTATTCTCAGGGGGAAGTCATTCCCGGCGCGTCTGTCGCGACCAACACCGCGTTTGCCAACGCCGAAACCCAGCTGCGTTTTGGCGTCACCTTTAATCCTATAAAACATGTCGGACTCCAATTTACCTGCGGGGTAAATACAGGCAACAACAGCATCAATGTATTTGGCACCGGTTCAACCGGATTATTCAGTTTTGCCAATGTTCTGGCGACTGTCAAATTTTAATCAACGGACGGCGGGCATGTTATGCCGATTACGCTAAACCGTAAAAATTTTAGAAGGAGCGAATTATGAAGAAATTGAGAAAAGGAATTCTTGCCGGATTAATGCTGGGATGTTTCCTGCTTGCGCTGTTCACAGCGTGCGAAGATGATCCGGAGAAACCGAAAAAGAAACCGACCAGTCCTACTTACAGCATTACGCTTGACTCGGGATTTATTCCCGGTAAGGGCACTGTTAATTTTGTCCCCAGAGGAAGTTTTCCGGCAACGGCAGTACCGGCAGGCACAATAGTCGATATGTATTGTAACCCCGCGACAGGCACGGATAATACAGTCGGAGATATTATTTTTTCAGGCGACCCTGTTGAACTTACGCAAATGGACGGCGCTTATTATTTTACGATGCCCGCGAGGAATCTGACAGTTAATGTTATTTTCCAGCTTGAGCCGGGCCCCGATGAATATACAATTACCAAGGGCCCTGTTTATCAGGAAAGAGGTAACTTCCGTATTTCTCCGATGGATCCTCAGGAAGCCGGCGCGGCTATTACGCTGGACGTAACATGCAGAGCTGGTTTTAAAGTCCATTCGATAAATGTTCTCGGCGATGAGCTGGTTAACGTCAGCATGGTAACAGAAAATGTAAAATATACGTTTGCAATGCCGGCATTTGACGTTACGGTATTTGTTATCTTTACAGTTACTTCAGGCACTGATACTACGCATACAGTAGCGAAAGGCGCTGTAAACGCGGAAGAAGGCAGCTTCACGCTCCTTGACGCTGAAGGTGTTGAAATAACCCCAACCTACGGCCTGCTGGAAGGTATGCCGGTATTTATAAAGACTGAACCCGCCGAAACCTTCAGGGTAACAGATGTGACAGTTTCAGGTTCACCGACGGTTAATGTTAACATGATTGAGAGAAATGTGTCTTATCTGTTCTTAATGCCCGGCAGAAACGTAACGGTAGATGTTGAATTCCAAGGCCCGCCCTCATACGATCTGGCGGCTGAGTCTTTCAAGAGCCATACTACCGATGCTCCGAGAGCTTTCGCGTCCAGAGGCGCTAACAACACTCCGCTCTCGAACGCCTTTAACGGCGAGTGGGGCAATAACTTCCAGTTGGGCAACGGCACCGCGGACACATGGCTTGCAATAGACCTTGGCGAAGTAATACCCATCCGGACAGTTCGTGTTGTGTGGGGTTTATCTTCCGGCGCTGCGGGCGATTTTAACGGTATTGTAGGTTATAAAATTCAAATTTCAACTTCGAATACATTTGCTGCCGCGACTTGGTCAGATGTGGATATTGTCACGAACCCGGGCAATAACGGCACTAATATCCGCAACGATCAGGAAAGGGTAAATCATCGTGAGTTTTCTCAATCCTATCCGGCAAGATTTGTCCGTATCTTACAGAATGACGGTTATGACAGCGGCGCTGCGGCGTCAAACGACAGACCATGGACAAACTGGCCGGCATGGACAATGTTCGAGGTTTACGCGATAGCCAATGTCCCGCCGATCGCAGCTCCGATTGCGAATAAATCTATCGGCTTTGCCGGAACCGGCGGAAGTGATACAGTGATAGAGACAGGCGGTCTTCGCGTTATACGCCCGGTTTGGGGTGGAACAGCGGCGGCGCTTAATACGGATTACGCGCCCACAAATTCCGCTACCGGTCAGAAATACACCGCGAAACTCGTTAATATCGATCCTCCGGCTGCCGCAGGGGCATACGCGCCTAAGACAGCCTATAAATTTACATTTGAACTGGAAACCAAGAATGCGAATGATTGGTTTAACGAAACGGGTGTAAATATTTTCTTAAAAAATGACGCGGCTCCGTACAGTCACGCCAGCCCCGCTACTATGCTTGAGGGTGAATTTAATCAAAAGAAATTTTCAGTGTCTTATACCTTCCCTGCCACTGAAAGCGATATAATCAGCAATGTAGAGTATAGCTCCTCTGTTAAACAGGCAATTCATGGCGAAAGATTAACAGACGAATCCAATTATTCTCCCGCAAACGCGCTTTATACATCTACGCTTGCCATTAAAGAAGGCAATGCCGCGGCAGGGCCGTTTGATACGGATTTTACCATTGGCAATGTTTTCCAGGAGAATAAATTCTATCAATATACCTTCACAATAACTGCATCGTCAACTAAAGCATATTCATTTGCAACTGATGTTGAAGTCGCGGATATTGACTTAATACAACCTGCGGCAGTTACCGCGAATACGGGCAGAACAACGCTTACCGTTGTTTATGTATTTAACGCGAATGACGACAGATTTGTCAGCCATGGCGCGATTGATATCACCGTGCCGGCACCCGGCAATACGCCTCCGGCTTACGACAACACAGAATACTCTTCGGACACCTCAATCTTTACGGCGAAACTTACAGCCGTTACAGGAACATTGGCAAGCGGTAGATTCGCGGTAGGAAATGATTACACGTATGAATTCACTCTTACAGCGAGCACCGGATACAAATTCGGCAACATTGAAGGCGTAGAGATTACCATTAACGGTAAAGACGCGGTATATGAGTTTACTAACGCTACAACAGCGAAAGCCAAATACACATTCGCGAAGCTCGCGTATCCTGTAGAACCGGACGCAATTAACCTCGCGCTGAACAGACATGCCGCGACCAGAAATAGTAACACAAATAATTCATCCTCCGCAGTGCTTAATATGGTTGACGGTAACGTTGGAACAATATGGCAGGGCTCGGATACTGACGGCCATGCCTACCCGTCAACACCTTGCGCCGAAAACTGGATTGTTGTAGACCTTGGCGCTGATAAAGATATCGGTACTATCGTTCTTTACCATTCAATAGGCGGTACCGGCGGAGCTGAGTCTGTAAATACTTTCCAGGCAGATTCCGCTGTGTTTGTAGCTCCGTCATCAGCGGCGCGGACAGAACCCGATACGGCAATGGG